>Ga0247820_10000055_pt1 | contig 51147 bp, 48 predicted proteins | sample 13C_Glucose_Day1_2_FD_192480 | JGI IMG/M metagenome (GOLD analysis project Ga0247820, IMG submission 192480) | Soil microbial communities from agricultural site in Penn Yan, New York, United States - 13C_Glucose_Day14 | ecosystem: Environmental > Terrestrial > Soil > Agricultural land | place...
GGTCCCGGCGACGAGTCCGCCCCCGCCGAGGACCGCCGGGACCGCAAGCCCTCCGCCGGCCCCCGCAGCCCGGACGCCCCCTGGCACCACGCGCGCCCCGCCTTCGAGGGCGCCGAAGCCGAGGACGGCACCGAGCCGGAACCGGACGGCGGGGCCGACGCGGCACCGGCTCCCGGACCCGGCCCGGAGACCGGAAGCGGCGGCCCGGACAGCCCCACCCCCGAAGACGACGAAGACGAAGACCCCTCAGGAGGCCGGCGGTGAACGACGTGCTCGACGTCGCCCTGCGACTCCTGGTCGTGTTCGCCGTCTTCCTCACCTTCCCCCTGATAGTCGGTCAGACCGAGCACAAGGTGATGGCCCACATGCAGGGCCGCCTCGGCCCGATGTACGCCGGCGGCTTCCACGGCTGGGCCCAGCTCGTCGCCGACGGCGTGAAGTTCGCGCAGAAGGAGGACGTCGTCCCGGCCGGCGCGGACCGCCGCGTCTTCCAGCTCGCCCCCGCCGTCGCCCTCCTGCCCTACCTCCTCGTGCTGCTCGCCATCCCGATCGGCCCCGGCGAGGGCGCGGTCGGCCAGGTGCTGGACGCCGGCGTGTTCTTCGTCCTCGCCGTCATGGGCGTCGGCGTCCTCGGCTCGCTCATGGCCGGGTGGGCCTCCGCCAACAAGTTCTCCCTCCTCGGCGGCCTGCGCACCGCCGCCCAGCTCCTCGCCTACGAACTCCCGATGCTGCTCACCGCCGCCTCGGTGGCGATGGCGGCCGGCACGGTCTCCCTCGTCGGCATCCTCGACGCCTTCGAGTGGTGGTGGCTGCCCTGGCAGATCACCGGCGCGCTCGTCTTCTTCGTCGCGGGCCTCGCCGAACTACAGCGCCCGCCCTTCGACATGCCGGTCGCCGACTCGGAGATCATCTTCGGCGCGTACACCGAGTACACCGGCCTGCGCTTCGCTCTCTTCCTCCTCGCCGAGTACGCCGGGATCGTCGTCCTGTGCGGCCTGACCACCGTCCTCTTCCTGGGCGGCTGGCACGGCCCCTGGGGCGCCGACGGACTCGGCTGGGTCTGGACCCTGCTGAAGACCGCGGTCCTCGCCTTCGTCGTCATCTGGCTCCGCGTCACCTATCCCCGCCTGCGCGAGGACCAGCTCCAGAAGTTCTCCTGGACCCTCCTCGTCCCCCTCTCCCTCGCCCAGATCGCCCTCACCGGCGTCGTCAAGGTGGTGTTCCTCTAGTGGCCCCGATCCCCGGCTCCGGTCTGGCCAAGGGCCTGGCCGTCACCCTGCGGACGATGACGAAGAAGTCCGTCACCGCCCCGTACCCGGACACCCAGCCCGACCTGCCGCCCCGCACCCGCGGTGTGATCGGCCTGTTCGAGGAGAACTGCACGGTCTGCATGCTCTGCGCCCGCGAGTGCCCGGACTGGTGCATCTACATCGACTCCCACAAGGAGACGGTCCCCGCCGCGGCCCCCGGCGGCCGCGACCGCAGCCGCAACGTCCTCGACCGGTTCGCCATCGACTTCTCCCTCTGCATGTACTGCGGCATCTGCATCGAGGTGTGTCCCTTCGACGCCCTCTTCTGGTCCCCGGAGTTCGAGTACGCCGAGACCGACATCCGCGACCTCACCCACGAGCGGGACAAGCTCCGCGAGTGGATGTGGACCGTGCCGGCCCCGCCCGCCCTCGACCCCGGCGCCGAGGAGCCGAAGGAACTCGCCGCCGCCCGCAAGACCGCCGACAAGCTCGCCGCCGCCCGGGCCGAATCGCAGCAGGAGGAGTCGTGACCCCCGCCGCAGCCGTGGCGACGGCCGCGCACGCCACGACCACCACCGCCGCCGAGGCGCACGGCTTCCTCTCCCCGACCGGCGTGGAGATCGCCTTCCTCCTCGTCGGACTGGTCACCTTCGGGGCCGCCGTCATCACCGTCACCACCCGGCAGCTGGTGCACGCCGCCCTGTGGCTGGTGGTGGCCCTCGGCGGCCTCGCCGTCGAATACCTCCTGCTCACCGCCGAGTTCATCGCCTGGGTGCAGGTCCTCATCTACGTCGGTTCCGTCGTCGTGCTCCTCCTGTTCGGACTGATGCTCACCCGAGCCCCCATCGGCCGCTCCCCGGACGCCGACTCCGGCAACCGCCGGGTCGCGCTCGCCGTCGCCGTCGCCGCCGCGGGCGCCCTCGTCTGGGTCGTCGTCGACGCCTTCCGCACCACCTGGATCGACCTCGACGGCGCCCCGGCCGGCTCCACCGAGGTCACCGGCGCGAGCCTCTTCCAGCACTGGGTCCTGCCCTTCGAGGCCCTCTCCGTCCTCCTCCTCGCCGCCCTCGTCGGCGCGATCGTCCTGTCCCGCAGGGCCAAGGCCGACGCCGCGGCCGGCGCGACCGGCACCCGGCGCGACACGGAAGGGGCCCGCTGATGCACCTCGCCTATCCCGCCGTGCTGTCCGCTCTCCTCTTCTGCACCGGCCTGTACGGCGTCCTCGCCCGCCGCAACGCGATCCTCGTCCTGATGTCGGTCGAGCTGATGCTCAACGCCGTCAACCTGAACCTCGTCGCCTTCGACGTCTGGCTCAGCCGGACCGCCGAGGAGACCCTGCACTCCGGTCAGGCCCTCGCCCTGTTCACCATCGCCATCGCCGCCGCCGAGATCGGCATCGGCCTGGCGATCGTCCTCGCCGTGTACCGCAACCGCGGCACCTCGGACATCGACAAGCTCCGCGACACCGCCGAGGGACACGAGCCCGACGGCCCCGACAGCGACGCCACCGGCCGCGCACTCCCCGCGCCCCAGACGGCCGGCGAGAAGGCTGAGGCCACCGCGTGACCACGACCACCCTCGCCGTCCTCGTCCCCCTCCTTCCGTTCCTCGGCGCGCTCGCCGGACTGCTCCTCGGCCGCACCGCCCCCGGCTTCGTGCGCCCGCTCGCCGTCCTGCCGACCCTCGCCTCCCTCGCGCTGGCCGCCACGGTCGCCTGGCGCCAGGGCGGAGGCCAGGCCGTCGACGCCGCCACCGAGCTCACGCCCACCGGCTCGGTCCCCGTCGAGCTCGCCCTGTACGTCGACGGCTTCGCCGCACTCACCGCCGTCCTGGTCACCGTCGTCGCCGCCTGCGTGCAGATCTACTCGACGGGCTACCTGCGCGACGACCCGCGCTACCCCTCCTACGCCGCCCTGGTCTCCCTGTTCACCTCCGCCATGCTCCTGGTCGTCTACTCCGGCGACCTGATGGTCCTGCTGGTCGGCTGGGAAGTCATGGGCATCTGCTCCTACTTCCTCGTCGGCCACTACTGGGAGACCCCCGAGGCCCGCGCCGCCTCCCTCAAGGCCTTCCTGGTCACCAAGCTCGGCGACGTCCCCTTCCTCATCGGCCTGTTCGCCCTCGCCACCGACGCCGGGTCCTTCCGCGTCACCCGGATCCTCGGCGCCGTGGCCGACGGCGGCATCGAACACCCCACGCTGATCTGCCTGCTGCTCCTGGCGGGCGTGGCGGGCAAGTCGGCGCAGTTCCCGCTGCACACCTGGCTCCCCGACGCGATGGCGGGCCCCACCCCCGTCTCCGCGCTCATCCACGCCGCCACCATGGTCGCGGCCGGCGTCTACTTCGTCGCCCGTCTCCTCCCGCTCTTCGAGGCCTCGCAGGCCGCGATGACCGTCCTCGCCGTCATGGCCGCCGTGACCATGACCGGCTCCGCGCTCGCCGCGCTCGCCCAGGACGACATCAAACGCGTCCTCGCCTACTCGACGATCGGCCAGCTCGGCTACATGACCGGCGCCCTCGCCGTCGCCGACCGCGGCGCCGCCGTCTTCCACCTCCTGTCCCACGGCGCCTTCAAGGCGCTGCTCTTCCTCGCCGCCGGCGTGATCATCCACGCCGCCGGCACCAACTCGCTGGCCGCCATGTCCCGCATGGGCCACCTGCGGGACCGGGTCCCCGACGCCTACTGGACGATGACCGTGGCGCTCCTCGCGCTCGCCGCGATCCCGCCGTTCAGCGGCTTCTTCTCCAAGGAGGCCGTCCTCGGCGTCGCCGAACACGTCGTCACCGGCCACACCGAACACGCCCCCGTCGCGGCGGGCTGGATCGTCCTCCTCGCCGGCCTGGTCACGGCCCTGCTCACCGCCGCCTACGCGACGCGCCTGTGGCTGCTGGCCTTCCGCGGAGAGGGACCCGAGGCCCCCGACCACGGCAGGCAGCCGCTGACGATGACCGCCGTGCTGTGGGTGCTCGCCGTACCGTCCCTCGCGCTCGGCGGCTTCGCCTTCCGCGTCCTGCCCGACTGGTTCGACGGCCACGACCTGACCCCGACCCTCACCACCTCCGTGCTCGGCACGGGCGTGGCCCTGGTCGGCGGCATCGTCACCTACGCCACCTGGCGGCACACCACCGCCCACGCCGCCCGCGTCCCCCTCGGCGCCGTGGCCGCCCATCCCGAGGGCGACGCCGGACTGGTCGAGGCGGAGGCCATCGCCAGCCACGCACCGGCCTACGGCGACATCGCGTACGCACCCGATCCGTCGGACCCCGGACGACTGCTGCTCGGCCCGCTGCATCGCCCCGCGGCGGCCGGCTTCCACCTGGACGCCGTGTACACGGCCCTCTTCGTCCGCCCGGTCCGGGCCGGCGCGAGCCTCGTGCGGTTCCTCGACCGCGAGGTCGTCGAGACCTACGTACGCGGCGCGGGCGCGCTGCCCCGCTGGCTCGGCGCCGCCGTACGACGGGCCCAGACCGGCAATGTGCAGACCTATGTGAGCGCGCTGCTCGCCGGCACCGTCGTCCTCGCGGTCGCCGCCGTCCTCGTCGCCACGGGAGCGTGAGCAGGCGTGATCGATATCAACGAGTCCGTGATGCAGGTCCTTCTGGCGTTCCTCGTCGTCGGACCGCTCCTCGGCGCGGCCGCCGCCCTCCTGCCGGCCCCGCCCGGACTGAAGGGGAAGTCACCCGAGCAGGCCGTGCTCCGCCACGGTGTCACCGTCACCGGCGCGATCCTCGTCGCGGCGATCGTCCTCGCGCTCGGCTTCGACCACGACCAGCCGTCGAAGATGCAGGCCACGACCGACATCAGCTGGATCCCCGCACTCGGCGTGCGCATCCACCTCGGCACCGACGGCATCTCCCTCCCCCTCCTGGTCCTGACCGCGCTGCTGACCTTCCTCAGCGCCCTCTACTCGTACTTCAAGCCGCCCGCGGGCCCGTCCCCGAAGGCCTTCGTCGCCCTGCTGCTCGTCCTGGAGTCCGGCACCCTGGCGACCTTCGCCGTCCTCGACCTGATCCTCTTCTTCCTCGCCTTCGAGACGGTCCTCATCCCGATGTACTTCCTCATCGCCCGCTGGGGCGGCGAGGGCCGTGCCGGAGCCGCCTGGAAGTTCATCCTCTACACACTGCTCGGCTCCGTGGTCATGCTGCTCGGCCTGCTCCTGATCGGTATCAAGGCGGGCACATTCGACATGGTGGCACTCGCCACTGACAACGGCCGGTCACTGACCGTGTCCGTGCAGGTCGTCGCCGTTCTGGCGATCGGGCTCGGGCTCGCGGTCAAGACCCCGATGTGGCCGCTGCACAGCTGGCTGCCCGACGCCCACACCGCCGCGCCGACCGTCGGCTCGGTCCTGCTGGCGGGCGTCCTGCTGAAGATGGGCACCTACGGCTTCGTCCGCATCCTGCTGCCCGCCGCCCCGGACGGCTTCCGCACCTTCGCGCCCTACCTCGCGGCCTTCGCCGTCGTCGGCGTCATCTACGGCTCCCTCGCCTGCCTGGCCCTCGCCAAGCGGGGCGCGAACGGCGACCTGAAACGCCTCATCGCCTACTCCTCCGTCGGCCACATGGGCTTCGTCCTCCTCGGCATCGCGACCATGACCCCGACCGGAGTCAACGGCGCCCTGTTCGCCAACATCGCCCACGGCCTCATCACCGGCCTGCTCTTCTTCCTGGTCGGCGGAGTGAAGGACCGCACCGGCAGCACCGACCTCGACACCCTCGCCAAGGAGACCGGCGCCGCCCTCTACGGCAAGGCGCCCCGCCTCGGCGGCCTGCTCGCCTTCGCCGCCGTCGCCTCCCTCGGCCTGCCCGGACTCGCCGGTTTCTGGGGCGAGATGCTGGCGCTGTTCGGCGCCTTCGCACCCGGCGCCGGCCTCAGCAGGCCCGCCTTCCTCACCTTCATGGCCATCGGCGCCTTCGGCACCCTGCTGACGGCCGCGTACCTGCTGATCGTGGTCCGCAGGGTCTGCATGGGCGCCGTACCGCAGGACGCCCCGAAACTCACCGACGTGCGCTCCTACGAGTTCGCCGCCTGGACCCCGCTCGTCGTCCTCACCGTCGTCGCCGGGCTGTGGCCGGGGGCCCTCCTCCGGCTGACCGACCCGGTCGTGCAGCAGCTCCTCGCAGGAGGCACCCGATGAGCTCCCTGGTCCAGTCCGTCGACTGGCTGGCCATCGCGCCGCCCACCATCACGGCCGTCGTCGGACTCGTCGTCCTCGTCGCCGACCTGTTCGTCGGCGAGTCCAGGAAGCCGCTCCTCGGCTGGCTCTCCGTGGCCGGACTGGCCGCCGCCACGCTCATGCTGCTGCCCCTCCTCGACGCCGACCGCGGCACCTTCTGCCTCGTCGGCGACACCGGCGTGTGCAGCTACACCGCGGACCGCTTCACCCTCGTCATCCAGTTCCTGGTGCTCGGCGGCGCCCTGCTGACCGCCCTCCTGTCGGTCACCGCCCTGAAGGACGAGGCGAAACGGCTGCCCGAGGGCGAGTACTGGTTCCTGTTCCTCTCCTCCGCGGCCGGCGCCGCCCTGCTGCCCGCCTCCCGCGACCTCGCCACACTGATCGTCGCCCTGGAGGTCGCCTCCCTGCCCGCCTTCGCCCTCGTCGGCCTCCGGCACGGCGACCGGAAGTCCTCCGAGGCGGCCCTGAAGTTCTTCCTGTCCTCCGTCACCGCCACCGCGGTCAGCCTGCTGGGCGTCAGCTTCGTCTACGCCGCCACCGGAACCCTCCACCTCACCCTGATCGCCGAACGCGTCCAGAACGTCGACGGACAGCTCCACACCCTCACCCAGACCGGCGTCGTCCTCACCCTCGTCGGCTTCGCCTTCAAGACCGCCGCCGTCCCCTTCCACTTCTGGGTCCCCGACACCTACGTGGGCGCCCCCCTGCCGATCGCCGCCTACCTGTCGGTCATCGGCAAGGCCGTCGGCTTCACCGGCCTCATCCTGGTCACCGTCGTCGCCCTCCCCTCGTACGCCGACGTGTGGGGGCCCGCGCTCGCCGCGCTGGCCGCCCTCACCATGACGGTCGGCAACGTCGGCGCCCTCCGGCAGCAGGCCGCGCGCGCGTACAGCGCGGTACGGCTCCTCGCCTGGTCGTCCGTCGGCCAGGCCGGCTACCTCCTGGTGCCGATCGCCGCCGCCGCGTACTCCGGCGACGCCGAGAAGTCGGTCGGCTCCACCGTCGCCTACGCCCTCATGTACGGCGCCGTGAACCTGGGCGCGTTCGCGGTGGCCGCCCTCGTCGGACGCGCCCACCGGCTCAACCGCGTCGCCGACTACCGCGGCCTGTACGCCTCCAGCCCCCTCACCGCGCTCCTCCTGGGCTTCTTCCTGCTCTGCCTCGCCGGACTCCCGCCGGGCGTCATCGGCCTCTTCGCCAAGGTCACCGTGTTCTCCGCGGCCGTCGACGCCGGACTGGGCTGGCTCGCCGTCGTCATGGCCGTCAACGTCGTCATCGCGCTGGTCTACTACCTCCGGTGGACGGCCCTGCTGTTCCGCGCCCCCGAGGGCGAACCGGTGAAGCACCGGCTCCCGGCCCCCCTCACCGCCGCGCTCGCCCTGACCGGGGTCCTCGGCCTGGCCCTGTCCGGCGCGCCCCAGCTGGTCCTGCGCTTCACCGGCACCGGGCTCTTCTGAGGAAGCCTCCGGGCCCGTCTCACCCGGACGGTTGACACGCGCCACCGCGCGCACAAGGGAACTAGTGCCCCTCGCCTGGCGTTGACCGGTACGGGAGGGTCCACTGGACGTGACACGACGACACCAGTGGGCAGCGCAGGTCAGAGGAAGATCAGCAAGCAAGGGTCCCCCTGCCGCACGACTTGGAGGGCGTACCGTGCACCGCCGGCACAACGGGCTCAGGACAGCGGTCCTCCTCGGGGGACTGTCCGCGCTCATCATCGTCATCGGCAGCTTCTTCGGCCGTACGGGGCTCGTCGTCGCCGTCGTCATCGCCCTCGGCACCAACGCGTACGCGTACTGGAACAGCGACAAGCTGGCCCTCCGCGCGATGCGGGCCCGCCCGGTGAGCGAGTTCGAGGCCCCGGGGCTGTACCGGATGGTCCGGGAGCTCTCCACCCAGGCCCGCCAGCCCATGCCGCGCCTGTACATCTCCCCGACGGAGGCCCCCAACGCCTTCGCCACCGGACGCAACCCGCGCAACGCCGCCGTGTGCTGCACCGAAGGCATCCTGCGCCTGCTCGACGAGCGGGAGCTGCGCGGCGTCATCGGCCACGAGCTCAGCCATGTCTACAACCGGGACATCCTGATCTCCTCGGTCGCCGGAGCCCTCGCCTCCGTGATCATGTTCCTGGTCAACTTCGCCTGGCTGATCCCGATCGGCCGCTCCAACGACGACGACGGACCCGGCCTCCTCGGCATGCTGCTGATCATGATCCTGGGCCCGCTCGCCGCGTCCGTCATCCAGCTGGCCATCAGCCGCTCCCGGGAGTACGAGGCCGACGCCTCCGGCGCCCAGCTCACCGGCGATCCGCTCGCCCTCGCCGGCGCCCTGCGCAAACTGGAACACGGTACGAAGCAGCTTCCGCTGCCTCCCGAGCCCCGCATCGAGACGGCCAGCCATATGATGATCGCGAACCCGTTCCGCCCGGGGCAGGGACTCTCGAAGATGTTCTCCACTCACCCGCCGATGGCGGAACGCATCGCCCGGCTCGAGAAGATGGCAGGTCACCACCAGTGAAGACCATCCTGAATCTCATATGGCTCGTCTTCAGCGGCTTCTGGCTGTTCCTCGGCTACTTGCTCGCGGGCGTGCTGCTCTGCATCACGATCATCGGCATCCCCTTCGGCATCGCCGCGTTCCGCATCGGCATCTACGCCCTGTGGCCCTTCGGGTACACGACGGTCGAACGCCGTGACGCCGGAGCCCCGTCCTTCCTCGTCAACGTGCTGTGGCTGCTGCTGGCCGGCTGGTGGCTGGCGCTCGGCCACATCCTCACCGGCCTCGCCCTGTGCGTGACGATCATCGGAATTCCGCTCGGCATCGCCAACTTCAAGCTGATCCCGGTCTCGCTCTTTCCGCTGGGCCGCGAGATCGTGCGGACGGACCAGGCGTTCACCGACCGCTGGTGACGCCGCGGACGCCGCCGCCGGCGCGACCCGGGGCGTCGTCCACAGCCCGGAGGTTGTCCACAGGCCCGCACGCCTGTCAGTGGCGGCGCGCATGATGAACCCATGACCGAGCACGAGCAGTTGCTGACACAGGTGGCGGCCAAGGCCCGCAACACCCGTCCGTGGGGCTGGCCTTCCCTGCCCGAGCCCGTCGACGCGGCCACCCTGGCCCGCGCCGAGGCCGCCCTGGGCTTCGCCCTGCCCCCACTGCTCGCGGAGCTCTACCTGCGGATAGCGGACGGCGGCTTCGGCCCCGAGTACGGTCTGCTGCCCCTCCTGGACAGCGAGCCGTCCGGCGAACCCGCGGCCGTGGCCCAGTACCTCGCCAACCGCGAGAGCGGCCGGGAGGACCCCGACTGGCCCTGGCCCGAGGGCGTCCTGCCGATATCCCACTGGGGCTGCGGCATGTACGCATGCGTCGACTGCCGCTCGCCGCAGGCCCCCGTCCTGCTCTTCGAACCCAACGGCGACGACCCCGCCCAGGCATGGTTCCTCGACAGCCCCGGCCTCACGGACTGGCTCCACGCCTGGCTCCGCGGCACGGGCTGGTACGAGGAGGAGAACGAGGGCGTGGACATGGCCCTCTGGACCGGCTTCCAGGGACCCGCGACACCGGCACGGACGCCCTGAACGAGCCGGGCGCCGCCCACTACCGCCGACTGCCCCGCACCCGCATCCGCACCCCGTAAGCCGCCACGCCCACCACCAGCACCCCCGCGCCGGCGGCCACCGAGAGCCACGGCAGCGAGAACGCCAGCACCACGCACCCGGCGAGCCCCACCGCCGGCACCAGCCGCGCCCACGGCCTCGCGTCGAGCGTCCAGGCGGACGCGTTGGCCACGGCGTAGTACGTCAGCACGCCGAAGGAGGAGAAACCGATGGCTCCCCGTACATCCACCGTGGCGGCCAGCACGGCGACCACCGCGCCCACCACGAGCTCCGCCCGGTGCGGCACCCGGAACCGCGGATGCACGGCGGCGAGGGCATGCGGGAGATGCCGGTCCCGGGCCATGGCCAGCGTCGTCCGCGACACCCCCAGGATCAGGGCGAGCAGCGAGCCCAGCGCGGCCACCGCCGCGCCCACCCGCACCACCGGCACGAGCCCGGGCATCCCCGCGGCCCGCACCGCGTCGGCGAGCGGCGCGGTGGCGTCGCCCAGCCCCTCCGGCCCCAGCACGGACAGCACGGCCACCGCGACGGCCGCGTACACGACCAGCGCGATGCCCAGGGCCAGCGGGATCGCCCGGGGAATGGTGCGCGCCGGATCCCGGACCTCCTCACCGAGGGTCGCGATACGGGCGTACCCCGCGAAGGCGAAGAACAGCAGCCCGGCCGCCTGAAGCACCCCGCCGGCACCGCCCGAGAGCCCGACGTCCAGCCGCCCGGCATCGGCGGCCCCCGACGTCAGACAGACGACCACCACGGCGGAGAGGACCGCCAGGACCACACCCACGATCACCCGCGTCAGCCAGGCGGACTTCTGGACACCGCCGTAGTTCACCGCGGTCAGCGCCACCACGGCGGCGACCGCCACGGCGTGCGCCTGCCCCGGCCAGACGTACGCGCCCACGGTGAGCGCCATCGCCGCGCAGGAAGCGGTCTTCCCGACCACGAAGGCCCAGCCCGCGAGGTAGCCCCAGAAGTCCCCGAGCCGCTCGCGCCCGTACACGTACGTGCCGCCCGAGGCCGGATACCGGGCGGCGAGACGCGCCGACGACGTGGCGTTGCAGTAGGCGACCACGGCGGCGACCGCCAGCCCCAGGAGCAGCCCGGAACCGGCCGCGTGCGCGGCGGGCGCCAGGGCGGCGAAGATCCCGGCTCCGACCATCGAGCCGAGACCGATGACCACGGCGTCGCCGACGCCGAGTGTGCGCCGCAGTCCGGGGCTGGACGTGTCTGTCATGGGGCCGCACCCTACTGACCGGAAGGAACCGGCACGTGGCCGCCTGACGTCGTTCATGGTGCAGGAGCGGCAGGAAAGGGCAGGTGCACCGCATGACGATCATCAGCTGGATCATCCTGGGACTGTTGGCCGGGGCGATAGCGAAGTTCCTGCTGCCGGGCCGCGACCCGGGCGGCCTCGTCGGCACCACCCTGATCGGCGTCGCCGGCGCGTTCATCGGCGGCTGGGCGTCCGCCCGTTGGCTCGACCACCCGATCACCAAGGACTTCTACGACGGCGCCACCTGGGCCGCCGCGATCGGTGGCTCGCTCGTCCTCCTGATCGCCTACCGCATCCTCTTCGGCCACTCGCGCGACTGATCAGGCGGCCGCGCGTCGGACGAGAGGGGGCGGACACCGGCCCGGTGCCCGCCCTTCTCACACGTGCCGCACGCGTGCGGCGGCGCGCTGACGTCAACGGCCCCCGTCCGGGCCGGACCTACCGGTAGTTCACGAACTGCAGGGCGAAGTCGAAGTCCTTGCCCTTGAGCAGCGCGATGACGGTCTGGAGGTCGTCGCGGCTCTTGGAGCTGACCCGCAGCTCCTCGCCCTGCACCTGGGCCTTGACGCCCTTGGGGCCCTCATCGCGGATGATCTTGGCGACCTTCTTCGCGTTGTCCTGGGAGATGCCCTCCTCGATCGACGCGAAGATCTTGTACTCCTTGCCCGAGAGCTGGGGCTCACCCGCGTCCAGGGCCTTCAGCGAGATGCCCCGCTTGATCAGCTTGGACTGGAAGACGTCGAGGACGGCCTTCACCCGGTCCTCGGAGTTCGCCTCCATGAGGATCTTCTCCCCGGACCACGAGATCGAGGCGCCCACGCCCTTGAAGTCGTAGCGCTGCGAGATCTCCTTGGCGGTCTGGTTGAGGGCGTTGTCGACCTCCTGCCGCTCGACCTTCGAGACGATGTCGAAACTGGAGTCGGCCATGTCCTGTGGCTCCTTGTATCGAGGTGCGTGTCGGGCTGTGCGCCGGATGCGTGCCCGGCGTACGTGAGGCGGCCCCCGAGCCCGGCATCGGTCCCGGTCCGCATCCGGACCAGCCTAGTCATCCCCCGGCCTCCGGGTGGCGATCAATCGGGTGGCGAAGCACCCCTGTCCATCGGGTATTGTTTACGTCGTTGCCAGGGAGCACCGCCGAAAAGCGGCTCGAAGGCAGCGACCCCGGCGGTGTGCCCGAGCGGCCAAAGGGAGCAGACTGTAAATCTGCCGGCTCAGCCTTCCCAGGTTCGAATCCTGGCGCCGCCACGCTGAGAGAGACCCCCTTCGATCTGTGATCGGAGGGGGTCTTCGCGTGGCACGGGGCGGGCGCTTCAACAAGGGTGCTCACCGGGGCACACTGGCTCCATGTCGTCCCGTCGCCGCGCCTGCCCCGAGTGCCGTCGTGAGATCGCCGTCGTCGCCGGACGGTACGCGCGTCACGATCCGCCCGGCGCGCGGGGGAACGGGGAACTGACGTCCTGCCCCGGGTCCCGCAGGCACGCCCCGCTCGGGGCGGAACAGCCGTCGCTGGACGGCTACACGGTGCCCGAGTTCCCGGGGCAGATGCCCCTCTTCTAGCGGCCCGTCAGTTACCGGCCACCGACTTCACCGCCACCGACACCGGCGCGGCCCCGCTGATCAGTTCCAGCGTCAGCCCGGCCGTCGCGGGGGTGTCCACCAGCTCCGCCAGCACGGCGGCCACGTCGTCGCGCGGCACCGGGCCGCGCCCCGTGCGGGCCTCCAGACGGACCAGGCCGGTCCCGGCGTCGTCGGTGAGCTGCCCGGGGCGCAGAACCGTCCAGTCCAGGGCGTCCAAGCCGCGCACATAAGCGTCCGCCTCGCCCTTGGCGCGCAGATACACGTCGAAGATCTCGTCGCCCTCGTGGGCCGGGTCCGCGCCCATCGACGACACGATCACGAAACGCCGTACGCCCGCGCGGACGGCCGCGTCGGCGAAGAGGACCGCCGCCGCCTTGTCCACCGTCTCCTTGCGGCCGACTCCGCTGCCCGGGCCCGCGCCCGCCGCGAACACCGCCGCGTCCGCGCCCTCCAGCCGCTCCGCGACCTCCTCCACCGACGCCGACTCCAGGTCGAGCACGATCGGCTCGGCCCCCAGCCCGCGCAGTTCGTCGGCCTGTTCGGGTTTGCGGATGATGCCCGCCGCCTCGTCCCCGCGCGCGACGAGCAGCCGCTCCAGCCGCAGCGCGATCTGACCATGACCACCAGCGATGACAATGCGCATGCCTCCGACCGTACGCCGGGGCGGCCCCGTCCGCCGTGCGACGCCCCCGGAGCCGGCCCGCCGCTACGTGGGACCCCGCGCCTGCCGGGGCAGACCCGGATCGCCCTCCGACTCCGCCGCCGAACCGCAGTACTCCCGCACCGCGCTCGTCCGCGCCACCACCCGCCCCGCGTGCACCACCACACGGCTGTAGGCCAGGGACAGCGCGCCGGAGAGCGTGTCCCCGCGGACCGCCAGCAGTTCGGCCGGGAAGCCCGCCTCCACCCGCACCTCGGGCAGCCCCAGCGCCGCCCGCGCCGACGCGCTCACCGCCGCGTAGGCGTCCTCGGGGGACAGCCCGTGACGGGAGGCCAGCAGGTACGCCGCCTCCAGCGGATCGCCCCGGCCCACGGGGTTGGACACGTCGCGCAGGGCGCCGCTCCCGGCGGCCACCCGCACGCCCGCCGACCGCAGCAGCCGTACCGGAGCGACGCCCCGGCGGTCCACGGCGCCGCACCCGCCCTGCGGCAGGGACACCACCGTGACCCCGGCCGCCGCGAGCCGGTCCGCGGTCCGTGCCGCCAACTCCTCGGGCAGCCGGGCCAGACCGCCGCACGGACCGAGCGCCACGCCCGGCCGCAGCCCGCCGGCCATCGCCGCGATGCGGGAGAGGCGGGCCGGGTCGTCCGCGTCCGTGTGCAGGTCGACGGGACAGCCGTGCTCGGAGGCGACCTCCAGCACCGCCTCCACGTACCCCGCCGGATCGGGGTCGAGATCCGGACAGCCGCCCACCACGGACGCGCCCATCTTCAGCGCGTCCCGCAGCACCGCGAGCCCGTCCGCCCCGGCCACCCCGGTCAGCAGCCGCGGCACCGCCACCGTGGTCAGCTCGGCCAGCCCCCGCAGCGAACGCCGCGCCCGCAGTACGGCGGTCAGCGCGCCCAGCCCGGCCACATCGCCCACGCGCACATGCGCCCGCAGCGCCGTCGCCCCGTGCCCGAGCTGGAGCAGCGCCGCCTCCGTCGCGCGGCGCCGCACGTCGTCGGGGTCGTCCGGGACGGGGCCGTCGCCGGCGGCGGACAGGGCGGTGTCCGCGTGGGCGTGGGCCTCGGCCGGGGCAGGCAGGAGCAGATGGCCGGTGAGGTCGACCCGGGTGCCGCACGCGCGCCTGCCGTCCGCCGCCAGGCTGCCGGCCGTACCGACCGCCTCGATGCGCCCGCCGCCCAGCCGTACGTCCACGGTCCTGCCGTCGGTGAGCCGCGCACCGCACAGCAGGAGGGGCGCCGGGCCGGCCTGGCCCGGGGGCGACGACCAGGAGGGGGAGGGCTGCTGCGGCCGGCTGTCGGTCATCGCGCTCCAGGGGCTCGGGCTGCGCACGGAGGGCTGGGACACGCAGGCAAGATCACGCAGAGTGAGACGAGCCTAGGCGGGCGGCCCGCCCCTCGCCGGGAGGCGCCCAATAGTCGTACCGGCGTGGCCGCGGCGCCGGGGAGGAGGCGCCGAAACGGATTTGGGCGAACGGCGGCGGACCGTGTAATGTCTTCATCGCTCGCCCCAATAGCTCAGTCGGCAGAGCGTCTCCATGGTAAGGAGAAGGTCAACGGTTCGATTCCGTTTTGGGGCTCTGGTGTGTGAGGTTCCCGTCGCGAGGCGGGGGTCGCATCGCATCAAAGCGGTGTAGCTCAGTCGGTAGAGCAAGCGGCTCATAATCGCTGTGTCACCGGTTCAAGTCCGGTCACCGCTACAGACAGTAGCCGATTGCGGGGTCGGTCCTTCGATCGGCTACTCTTTTTGCGTAAATACAGTCAATCCGTTCGTCAAGGAGCACTCACGTGGCTGCCACCGACGTCCGCCCGAAGATCACGCTGGCCTGCGTGGAGTGCAAGGAGCGGAACTACATCACCAAGAAGAACCGGCGTAACAACCCGGACCGTCTTGAGATGAAGAAGCACTGCCCGCGTTGCAATGCGCACACCGCGCATCGCGAGACGCGATAAAACAGGCTCGTACACGAGGCCGTCCCCCCACTCGGGGGGCGGCCTCGTGTCGTTTCTCCACCACCGCCCCTCACGGGCGGACAGTTCAGGTACAGGCAGACACAGGAGGTGCCGCGCGCATGGCGCTCGACCAGTCCTTCGTGGGGCGGACCTACCCGCCCACCGAGCCCTACGAAGTGGGCCGGGAGAAGATCCGCGAGTTCGCCGAGGCCGTGCGGGACGCCAACCCGGCGTACACGGACGCCGAGGCCGCCAAGGCGCTCGGCCACCCCGATGTGATCGCCCCGCCGACCTTCGTGTTCTCGATCACCTTCAAGGCCGCCGGCCAGGTCGTCGCCGACCCGCAGCTGGGCCTCGACTACAGCCGGGTGGTGCACGGCGACCAGAAGTTCGCCTACAACCGTCCGGTGCGCGCCGGTGACCGGCTCACCGTCACCTCGACCATCGAGAAGATCAGGTCGATGGCGGGCAACGAGGTGCTGGACATCCGCGGTGAGGTGCACGACCAGGACGGCGAACACGTCGTGACCGCCTGGACCAAGCTGGTGGCCCGCCCGGCCGAGGAGGCGTGAACAAGACCATGACGGCGAAGATCTCCTACGCCGACGTCGAGGTCGGCACCGAGCTGCCGGCCCGGACGTTCCCCGTGACCCGGGCCACCCTCGTCCAGTACGCGGGCGCCTCCGGCGACTTCAACCCCATCCACTGGAACGAGAGGTTCGCCAAGGAGGTCGGCCTTCCCGACGTCATCGCGCACGGCATGTTCACCATGGCCGAGGCGATCCGCGTGGTGACGGACTGGGTGGGCGACCCCGGCGCGGTCGTCGAGTACGGCGTCCGCTTCACCCGGCCGGTCGTCGTCCCCGACGACGAACAGGGCGCCACCATCGAGGTCAGCGGCAAGGTCGCCGCCAAGCTCGACGACCACACGGTCCGCGTCGACCTCACGGCGACCAGCGCCGGCCAGAAGGTCCTCGGGGTCTCCCGGGCGGTCGTACGGCTGGGCTGAGCCGGATGTCCGGGGGCGGGGCCCGTCGGCGCCGTCTCGTAGTCTTGAGCCCGTGCAGGAACTCCACGACGCGCCCCTCGCCCCGCTGACCACCTTCCGGCTGGGCGGCCCCGCGACCCGGCTGATCACCGCGACCACCGACGACGAGGTGACCGCCGTCGTCCGCGAGGCAGACGACAGCGGCACGCCCCTGCTGATCATCGGCGGCGGCTCCAACCTGGTCATCGGCGACAAGGGCTTCGACGGGACCGCCCTCGTCGTCGCCACCAAGGGCGTCGCCCTGGACGGCACGCGGCTGGAGCTGGCGGCCGGCGAGGTGTGGACCGACGCCGTCGCCCGCACGGTCGAGGCGGGCCTCGCCGGCGTCGAGTGCCTCGCCGGCATCCCCGGCTCGGCCGGCGCCACCCCGATCCAGAACGTCGGGGCGTACGGCCAGGAGGTCGCCTCCACCATCACCGAGGTCGTCGCCTACGACCGCCGGGCCCGGGAGACCGTCACCCTGAGCAACGAGGAGTGCGCCTTCTCCTACCGCCACAGCCGCTTCAAGTCCGACCCCGAGCGCTATGTCGTGCTGCGCGTGCGCTTCGCCCTGGAGGACGCCGGCGGTCTGTCCGGTCCCGTCAGATACGCCGAGACGGCGCGGGTCCTCGGCGTCGCGCCGGGGGAGCGGGTACCGCTGGCCACGGCCCGCGAGACGGTGCTGGGTCTCCGGGCCGGCAAGGGCATGGTCCTGGACCCCGAGGACCACGACACCTGGTCGGCGGGCTCCTTCTTCACCAACCCCATCCTCGACGACGAGGCGTTCGCCGCCTTCCGCACGCGGGTGCGGGAGCGGCTCGGCGACGGCGCCGAGGCCCCCGCCTATCCCGCGGGCGAGGGGCGCACCAAGACCTCCGCGGCCTGGCTGATCGACAAGGCCGGCTTCGGCAAGGGCTACGGTCACGGCCCGGCGCGCATCTCCACCAAGCACACCCTCGCCCTCACCAACCGCGGGGACGCGACCACGGAGGACCTCCTGGCCCTCGCCCGCGAGGTCGTCGCCGGCGTACGGAACGCCTTCGGCGTCACCCTGGTCAACGAACCGGTGACGGTGGGCGTGACCCTGTAGACACGCCCCGCGCCCATATCAAGCGGCCGGGGTCGTGAGCCAGGTGTCCACGCCCGACAGGAGTTTCGCCTTGGTGTCCTCCGGGGCCGCCGAGCCGCGTACCGACTGGCGGGCCAGTTCCGCCAGCTCCGCGTCCGTGAAGGCGTGGTGGGCGCGGGCGAACTCGTACTGGGCGGCCAGGCGGGAGCCGAAGAGGAGGGGGTCGTCCGCGCCCAGGGCGAGCGGGACGCCCGCCTCGAACAGGGTGCGCAGGGGGACGTCCTCGGGCTTCTCGTACACGCCCAGTGCCACGTTCGACGCCGGGCACACCTCGCACGTCACCTGACGGTCCGCCAGCCGCCGCAGCAGCCGCGGGTCGTCCGCCGCCCGTACCCCGTGCCCGATCCGGTGCGCCTCCAGGTCGTCCAGGCAGTCCCGCACCGAGGAGGGCCCCGCCAGCTCGCCGCCGTGCGGCGCGGACAGCAGCCCGCCGTCCCGCGCGATCGCGAACGCGCGGTCGAAGTCGCGGGCCATCCCGCGCCGCTCGTCGTTGGAGAGGCCGAAGCCCACGACTCCCCGGTCCGCGTACCGCACCGCCAGCCGGGCCAGCGTGCGCGCGTCCAGCGGGTGCTTCATCCGGTTGGCGGCCACCACCACCCGCATCCCGATCCCGGTGTCCCGGGCCGCCGAGTCCACCGCGTCCAGGATGATCTCCAGCGCCGGGATCAGCCCGCCCAGCCGGGGCGCGTACGACGTCGGGTCGACCTGGATCTCCAGCCAGCCGGATCCGTCCCGCACCTCCTCCTCCGCCGCCTCCCGGACCAGCCGCTGGATGTCCTCGGGCCGGCGCAGGCACGAGCGCGCCGCGTCGTACAGCCGCTGGAAGCGGAACCAGCCGCGCTCGTCCGTGGCGCGCAGTCTCGGCGGTTCCCCGCTGGTCAGCGCGTCGGTCAGCGCCTCGGGCAGCCGCACGCCGTACTTGTCGGCCAGCTCCAGCAGGGTGGTGGGCCGCATCGATCCGGTGAAGTGCAGGTGGAGATGGGCTTTCGGCAGTTCAGAGACATCACGTACACGCTCCATTCGAGGATCCTGCCGCACGCCCCGCCCGTCCCGGTAGCGCTTTCACCATTCGTGGTCTTGCTCGCACAAAGGAACAGGGGCGCCCGGACGGGTGTCCGGGCGCCCCTGAAGCGGAAGGAGGACGTCAGTCCCGCGCCTCCGCGAGCAGCTTCTGGATCCGGCTCACGCCCTCGACGAGGTCCTCGTCACCCAGCGCGTACGACAGCCGCAGATAGCCGGGCGTGCCGAACGCCTCACCGGGCACCACCGCGACCTCGGCCTCCTCCAGGATGAGCGCCGCCAGCTCGACCGAGTCCTGCGGCCGCCTGCCCCGGATCTCCTTGCCGATCAGCGCCTTCACCGAGGGGTAGGCGTAGAACGCGCCCTCGGGCTCCGGGCAGACCACGCCGTCGATCTCGTTGAGCATCCGCACGATGGTCTTCCGCCGGCGGTCGAAGGCCTCGCGCATCTTCGCGACCGCGTCCAGGTCACCGGAGACGGCGGCGAGGGCGGCCACCTGGGCGACGTTGGAGACGTTCGACGTGGCGTGCGACTGCAGGTTGGTCGCGGCCTTCACCACGTCCTTCGGGCCGATGATCCAGCCCACCCGCCAGCCCGTCATCGCGTACGTCTTCGCGACACCGTTGACCACGATGCACTTGTCGCGCAGCTCGGGCAGGAGCGCGGGCAGCGACACGGAGACGGCGTCGCCGTAGACCAGGTGCTCGTAGATCTCGTCCGTCATCACCCACAGGCCGTGCTCGGCGGCCCAGCGGCCGATCGCCTCGGTCTCGGCCTCGCCGTACACCGCGCCGGTCGGATTCGAGGGGGAGACGAAGAGGACGACCTTCGTCTTCTCCGTACGGGCCGCCTCCAGCTGCTCCACGCTCACCCGGTAGCCGGTCGTCTCGTCGGCGACGACCTCGACCGGGACACCGCCGGCCAGCCGGATCGACTCGGGGTAGGTCGTCCAGTACGGCGCCGGGACGATGACCTCGTCGCCCGGGTCCAGGATCGCGGCGAAGGCCTGGTAGATGGCCTGCTTGCCGCCGTTGGTGACCAGGATCTGCGACGGGTCGACCTCGTAGCCGGAGTCGCGCAGCGTCTTGGCGGCGATCGCGTTCTTCAGCTCGGGCAGACCGCCGGCCGGCGTGTAGCGGTGGTACTTCGGGTTCTTGCAGGCCTCGATCGCGGCCTCGACGATGTAGTCCGGCGTCGGGAAGTCGGGCTCACCGGCGCCGAAGCCGATCACCGGTCGCCCGGCGGCCTTGAGGGCCTTGGCCTTGGCGTCCACGGCGAGGGTGGCGGACTCGGAGATCGCGCCGACTCGGGCGGAGACCCGGCGCTCGGTGGGAGGGGTTGCAGCGCTCATGGGGTCCATCGTTTCAGACCGGAAACCCACGCGGCACGGGGGTTTCACAGACTGAACAACACCGGGCAAACCCTTGAACACCAGTCCGGATCGAGCCCGCCGGGACCCCGCGGCCAGGACGATCTTCCGCCGATCTTCCGCCGGGACGGCCCTTCCCAGGCACTTTCTGTTCGACGCCCGGCCCCGGAACACGTACACTCTCCACTCGTTGGCCTTCAGCGGCCCGCACTCAACCGGTGCACACCAAGCACCCGGTCGGATGCGGTACGTTGGGGAACGCACAAAGGGTCGTAGCTCAATTGGTAGAGCACTGGTCTCCAAAACCAGCGGTTGGGGGTTCAAGTCCCTCCGGCCCTGCTACACACACCTTGCCAGGATGTGTGCGCATGTACGTACAGCAATGCACCGCCGTGCGGCTCAAACCGGGCGCGGCACGGCCACGACCCGGAATCAGGTGAGGACGAGTGACGGACGCCGTGGGCTCCATCGACATGCCTGATGCCCAGGACGAAGCGCCGGACTCCAAGAAGAAGAACCGCAAGGGCGGCAAGCGGGCCAAGAAGGGCCCGCTGAAGCGCCTCGCGCTCTTCTACCGCCAGATCATCGCGGAGCTCCGCAAGGTCGTCTGGCCCACCCGCAACCAGCTGACGTCGTACACGACCGCCGTGATCGTCTTCGTCGTGCTGATGATCGGTCTGATCACCCTGATCGACTATGGCCTCAGTCACGCAGCCAAGTACGTCTTCGGCTGAGCCGAGAGCGAAGAGCGCCGAGGTATCCGGCGCTCCTTTTCGCATGTTCCACCCCTTGTATCCAGGAAGAAGCAGCCACCGTGTCTGACCCGAACGTGAACGACGCCGTCGAGCCTTACGGCGAAGGGGCCGAGTCCGCCGAGGACGCGCTCGCCGCCGTCGAGGGCGCGGACGTCGAGGACACCGAGGCCTCCGCCGAGGCCGAGGCTGCCGACACCACCGCGGACGAGTCCTCCGAGGACGAGACCCCCGAGGACGAGGGCGCCGAGGCGGACGAGACCACCGAGGCCGCGGAAGCGGCCGAGGAGCCCGAGGACGACCGCGACCCCGTCGAGAAGCTCCGCGAGGAACTGCGGACGCTGCCCGGCGAGTGGTACGTCATCCACACCTACGCGGGCTACGAGAACCGGGTGAAGACCAACCTGGAGCAGCGCGCCGTCTCGCTGAACGTCGAGGACTACATCTTCCAGGCCGAGGTGCCGCAGGAAGAGGTCGTCCAGATCAAGAACGGCGACCGCAAGACGATCAAGCAGAACAAGCTCCCGGGCTACGTCCTGGTCCGCATGGACCTGACGAACGAGTCCTGGGGCGTCGTCCGCAACACCCCCGGTGTCACCGGCTTCGTGGGCAACGCCTACGACCCGTACCCGCTGACGCTGGACGAGATCGTCAAGATGCTCGCCCCGGAGGCCGAGGAGAAGGCCGCCCGCGAGGCGGCCGAGGCCGAGGGCAAGCCGGCCCCGCAGCGCAAGGTCGAGGTCCAGGTGCTGGACTTCGAGGTGGGCGACTCGGTCACCGTCACCGACGGCCCGTTCGCCACGCTGCAGGCGACCATCAACGAGATCAACCCCGACTCCAAGAAGGTCAAGGGCCTGGTGGAGATCTTCGGCCGGGAGACCCCGGTCGAGCTCTCCTTCGACCAGATCCAGAAGAACTAGCCCTTCTGGCACACAGCGTCCGAGCAGGTCAGGTGAACGGTCGCACGTTCGCCTGACCTGCTCGGTTTTTGGCCGCGCATCCATACCCGTTATCGTTGTGCGGTATGCCTGCGTCCGGGTTGTCCCCCTGACGCGGGCAGGACCCGAATCGAAAGGACCCGGAGAGTCATGCCTCCCAAGAAGAAGAAGGTCACGGGGCTCATCAAGCTCCAGATCCAGGCCGGTGCCGCGAACCCGGCTCCGCCGGTCGGCCCCGCGCTGGGTCAGCACGGCGTGAACATCATGGAGTTCTGCAAGGCCTACAACGCCGCGACCGAGTCGCAGCGCGGCTGGGTCATCCCGGTGGAGATCACGGTCTACGAGGACCGCTCCTTCACCTTCGTCACCAAGACCCCGCCGGCCGCCAAGATGATCCTCAAGGCCGCGGGTGTGGAGAAGGGCTCCGGCGAGCCGCACAAGACCAAGGTCGCGAAGATCACGCGTGACCAGGTCCGTGAGATCGCCACCACCAAGATGCCCGACCTCAACGCCAACGACCTGGACGCCGCCGAGAAGATCATCGCCGGCACCGCCCGTTCCATGGGCGTCACGGTCGAGGGCTGACCTCCACCCCCGTAAAGCCAAGCAGTAGTGGAAGGGCCGGCTCGGCCCGGACCACGACTCCTCGACAATTCACAGGAGCTTTCAGTGAGCAAGCGCAGCAAGTCTCTCCGCGCTGCGGACGCCAAGATCGACCGGGAGAAGCTGTACGCCCCGCTCGAGGCCGTCCGTCTCGCCAAGGAGACGTCCACGACCAAGTTCGACGGCACCGTCGAGGTCGCCTTCCGTCTGGGTGTCGACCCGCGCAAGGCCGACCAGATGGTCCGTGGCACCGTGAACCTCCCGCACGGCACCGGTAAGACCGCCCGGGTCCTGGTCTTCGCGACCGGTGACCGTGCCGAGGCCGCGCGTGCCGCGGGCGCCGACATCGTCGGCGCCGACGAGCTGATCGACGAGGTGTCGAAGGGCCGTCTGGACTTCGACGCCGTCGTCGCCACCCCGGACCTCATGGGCAAGGTCGGCCGCCTCGGCCGCGTGCTCGGTCCCCGTGGCCTGATGCCGAACCCGAAGACCGGCACCGTGACCCCGGACGTCACCAAGGCCGTCAACGACATCAAGGGCGGCAAGATCGAGTTCCGCGTCGACAAGCACTCGAACCTGCACTTCATCATCGGCAAGACGTCGTTCGACGACACCAAGCTGGTGGAGAACTACGCCGCGGCGCTGGAGGAGATCCTCCGTCTGAAGCCGTCGGCCGCCAAGGGCCGTTACATCAAGAAGGCCGCCATCACCACCACGATGGGTCCCGGCATCCCGCTGGACTCCAACCGCACCCGCAACCTCCTCGTCGAGGAGGACCCGGCCGCCGTCTGAGCCGGGCGGGCCGGCTGACCGGCCCCTGCGCACTGCCGCAAGGAACCCGCCCCCACGCCTCGACCGAGGCGCGGGGGCGGGTTTTTTCGTACGACAGTGTCAGTCGGGTGGGTTACCGTTCCTTTGCATTCACAGACGTGGCACAGCGAAACAACAGGGGTGGGATTCATGGGCATGGCCGCATGGAAGCGCGCGGGTGTGTGTCTGACGGCCGCGGCCGTCGTCGTGGGCGTGGCAGGCTGTCAGGACGGTGACGGGGACGGGACGAAGAAGAAGGCCGCCGGCTCCGCGGACTCCAAGGTCCAGACGCAGAACGAGATGACCGAGGTCCTCCAGGCCGCCTTCAAGAACACCTCGGAGGCCAAGTCCTCCAAGGTCCGTATGACGATGACGATGCCGGCCGGGGTGGACGGCGGCGGCACCATGGAGATCTCCGGCGTGCAGGGCTGGGACCCGGCCGTCATGGACGTCACCATGAAGGGCTCCGCGCTCACGGAGGGCGACCCGGACGCCCCCGAGCAGATCCGCATGATCATGCTCGACAACGTCATGTACATGGACATGGGCGCGAAGCAGGCCGCCGAGATGGACGGCAAGCGCTGGATGAAGATGGACTTCGCCGCCATCGCCGAGGCGTCCGGCGACGCCGAGATGCAGAAGCAGATGACCGGCGGCCTGGAGAACATGAACCAGGACCCGGCGCAGCAACTCGCCCTGCTGCTGGAGTCGCCGAACCTGAAGCACGTGGGTCCGCAGAAGATCGACGGCGCGCAGACGCAGCACTACAAGGGCACGCTGAGCTTCGAGGAGATGCTCGACGCCAACAAGTCGACCGACGGCCTGCTCTCCGCCAAGGAGCGCGAGGAGCTGATCGCCAACGTCGAGAAGACCGGCCTGAAGGGCTACGACACCGAGGTCTGGGTCAACGAGGACAACTACCCGGTCCGGATGGTCGTCGGCATGAAGATGCCGCAGGGCACGATGAACATGAAGGCCGACTACTCCGACTACGGCGCCAAGGCCGAGGTCCAGGCCCCGCCGGCGAAGGACACGCTCGACCTGATGGAGATGCTGTCGGAGCTGGAGGACCTGGGCGCGGACTCCGAGGCCGGCCTGAGCTCCTGACGCTCGCGATGCTCCCGATCGGCCGATTTGCCTGACGCCGATCCGTTCGCGTACTCTTCCACGGAAGCCAAAGACCGCTGGTCGTTGCCGTGCGCTCGTCAGAGGGCGCGGTGGCCGAAGGATCCGCTGAACTGCGGACGACCCGCGCAGGTGTCAGTGGAAGAGTTCCCGGAGCTCGCTGCCGCGAGTACGCGAGTGACCGGTTGAGCTACGCCCCGTGCGCCTGCGCCCGGGGCGTTTCGTTTTCCCCAGTCCTCCTTCGGGTCCGCGCGGTCCGAATCACCCGGAAGGAGGCCGAGGCTCTATGGCGAGGCCCGACAAGGCTGCCGCGGTTGCCGAGCTGACGGACAAGTTCCGCAGCTCCAACGCCGCCGTGCTGACCGAGTACCGCGGTCTCACCGTGGCGCAGCTCAAGACGCTGCGCCGTTCGCTCGGTGAGAACGCCCAGTACGCCGTGGTGAAGAACACGCTGACCAAGATTGCGGCCAACGAGGCCGGGATCACGCTCGACGACCAGCTCTTCGCTGGCCCGACGGCGGTCGCCTTCGTCACCGGTGACCCGGTGGAGTCGGCGAAGGGTCTTCGTGACTTCGCCAAGGACAACCCGAATCTCGTCATCAAGGGCGGTGTCCTTGATGGCAAGGCGATGTCCGCCGACGAGATCAAGAAGCTCGCGGACCTCGAGTCCCGCGAGGTTCTGCTCTCCAAGCTGGCGGGCGCCTTCAAGGGCAAGCAGACGCAGACTGCTCAGCTCTTCCAGGCGCTTCCCTCGAAGCTCGTCCGCACCGTGGACGCGCTCCGTGCCAAGCAGGACGAGCAGGGCGGTGCCGAGTAATTCGGCTCGCTTTCCGATCCTCGCCGCGTGAGGTGCGCGCACCGCGCGAGGTGAGGGTCGATGCGGGCCCGACGTACGCCCGCCTCACCCCGTACATCCGGCACCTGCCGATTTAGTGGAAGGACCGCCATCATGGCGAAGCTCAGCCAGGAAGACCTGCTTGCCCAGTTCGAGGAGATGACCCTCATCGAGCTCTCCGAGTTCGTGAAGGCCTTCGAGGAGAAGTTCGACGTCACCGCCGCCGCGGCCGTCGCCGTCGCGGGCCCGGCCCAGGGTGGCCCGGCCGCCCCGGCCGAGGAGGAGAAGGACGAGTTCGACGTCATCCTCACCGGTGCCGGCGACAAGAAGATCCAGGTCATCAAGGTCGTGCGTGAGCTGACCTCCCTGGGTCTGAAGGAGGCCAAGGACCTCGTGGACGGCGCCCCGAAGCCCGTCCTCGAGAAGGTCGCCAAGGACGCCGCCGAGAAGGCCGCCGAGTCCCTCAAGGGCGCCGGCGCCTCCGTCGAGGTCAAGTAAGACCTTCCGGGTCCCACGGGGCCCGCTGCACGTCCCCAGGGACGTGTAACGCTCAAGCGCTGAGGAGCGATCATCCAACCGGGTGGTCGCTCCTCGGCGTATCGGAGGGTCCTGCGGCGGCTGCCTTGCACCCGGGACGGCGGGGGGTATGGTGATCTTCGTTGTGCCTCCGGGGGGCCACGAGGATTCACCTGGTGGTGGGCGGTTCCGGCCGGAGGGCCCTTGACGAACCGCACGCAGCGCGCAATTCTCAGGACGCGTCGTCACAAGGATCCGAATCCGAGGCATGGATCGACGGCAAAGAGGGCAGTATCAACGTGCGTTGAGGGCAGCGCCTTGTCGCAGGAGTTGATGAGAACGAGGGCCACCACCGGCTTCGTAAACCGGCATTGGACATCAGTGTGCCAAGTGGCTACACTGACCCTTTGCGCTGCCTGTTAGCTGTCCCCTGCCCGTCACCAGGGGCATGCCCTCACTCGAGTATGGACGACTAGATCATCTCTGACCTGGGATATCTGTCTCTCTGCCCAGTGGGGGGCCGGTACGCGCGTAGTGAGTCCGAGCCCTCGGAAGGACCCCCTCTTGGCCGCCTCGCGCAACGCCTCGACCGCGAATACGAACAACGGCGCCAGCACCGCCCCGCTGCGCATTTCCTTTGCAAAGATCAAGGAGCCTCTCGAGGTTCCGAACCTGCTCGCGCTGCAGACCGAGAGCTTTGACTGGCTGCTCGGCAACACCGCCTGGCAGAGTCGGGTCGAGGAGGCTCTCGAGAGCGGACACGACGTCCCCACCAAGTCCGGTCTGGAGGAGATCTTCGAAGAGATCTCCCCGATCGAGGACTTCTCCGGGTCGATGTCGCTGACCTTCCGCGACCACCGCTTCGAGCCGCCGAAGAACTCCATCGACGAGTGCAAGGAGCGCGACTTCACGTACGCGGCCCCGCTCTTCGTCACCGCCGAGTTCACCAACAACGAGACCGGCGAGATCAAGTCCCAGACCGTCTTCATGGGCGACTTCCCGCTCATGACGAACAAGGGCACCTTCGTCATCAACGGCACCGAGCGTGTCGTGGTGTCGCAGCTCGTCCGTTCGCCCGGTGTCTACTTCGACTCCAGCATCGACAAGACGTCCGACAAGGACATCTTCTCCGCCAAGATCATCCCGTCCCGGGGTGCCTGGCTCGAGATGGAGATCGACAAGCGCGACATGGTCGGTGTCCGCATCGACCGCAAGCGCAAGCAGTCCGTCACCGTCCTGCTCAAGGCGCTCGGCTGGACCACCGAGCAGATCCTCGAGGAGTTCGGCGAGTACGAGTCCATGCGCGCCACCCTGGAGAAGGACCACACCCAGGGCCAGGACGACGCGCTGCTCGACATCTACCGCAAGCTGCGCCCGGGCGAGCCCCCGACCCGCGAGGCCGCGCAGACGCTGCTGGAGAACCTCTACTTCAACCCCAAGCGCTACGACCTGGCCAAGGTCGGCCGCTACAAGGTGAACAAGAAGCTCGGCGGGGACGAGCCGCTGGACGCCGGCGTGCTCACCACCGACGACATCATCGCCACCATCAAGTACCTGGTGCAGCTGCACGCCGGTGAGACCGAGACGGTCGGCGGCTCCGGCCGCTCGATCATCGTCGAGACCGACGACATCGACCACTTCGGCAACCGTCGTATCCGCAACGTCGGCGAGCTGATCCAGAACCAGGTCCGTACGGGTCTCGCCCGTATGGAGCGCGTCGTGCGCGAGCGCATGACCACCCAGGACGTCGAGGCGATCACGCCGCAGACCCTGATCAACATCCGGCCGGTCGTCGCCTCCATCAAGGAGTTCTTCGGCACCAGCCAGCTGTCCCAGTTCATGGACCAGAACAACCCGCTGTCGGGGCTGACGCACAAGCGTCGTCTGAACGCCCTCGGCCCGGGTGGTCTCTCCCGTGAGCGGGCCGGCTTCGAGGTCCGCGACGTGCACCCGTCGCACTACGGCCGCATGTGCCCGATCGAGACGCCGGAAGGCCCGAACATCGGTCTGATCGGCTCGCTCGCCTCGTACGGCCGGATCAACCCGTTCGGCTTCATCGAGACGCCGTACCGCAAGGTCGTCGACGGCCAGGTCACCGACGAGGTCGACTACCTGACCGCCGACGAGGAGGACCGCTTCGTCATCGCGCAGGCCAACGCGCCGCTCAACGACGAGATGCGCTTCGTCGAGAACCGCATCCTGGTCCGCCGCCGCGGCGGCGAGGTCGACTACGTCCCCGGTGACGAGGTCGACTACATGGACGTCTCGCCGCGCCAGATGGTGTCGGTCGCGACCGCCATGATCCCGTTCCTCGAGCACGACGACGCCAACCGCGCCCTCATGGGCGCGAACATGATGCGTCAGGCCGTGCCGCTCATCAAGAGCGAGTCCCCGCTCGTCGGCACCGGCATGGAGTACCGCTCCGCGGTCGACGCCGGCGACGTGGTCAAGGCCGAGAAGGACGGTGTGGTCCAGGAGGTCTCCGCGGACTACATCACCACCGCCAACGACGACGGCACGTACATCACGTACCGCCTGGCCAAGTTCTCCCGGTCCAACCAGGGCACCTCGGTCAACCAGAAGGTCATCGTCAACGAGGGCGACCGGATCATCACCGGCCAGGTCCTCGCCGACGGTCCCGCCACGCAGAACGGCGAGATGGCCCTCGGCAAGAACCTGCTCGTGGCGTTCATGCCGTGGGAGGGTCACAACTACGAGGACGCGATCATCCTGTCGCAGCGCCTCGTGCAGGACGACGTCCTCTCCTCGATCCACATCGAGGAGCACGAGGTCGACGCCCGTGACACCAAGCTCGGCCCCGAGGAGATCACCCGGGACATCCCGAACGTCTCCGAGGAGGTCCTCGCCGACCTCGACGAGCGCGGCATCATCCGCATCGGCGCCGAGGTCATCGCCGGCGACATCCTCGTCGGCAAGGTCACGCCCAAGGGCGAGACCGAGCTGACCCCCGAGGAGCGCCTGCTCCGCGCGATCTTCGGTGAGAAGGCCCGTGAGGTCCGTGACACCTCGCTGAAGGTGCCGCACGGCGAGACCGGCAAGGTCATCGGCGTGCGCGTCTTCGACCGCGAGGAGGGCGACGAGCTTCCCCCCGGTGTGAACCAGCTGGTGCGCGTCTACGTCGCGCAGAAGCGCAAGATCACCGACGGTGACAAGCTCGCCGGCCGGCACGGCAACAAGGGTGTCATCTCCAAGATCAACCCGATCGAGGACATGCCGTTCCTCGAGGACGGCACCCCGGTCGACATCATCCTCAACCCGCTGGGTGTGCCGTCCCGAATGAACCCGGGACAGGTCCTGGAGATCCACCTCGGCTGGCTCGCCAGCCGCGGCTGGGACGTCTCCGGCCTCGCGGAGGAGTGGGCCGAGCGGCTCCAGGTCATCGGCGCCGACAAGGTCGAGCCCGGCACCAACGTCGCCACCCCGGTCTTCGACGGTGCGCGTGAGGACGAGCTCGCGGGTCTGCTCCAGCACACCATCCCGAACCGCGACGGCGAGCGCATGGTGCTCCCGTCCGGCAAGGCGCGGCTGTACGACGGCCGCTCGGGTGAGCCGTTCCCGGAGCCGATCTCGGTCGGCTACATGTACATCCTGAAGCTGCACCACCTGGTCGACGACAAGCTGCACGCCCGCTCGACCGGTCCGTACTCCATGATCACCCAGCAGCCGCTGGGTGGTAAGGCTCAGTTCGGTGGCCAGCGGTTCGGCGAGATGGAGGTGTGGGCACTCGAGGCGTACGGCGCCGCCTACGCCCTCCAGGAGCTGCTGACCATCAAGTCCGACGACGTCACCGGCCGCGTGAAGGTCTACGAGGCCATCGTCAAGGGCGAGAACATCCCCGAGCCCGGCATCCCCGAGTCCTTCAAGGTGCTCATCAAGGAGATGCAGTCCCTGTGCCTCAACGTGGAGGTGCTGTCCAGCGACGGTATGTCCATCGAGATGCGTGACACCGACGAGGACGTCTTCCGCGCTGCGGAGGAGCTTGGCATCGACCTGTCCCGGCGCGAGCCGAGCAGCGTCGAAGAGGTCTGACGGGAGTCCGGCGGCCTTCCCCGTGAAGGCCGCCGGCCCCAGGACCCCCGTTTCAGACCCCATGACTTACAACCCTGAGAGGGATTGACGCATAGTGCTCGACGTCAACTTCTTCGACGAGCTCCGGATCGGTCTGGCCACCGCTGACGACATCCGTCAGTGGAGCCACGGCGAGGTCAAGAAGCCCGAGACGATCAACTACCGCACGCTCAAGCCCGAAAAGGACGGACTCTTCTGCGAGAAGATCTTCGGTCCGACCCGGGACTGGGAGTGCTACTGCGGCAAGTACAAGCGCGTCCGCTTCAAGGGCATCATCTGTGAGCGCTGTGGCGTCGAGGTCACGCGCGCCAAGGTGCGCCGTGAGCGGATGGGCCACATCGAACTGGCCGCGCCCGTCACGCACATCTGGTACTTCAAGGGCGTCCCGTCGCGCCTGGGCTACCTGCTCGACCTCGCCCCGAAGGACCTGGAGAAGGTCATCTACTTCGCGGCGTACATGATCACGTACGTCGACGAGGAGCGCCGCACCCGCGACCTGCCCTCGCTGGAGGCGCACGTCTCCGTCGAGCGCCAGCAGGTCGAGAACCGCCGCGACGCCGACCTCGAGGCCCGCGCCAAGAAGCTCGAGACCGACCTGGCCGAGCTCGAGGCCGAGGGCGCCAAGGCCGATGTGCGCCGCAAGGTGCGCGAGGGCGCCGAGCGCGAGATGAAGCAGCTGCGCGACCGCGCGCAGCGCGAGATCGACCGCCTCGACGAGGTGTGGAACCGGTTCAAGAACCTCAAGGTCCAGGACCTCGAGGGCGACGAGCTGCTCTACCGCGAGCTGCGCGACCGCTTCGGCACGTACTTCGACGGTTCGATGGGTGCCGCGGCGCTGCAGAAGCGCCTGGAGTCCTTCGACCTCGAGGAGGAGGCCGAGCGCCTCCGCGAGATCATCCGTACCGGCAAGGGCCAGAAGAAGACCCGTGCGCTCAAGCGCCTCAAGGTCGTCTCCGCGTTCCTGCAGACCAGCAACAGCCCCAAGGGCATGGTGCTCGACTGCGTGCCGGTCATCCCGCCGGACCTGCGTCCGATGGTGCAGCTGGACGGTGGCCGCTTCGCGACCTCCGACCTGAACGACCTGTACCGCCGTGTGATCAACCGCAACAACCGCCTGAAGCGGCTTCTCGACCTCGGCGCGCCCGAGATCATCGTGAACAACGAGAAGCGCATGCTCCAGGAGGCCGTCGACGCGCTCTTCGACAACGGCCGCCGCGGCCGCCCGGTGACGGGCCCCGGCAACCGTCCGCTGAAGTCGCTGTCCGACATGCTCAAGGGCAAGCAGGGCCGCTTCCGTCAGAACCTGCTCGGCAAGCGAGTCGACTACTCGGCGCGTTCCGTGATCGTCGTCGGCCCGCAGCTGAAGCTGCACCAGTGCGGTCTGCCGAAGGCGATGGCGCTGGAGCTCTTCAAGCCGTTCGTGATGAAGCGCCTGGTCGACCTGAACCACGCGCAGAACATCAAGTCGGCCAAGCGCATGGTCGAGCGCGGCCGCACGGTCGTGTACGACGTGCTGGAAGAGGTCATCGCGGAGCACCCGGTTCTGCTGAACCGTGCGCCCACGCTGCACCGCCTCGGCATCCAGGCCTTCGAGCCGCAGCTGGTCGAGGGCAAGGCCATCCAGATCCACCCGCTCGTCTGCACCGCGTTCAACGCGGACTTCGACGGCGACCAGATGGCCGTGCACCTGCCGCTGTCCGCGGAGGCGCAGGCCGAGGCCCGCATCCTGATGCTGTCCTCGAACAACATCCTCAAGCCGGCCGACGGCCGCCCGGTGACGATGCCGACCCAGGACATGGTCCTCGGTCTGTTCTTCCTCACCACCGACGGCGAGATGCGCGACCTCAAGGGCGAGGGCCGTTCCTTCGCCTCGGTCGCCGAGGCGATCATGGCCTTCGACGCGGGCGAGCTGTCGCTCCAGTCGAGGATCGACGTCCGCTTCCCGGTCGGCACCATCCCGCCGCGCGGCTGGACCCCGCCGGCGCGCGAGGAGGGCGAGCCCGAGTGGCAGCAGGGTGACAGCTTCCGGCTGAACACCACGCTGGGCCGCGCGCTCTTCAACGAGCTGCTGCCCGAGGACTACCCGTTCGTCGACTACGAGGTCGGCAAGAAGCAGCTCTCCGAGATCGTCAACGACCTCGCCGAGCGCTACCCGAAGGTCATCGTGGCGGCGACGCTCGACAACCTGAAGGCGTCCGGCTTCTTCTGGGCCACCCGTTCCGGCGTGACCGTGGCCATCTCCGACGTCGTCGTTCCCGAGGCGAAGAAGGAGATCGTCCGCGGCTACGAGGCGCAGGACGAGAAGGTCCAGAAGCAGTACGAGCGCGGTCTGATCACCAAGGACGAGCGCACGCAGGAGCTCATCGCGATCTGGACCAAGGCGACCAACGAGGTCGCCGAGGCGATGAACGACAACTTCCCGAAGACCAACCCGATCTTCATGATGGTGAACTCGGGTGCACGAGGCAACATGATGCAGATGCGTCAGATCGCCGGTATGCGTGGTCTGGTGTCGAACGCGAAGAACGAGACGATCCCGCGTCCGATCAAGGCGTCGTTCCGTGAGGGCCTGTCCGTGCTGGAGTACTTCATCTCCACGCACGGTGCCCGTAAGGGTCTGGCGGACACCGCCCTGCGTACCGCCGACTCGGGTTACCTCACCCGTCGTCTGGTCGACGTCTCCCAGGACGTCATCATCCGCGAGGAGGACTGCGGCACCGACCGCGGTCTGAAGCTGCGGATCGCCTCGCGCGACGCCGACGGCACGCTCCGCAAGGCCGGTGACGTCGAGACCAGCGTCTACGCCCGCATGCTCGCCCAGGACGTCGTCATCGACGGCAAGGTGATCGCGCCGGCCAACGTGGACCTGGGCGACGTGCTCATCGACCAGCTCGTGCGGCACGGTGTCGAGGAGGTCAAGACCCGTTCGATCCTGACCTGCGAGTCCCACGTCGGCACCTGCGCGATGTGCTACGGCCGTTCGCTGGCCACCGGCAAGCTGGTCGACATCGGTGAGGCGGTCGGCATCATCGCCGCCCAGTCCATCGGTGAGCCCGGCACCCAGCTGACGATGCGTACCTTCCACACCGGTGGTGTGGCCGGTGACGACATCACCCAGGGTCTGCCGCGTGTCGTCGAGCTCTTCGAGGCCCGTACCCCGAAGGGTGTCGCCCCGATCTCCGAGGCCTCCGGCCGCGTGCGGATCGAGGAGACGGAGAAGACCAAGAAGCTCGTCGTCACCCCGGACGACGGCAGCGACGAGACGGCGTACCCGATCTCGAAGCGTGCCAAGGTCCTGGTCGGCGAGGGCGAGCACGTCGAGGTGGGCCAGCAGCTCACCGTGGGTGCCACCAACCCGCACGACGTGCTGCGCATCCTGGGTCAGCGTGCCGTCCAGGTCCACCTGGTCGGCGAGGTCCAGAAGGTCTACAACTCGCAGGGTGTGTCGATCCACGACAAGCACATCGAGATCATCATCCGGCAGATGCTGCGCCGGGTGACGATCATCGAGTCCGGCGACGCCGAGCTGCTGCCCGGCGAGCTGGTCGAGCGCTCGAAGTTCGAGACCGAGAACCGTCGTGTGGTCCAGGAGGGCGGTCACCCGGCCTCCGGTCGTCCGCAGCTGATGGGTATCACCAAGGCCTCGCTGGCGACGGAATCCTGGCTGTCGGCCGCCTCCTTCCAGGAGACGACCCGAGTCCTGACGGACGCGGCGATCAACGCCAAGTCCGACAGCCTCATCGGCCTCAAGGAGAACGTCATCATCGGTAAGCTCATCCCGGCCGGTACGGGTCTGTCCCGCTACCGCAACATCCGGGTCGAGCCGACCGAGGAGGCCAAGGCCGCGATGTACTCGGCCGTCGGCTACGACGACATCGACTACTCGCCGTTCGGCACGGGCTCCGGCCAGGCCGTTCCGCTGGAGGACTACGACTACGGTCCGTACAACCAGTAAGGCGTAGGTCCGACGCTGTGAGGGGCGGTCACTCCGTGAGGGGTGGCCGCCCCTCGGCGTTGTCCGGGGGTCCCGTGGGGCGCCCGGGAACCGGTCACCGCGCCTGTTTCGTCTCCTCCCGTGCCGGAACGTCCGCTCCAGCGCATGATGGAGGGGACCCGGTGTGATGGGGGAGATGGTGCTCGGTGTCGTACTCGCCGTATCCGCAGTGGCAGCCCTGGCAGCAGGGGCACGGTGTGCCGCAGCCGTGGGCCGGTCAGGGCGTGCCCTCGATGCTCGCCTCGCACGCCGACCGGGAGCGGGCCGTGGACGTGCTCAGAGCCGGTTACGGGGAGGGCCGGCTGGAGAAGCCCGAGTTCGACCGCAGGGTCGCGCGGGCGTACGCGGCCCGTACGGTGGGGGAACTGGCGCTGCTGGTGGCCGACCTCCCGCAGGGGCCCGCGGTGCACGCCGGGCACCCCGTGCCTGCCGTGCCGGCGGTGTTCCTGCCGGCGCCCAGGGCGCGGGTGAACGGCAAGGCGGTCGCCTCCGCGGTGTGCGGCGGACTCTGTCTGGTCACCCTCGGGCTGACCGGCATCCCCGCGGTGATCCTGGGGCACGCGGCGCGGGCCGAGATCTCGCGCACGGGCGAGGCGGGCGACGGACTGGCGCTGACCGGTCTGGCGCTCGGCTGGCTGGCGAACGGCGTGTGGGCGGTCGTGATGATGCTGTCGTTCGCGCTGGCGCTCGCCTTCGGTTGACAATCGAAGATCAACAACGGTGTACGCATTTGCCGTGTTCCGCCCGTCGGCGCGGGCCGGGCCCATTTGTTTTGACCGCAGCGAATGCGGTAGGTACGCTCAGACCTTGTGCCTGGGGTGTGCCCTGGCCTTCGTGCGTGCCATCAGACCGCACCGGGGGCTGTTGAACGGCCACCGTAATTCAGCGCCTCTCTGCCTCGCGGTAGGAGTCCGCGGGATTCGACACACCCGACCGCGTGGGTCGGAGATGTTCCAGGTTAGCTGTACCCATCGGCACACAGAAACCGGAGAAGTAGTGCCTACGATCCAGCAGCTGGTCCGCAAGGGCCGGCAGGACAAGGTCGAGAAGAACAAGACGCCCGCACTCGAGGGTTCCCCTCAGCGTCGTGGCGTCTGCACGCGTGTGTTCACGACCACCCCGAAGAAGCCGAACTCGGCCCTGCGTAAGGTCGCGCGTGTGCGTCTGACCAGCGGCATCGAGGTCACGGCCTACATTCCGGGTGAGGGACACAACCTGCAGGAGCACTCCATCGTGCTCGTGCGCGGCGGCCGTGTGAAGGACCTGCCGGGTGTTCGCTACAAGATCATCCGCGGTTCGCTCGACACCCAGGGTGTCAAGAACCGCAAGCAGGCTCGCAGCCGTTACGGCGCCAAGAAGGAGAAGTAAGAATGCCTCGTAAGGGCCCCGCCCCGAAGCGCCCGGTCATCATCGACCCGGTCTACGGTTCTCCTCTGGTGACCTCCCTGATCAACAAGGTGCTGCTCAACGGCAAGCGTTCCACCGCCGAGCGCATCGTCTACGGCGCGATGGAAGGTCTGCGTGAGAAGACGGGCAACGACCCGATCATCACGCTGAAGCGCGCGCTGGAGAACATCAAGCCGACCCTCGAGGTCAAGTCCCGCCGTGTCGGTGGTGCGACGTACCAGGTCCCGATCGAGGTCAAGCCCGGTCGTGCCAACACGCTCGCGCTGCGCTGGCTGGTCGGTTACTCCCGCGCCCGTCGCGAGAAGACCATGACCGAGCGTCTGCTCAACGAGCTTCTCGACGCCTCCAACGGCCTTGGTGCCGCTGTGAAGAAGCGCGAGGACACGCACAAGATGGCCGAGTCCAACAAGGCCTTCGCGCACTACCGCTGGTAGTCGCTACCCACATCGAGACCGAGAGAAGACTGAAGCCTTATGGCTACCACTTCACTTGACCTGGCCAAGGTCCGCAACATCGGGATCATGGCCCACATCGACGCGGGCAAGACGACCACCACCGAGCGGATCCTGTTCTACACCGGTGTGTCGTACAAGATCGGTGAGGTCCACGACGGCGCCGCCACCATGGACTGGATGGAGCAGGAGCAGGAGCGTGGCATCACGATCACGTCTGCTGCGACCACCTGCCACTGGCCGCTCGAGGACAACGACTACACGATCAACATCATCGACACCCCGGGGCACGTCGACTTCACCGTCGAGGTGGAGCGTTCCCTGCGTGTGCTCGACGGTGCCGTGACCGTGTTCGACGGTGTCGCCGGTGTCGAGCCGCAGTCCGAGACGGTGTGGCGTCAGGCCGACCGTTACGGCGTCCCGCGCATCTGCTTCGTGAACAAGCTGGACCGTACCGGCGCCGAGTTCCACCGCTGCGTGGAGATGATCTCGGACCGCCTGGGCGCCCAGCCGCTGGTCATGCAGCTCCCGATCGGTGCCGAGGCCGACTTCAAGGGCGTCGTCGACCTCGTGACGATGAAGGCCTTCGTGTGGTCCGCCGAGGCGGCCAAGGGCGAGATGTACGACGTCGTCGACATCCCGGCCACGCACACCGAGGCCGCCGAGGAGTGGCGCGGCAAGCTGCTCGAGGCCGTCGCGGAGAACGACGAAGAGATCATGGAGCTGTACCTGGAGGGCCAGGAGCCCACCACGGAGCAGCTGTACACCGCGATCCGTCGCATCACCATCGCGTCCGGCAAGTCCAGCGACACCACGGTCACCCCGGTGTTCTGCGGCACCGCGTTCAAGAACAAGGGCGTCCAGCCCCTGCTCGACGCGGTCGTGCGCTACCTGCCGACCCCGCTCGACGTGGAGGCCATCGAGGGCCACGACGTCAAGGACCCCGAGGTCGTCGTCAAGCGCAAGCCGTCCGAGGACGAGCCGCTGGCCGCGCTCGCGTTCAAGATCATGAGCGACCCGCACCTCGGCAAGCTCACCTTCGTCCGGGTCTACTCGGGCCGCCTGGAGTCCGGCACCGCCGTGCTGAACTCCGTCAAGGGCAAGAAGGAGCGCATCGGCAAGATCTACCGCATGCACGCCAACAAGCGTGAGGAGATCGAGTCGGTGGGCGCCGGCGACATCGTCGCCGTCATGGGCCTGAAGCAGACCACCACCGGTGAGACGCTGTCCGACGACAAGAACCCGGTGATCCTGGAGTCCATGGACTTCCCGGCGCCGGTCATCCAGGTCGCCATCGAGCCCAAGTCGAAGGGCGACCAGGAGAAGCTCGGCGTCGCGATCCAGCGTCTGGCCGAGGAGGACCCGTCCTTCCAGGTCCACTCGGACGAGGAGACCGGCCAGACCATCATCGGTGGTATGGGCGAGCTGCACCTCGAGGTGCTGGTCGACCGTATGCGCCGTGAGTTCAAGGTCGAGGCCAACGTCGGCAAGCCCCAGGTCGCGTACCGTGAGACGATCCGCAAGGCCGTCGAGCGCGTGGACTACACCCACAAGAAGCAGACCGGTGGTACCGGTCAGTTCGCCAAGGTGCAGATCGCGATCGAGCCGATCGAGGGCGGCGACGCCTCGTACGAGTTCGTGAACAAGGTCACCGGTGGCCGCATCCCGAAGGAGTACATCCCTTCGGTGGACGCCGGTGCGCAGGAGGCCATGCAGTTCGGCATCCTGGCCGGCTACGAGATGACTGGCGTCCGCGTCACGCTCATCGACGGTGGCTACCACGAGGTCGACTCCTCCGAGCTCGCGTTCAAGATCGCCGGTTCGCAGGCCTTCAAGGAGGCCGCGCGCAAGGCTTCGCCCGTGCTCCTGGAGCCGATGATGGCCGTCGAGGTCACCACGCCCGAGGACTACATGGGTGAGGTCATCGGCGACATCAACTCCCGCCGTGGCCAGATCCAGGCCATGGAGGAGCGGGCGGGTGCCCGCGTCGTGAAGGGTCTCGTGCCCCTCTCGGAGATGTTCGGTTACGTCGGCGACCTGCGCAGCAAGACGTCCGGCCGGGCCAGCTACTCCATGCAGTTCGACTCCTACGCCGAGGTTCCGCGGAACGTCGCCGAGGAGATCATCGCGAAGGCCAAGGGCGAGTAGCGGACTCCGTTTAACGGACCACGTTCACACGCTTTAGGCTTGACCCCGGAGCCTGCAAGTGGGCATTCCACCGCCAACCCGGTGGAATGCCCCGGGTCCGGGTTTCCCAGCAAAGATCACCTGGCGCCGATGAGTAAGGCGTACCAGAACCACTCTCAGGAGGACCCCCGTGGCGAAGGCGAAGTTCGAGCGGACTAAGCCGCACGTCAACATCGGCACCATCGGTCACATCGACCACGGTAAGACGACCCTCACGGCCGCCATTACCAAGGTGCTGCACGACGCGTACCCGGACCTGAACGAGGCCTCGGCCTTCGACCAGATCGACAAGGCTCCCGAGGAGCGCCAGCGCGGTATCACCATCTCCATCGCGCACGTCGAGTACCAGACCGAGACGCGTCACTACGCCCACGTCGACTGCCCCGGTCACGCGGACTACATCAAGAACATGATCACGGGTGCGGCGCAGATGGACGGCGCCATCCTCGTGGTCGCGGCCACCGACGGCCCGATGCCGCAGACCAAGGAGCACGTGCTCCTGGCCCGCCAGGTCGGCGTTCCGTACATCGTCGTCGCCCTGAACAAGGCCGACATGGTGGACGACGAGGAGATCCTGGAGCTCGTCGAGCTCGAGGTCCGTGAGCTGCTCTCCGAGTACGAGTTCCCGGGCGACGACCTGCCGGTCGTCAAGGTCTCCGCGCTCAAGGCCCTCGAGGGCGACAAGGAGTGGGGCAACTCCGTCCTCGAGCTCATGAAGGCCGTGGACGAGAACATCCCGCAGCCCGAGCGTGACGTCGACAAGCCGTTCCTGATGCCGATCGAGGACGTCTTCACGATCACCGGTCGTGGCACCGTCGTCACCGGTCGTATCGAGCGTGGTGTCCTCAAGGTCAACGAGACCGTTGACATCGTGGGCATCAAGCAGGAGAAGACCACCACCACGGTCACCGGCATCGAGATGTTCCGCAAGCTGCTCGACGAGGGCCAGGCCGGTGAGAACGTCGGTCTGCTCCTCCGTGGCATCAAGCGCGAGGACGTCGAGCGCGGCCAGGTCATCATCAAGCCCGGTTCGGTCACCCCGCACACCGAGTTCGAGGCCCAGGCCTACATCCTGTCGAAGGACGAGGGTGGCCGTCACACCCCGTTCTTCAACAACTACCGCCCGCAGTTCTACTTCCGTACGACGGACGTGACCGGCGTCGTGACCCTCCCCGAGGGCACCGAGATGGTCATGCCGGGTGACAACACCGAGATGAAGGTGGAGCTCATCCAGCCCGTCGCCATGGAGGAGGGCCTGAAGTTCGCCATCCGTGAGGGTGGCCGGACCGTGGGCGCCGGCCAGGTCACCAAGATCAACAAGTGAGCTTGCTGATCTGACCTGGTAGCTCCTTCCGCGAGCACCTGAGAGGGCCCGCACGACCTCGGTCGTGCGGGCCCTTTCGCGTGCGCGGAGCTTTCGGCTGCCTTGTGTCAACGGCGCTCCTGGGGTGTCACTCGTTCGCACGAACGGGGAGGCATATCTGCCCGGCACATGCCGCGCCGCCCATAACTTCGCCTCATGGTCAGCTCATCCCATGAGGCCCTGCACCGGATCTTCCAGCAGGACCCGGGCCTCTTCGCCCGCGCCGCCAGACACCTCGGCGTCGCCTTCCCCCCACCCGTCTCCACCACCGAACTCTCCACGGACCTCACGGAGACGCAGCCGCTGGAACGCAGGGTGGACACGCTGCTGCGGATGGACACCGAGGACGGCAGTTTCCTGCTGGCGGTCGAATCGCAGGGCCGGCCGGCCCCGGACAAGCCCGCCAGCTGGGCGTACTACCTCTCCTACGTGTACGCCAAGTACCGCGTCCCGCCCGTACTCCTCGTCGTGTGCGCGGACCGGGGGACGGCGGCCTGGGCGGCCCGGCAGGTCGACATCGGCCCCCGCCAGTGGCCCTCGCTCACTCTGCGCCCGCTGGTGCTGGGGCCCGACGACGTACCGGTGATCGACAGCCCCGACGAGGCCGCTCGGGACATCCCGCTCACGGTCCTGTCCGCGGCGCTGCACCGCCGTGATCCGGGCGCCGATGCCATACTGAACGCGCTGGCCAAGGCACTCAAGAGCGTGTCGGCCGACGACGAGGACACCGCAACCACCTTCATCGAACTCACGGAACAGGGCCTCGGGACGACGCAGGCCGCGGAATTGTGGAGGCATCTCATGGCCGTCGACCTTTCGTTCTTCCAGTCGCAGACCGCTCAGCAGCTCCGGGCGGAGGGCCGGGCGGAGGGCCGGGCGAAGGACCTCCTGTTGCTGTTGGGGCATCGGGGTGTCGAGGTTTCCGAGCAGGATCGGGAGCGGATTGTCGGTTGTGGTGATCCCGATGTGCTGGGCCTGTGGTTCAGGAAGGCTCTGACCGCCACGTCGACGGCGGAGATCTTCGCGTCGGCCGGGGAGTCGGGGACCGCGGAGCGGTGACAGGGAAGCGGCCCCGGGTGCGCCGTCGTGGCGTGCCCGGGGCCGCTTCCGTCCCCCGTCGGTCAGGTCATTACACGCGCTGCCACAGCGCCGGGACGTTCGGGGGCTCCCGGCCCGGCAGGGCCGGTGGCCGGGGCCGCGGTAGGTGACCGTGGCGCCCGGATCTGCTTGAGCTGGGCGCTCAGTGTGGGCTGGGCGAGCCCGAGATCGGTTGCCGCCCGGGTGAGGCCGCCTGCGCCCGCGATCGCCCGCATCGTTCTGGGATGCCGTAACTCCAGCTCCATGCGGGGATCTTGCGGGCTGGGGTGACGGGGCGGGTGACGCGGGTCCGGCCGTCAGCGTGGCAGACGCAGTCCGTCGATCAGGACGCCGGCCAGGCGGCGCGCGTCGTAGCCGGGATCGCTCTCCGCGCCGATGCAGAGGTTGCCGACGCCGCGCATGAGGGTCAGGGCATCGATGTCGGTGCGGATCTCATGAGCGGAGATGGCGGCGTCGAGCAGCTCCGCGCAGACCGGCAGGAGGCGGTCGATGAAGTAGGTGTGCAGCCCTTCGAAGCCGCTGTCGTCGGACCGCAGGACGGCGGCGAGCCCGTGCTTGGTGACCAGGAAGTCGACGAACAGGTCGATCCACTGCCGCAGGGCGGCGTGCGGGGTCGCGGCGGCGGCCATGAGTGCCGGCCCGGCCTCGGCGCAGGCGTCCACCTGGTGCCGGTAGACGGCGATGATCAGATCGGCCCGGGTCGGGAAGTGGCGGTAGAGGGTGCCGAGCCCGACGCCGGCCCGGGACGCGATGTCGCGCACCGGGGCGTTCACGCCCGACGTGAGGAAGGCCGCGACGGCCGCCTCGAGCAGCGTCTCCTTGTTGCGCCGGGCGTCCTTCCGCCGTGACCGGTCTCCGGGCCCGACGCCCTCGTCGCTCTGGTTCACCGCGTTGTTCCTCCAGATCTCGCGCGCTCCCGCATGGTCTCACGCATGCCCGCGCACGCTCACTCCTTCGAATGCTTGCCAAAACGGAACAGCGTTCCGTATCGTTTGGAGCGTACCGGAACAGTGTTCCGTTTCGGGTTCCTTCTGTCATGAGGAGACACAGTCATGCAGTACCGCACCCTCGGCCGGACCGGCGTCCAGGTCAGCACGCTCGCGCTCGGCGCGATGAACTTCGGCGCCATCGGGCGCACCGGCCAGGAGGAGGCCACAGCCATCGTCGACGCCGCCCTGGAGGCCGGTGTCAACGTCATCGACACCGCCGACATGTACGGCGGCGGGGAGTCGGAGGAGATGGTCGGCAAGGCCATCGCCGGGCGCCGCGACGACATCGTGCTGGCCACGAAGGCGACCATGCCGATGGGGGAGGAGCGCAACCACCGGGGCGGTTCGCGCCGTTGGCTCGTCACCGCGCTGGAGGACAGCCTGCGCCGGCTCGGCGTCGACCACGTCGACCTGTACCAGATGCACCGCTGGGACCCGGCCACCAGCGACGAGGAGACCCTGTCTGCGCTGACCGACCTGCAACGCGCGGGGAAGATCCGCTACTTCGGCTCCTCCACCTTCCCCGCGTACCGCATCGTGCAGGCGCAGTGGGCCGCGCGGGAGCTGCGCCTGGGCCGGTACGTCACCGAGCAGCCCAGCTACTCGATCCTGCAGCGCGGGGTCGAGACCCACGTCCTGCCGGTGACCGAGGAGTACGGGCTCGGCGTGCTGGTGTGGAGTCCGCTGGCCTCGGGCTGGCTGTCCGGCGCGATACGCGAGGGGCGCGATGTCGCCACGCACCGCTCGACGGTCATGCCGGACCGCTTCGACCCCTCGCTCCCCGCCAACCGGGCCCGGCTCGACGCCGTCGAGCGGCTGGCCGAGGTCGCCGAAGGGGCCGGGCTGACGATGATCCAGCTGGCGCTCGGATTCGTGACCGCGCATCCCGGTGTGACCAGCGCGCTCATCGGCCCGCGCACGCCGGAGCACCTGCGGGCGCAGCTCGCCGCCGCCGACACCGTGCTCTCCGCCGACGTGCTCGACGCGATCGACGGGATCGTCGCTCCGGGCGTCGACCTGGCCCCGCACGAGAAGCGCGACACGCCGCCCTCGCTGCTCGACTCCTCACTGCGCCGCCGCTGACCGCCCGGAGGCGCCCACCGGTCCGGGCTGGAAGCGCCGTACCCGGCCTGCCTCGCGCGGCGGGTCGCCCCGGCGAAGTCATCGGGTGCGGGGTGGGGGAATGGCCGCGGGCACGGGTGCCGCCGCGCCGCTCACGCGCTGCGGGACACCCTGAAGGAGGTGCGGCGTCACGCCTTGCGGGCCACCGCCACATAGGCCCCGCTGTGGACGCCGTCCTGTCCGGGGACCGGCTCACCGAGCTCCGGATGCCACTCCTCGGCGGCCACGATGCCGGGGCCGACGATCTCCAGCCCGTCGAAGAAGCGGGCGAACCGCTCCCGGCTGCGCATGTCCATGGTGAGCCCGCCAGCCCGGTACAGGTCGGTCACCTTCTTCGACGCCTCCTCCGGGTGGAAGTCGGGCGTGAGGTGGGACATGATCAGGTGGCTTCCGGGCGCCAGCGCCTCCTTGAGCCGGTCCACCAGCTCGTACGCCCCGTCCTCGTCGCCGATGAAGTGCAGCAGCGCGATCAGGGAGAGCGCGACCGGCCGCTCGAAGTCCAGCGTCCTGCGGGCGCGGTCGACGATGGCGGCGGTGTCGCGGGCGTCCGCCTGGACATAGTCGACGACCCCTTCGGGGGTGCCGCGCAGCAGCGCCTCGGCGTGGACCAGGACGATGGGGTCGTTGTCGCAGTACACGACCCGCGCGTCGGCGGCGAGGCCCTGAGCCACCTGGTGCAGGTTCGGCTCCGTCGGGATGCCGGTCCCGACGTCGAGGAACTGGCGTACGCCCTGGCCGGCCACCCAGCGGGTGGCCCGGTGCATGAACGCCCGGTTCATCCGCGCCATCACGGGGATGGGCGGCGCGAACGCCACGAGCTGCCTGCCCAGCTCCTCGTCCACCGGGTAGTTGTCCTTGCCGCCGAGGAACCAGTCGTACATCCGCGCGGGATGCGGCTTACTGGTGTCGATCCGTATGGGAGCGTCCATGCCGGAGTTCCGCTGATCCACGTCGATTCCCCTTGTCCCGCGCGGCAGTTGGCCTTCTGCGGTCGTGAGCCGCCACGATAACCGGGCCTGATCGGTGCGGTGCGCCGGGCACCACCGGAAGTGATCGACCAGGGGTTCCACCACCGCCGGGTCACGGAGTAACGCGCCCACTTCGAGATGCCGGTGGTCACGGCAACGAAGGAAGCCCGGCGGCCCCGGGCGCGGGGTCAACCACCGGTGTACGGCTGTGAGCACACGGTGGGCCGTACATCTCAGGTCTGGGCTGGACGACGGCGTGGAGCGGCGCTCGTAGTGTCATGCGCAGGTCGAAGGACCTGGGGCCGGCGTGGCAAGGGGCACGGCGGCCGACCACACCGATTTGGGGGAATCACCATGAACTTCCGTGTCAGGGCCGCCCGTGCGGCGTTCACCACGTCCGCGTTCGTCGCCGCGGCGATGCTGTTCGGTACGCAGGCCGCCTTCGCCGGCACCAACGACAGCTTCTCGGTGAGCACGACGGGCGGCGGATGCGGCGCGGTCGACTTCGTCGACTACGGCGCCGGCGCCCCGGGCGGCGGCAACAACGACGACTACCTCGTCATCCACGACTACTGCAGCGACGGCAAGGGCGTCCGGGCGTACGCCTGGATCGGCAGCCTCTACCTCGGGGCCAAGAACAACACCAACGGGCTGGCCGGCGCGGCCGTCGTCTGGGATCCCTTCAAGGAGTACGGCAACATCATCGCGGGCACCAAGGTGGGCATCAAGGTGTGCCTCTTCAACAGCAGTGGCACGCTGAGCAGTTGTGCCGAGGCCTCGCGCGTGAGCGTCGACGGCTGACGCCGGAAACGTGTGGCGCACCACCGAGGGGAGTGGTGCGCCACGCCACCGGCGGGTCAGCGGGTCCGGCCGGGGACGACCAGGCCGCTCTCGTACGCCATGACGACCGCCTGGGCGCGGCTGTTGAGGGAGAGCTTGGTCATGATGCGGTGCAGGTGCGTCTTCACCGTGCCCTCGGTGACGTGCAGTTGTCCGGCGATGGCCTCGTTGTCGATGCCCAGGCCGACCAGCCGCAGCACCTCGCGCTCGCGTGCGGTCAGGTCCGACAGCGCCTCCGGCTCCACCGCGGAGGCGGGCTGGCGGGTGTAGGCCTCCACCAGACGCCGGGTGACGGCCGGGGCGAACAACATCTCGCCGCGCGTCACGACGCCGACCGCCTCGATGAGCCGCCGCGGCGAGGTGTCCTTGAGGAGGAAGCCGCTGGCGCCGGCCCGTAAGGCCTCGTACACGTACTCGTCGACGTCGAACGTCGTCAGCACGATCACGTGCGGCGGGTCCGGCACCTTCCGCAGGATCGTCTCGGTGGCGGCGATGCCGTTCATGCCGGGAAGCCGGATGTCCATGAGGACGACGTCGAAGCGCTCGCGTTCCGCCGCCGCGACGGCCGCCTCGCCGTCGGAGACCTCCCGCACCTCGGTGATGTCCGGCGCCGTACGGAGCAGGGAGGCGAGGCCGGCCCTGACCAGTTCCTGGTCGTCCACCACGAGTACGCGTGTCATGGTCGTCCCTGCCCCTCCGCCTCCTCCGGGCCCGCACGGCGCGGCTCACGCAGCGGGAGGGCCACCTCGACGTCGAACCCGCCTCCGTCCCGCGGCGTCGCGGACAGACGTCCTCCGCAGATCCTGGCCCGTTCGCGCATGCCGATCAAGCCGAGTCCCGCTCCGGGGACGGTTTCAGGTCGCTCGCCCGTGCGAACGCCACCGCGCGGGCCCCCGTCGTCGCGGATCGCGAGGACGACCTGGTCAGGGGTGTAGTCGAGGCTGAGGTCGACCCGTGCGCCGGGGGCGTGCTTGATGACGTTGGTGAGCGCCTCCTGGGCGACCCGGTAGACGCACACGTCGACGACGGGCGGCAGGGGGACCGGCTCACCCGCCGCCGTGAACCGTATGTCGAGGCCCGCCGCCGTGGCGCCGCCGACCAGTTCGGGCAGCTGGTCGAGGCGGGGCGCCGCCTCGTACGGAGGCTCCTGGCCGGCGTCGTCGGACTGGACGCGCAGAACGGTGAGCAGGCGCCGCAGTTCGTCGAGCGCGCCGCGCCCCGTCTCGGCGACCGTCCGCAGGGCGCCGCGGGCCGCCGGGACGTCCGAGGTGAGCACCGTCTCCGCGAGCCCCGCCTGAATGGTGATCACCGACAGGTGGTGGGCCACCACATCGTGCAACTCGCGTGCGATCGCCATGCGTTCCAGCGTGACGGCATTGCGGGCCCGCGCCTCCTGCTCGGCCACCAGGTCCGCCGTCACCTCGCACAGCCTGGCGTTGGCGCGGACCAGGAGGTAGCGAGTATGGCCGAAGGCGATGGCCACCACGGGGACGAGCGCGGCCTGGGCGACGACCAGTGCGGGATGGAGACGGCCGGCGAGACCGCTCAGCACCATCACCGCGCCCACCGGAGCGGCCGCCGCCCAGGACACGGCGAGCGGACGGCATCCGGCCACGCTGAGCAGACCGACGACCGGTGTCCAGACGTTCACGGACGGTTGGTAGCCGAGGCCGAGATAGACGGCGTACGCGGCCGCCGACGCCAGCACCGTCGTCACCGGGAGCCGGCGCCGTACCGTCAGGGGCAGTGCGGCCAGACAGGACAGCGCGTACCCGAGCGCGTCGAAGGTGTGCCAGCCGGGCGGCCGGTAGTAGGCGCCCGCGATGCAGCCGACCGCCGCGAAACCGACGGCGACGGCGGAGTCGGCCACGAGGGGCGGCAGGCGACGTAATCGAGACGGGGTCATCGCGGGATGCTACGGCCGACCCCGGCGGGCCGTCCCGGCCTCCGCACAACGGGTCTCAGATAGCGGACAGTCCTGCGCGGTTCTTGCCGTTCCGGTTTACACAGAGGTAACACTGAGAGGCTGGCCGCCTCGGGCAACCTTCCTCCGCACCCCCTGAGCGGCCGCTGTCCTGCGCGCGGCAACGGCGCCGAGCGCCCATCACCGGTACCCGTACCGGTGTCAGCCGCGCCAGAAGGGGCCCCCGTGAGCTCTCGACCCGACTCCAAGACTTCGCTCGACCGACTGCGTGCCGAGATCGAGCGGCGCAACCCGGCGGAACCCGAGTTCCACCAGGCCGCGCGCGAGGTGCTGGACACCCTCGCCCCGGTGCTGGCCGCGCGTCCCGAGTACGCCGTGCCGGGGCTCGTGGAGCGGCTCGTCGAGCCGGAGCGGCAGATCATGTTCCGGGTGCCGTGGCAGGACGACCAGGGCCGCGTCCACGTCAACCGGGGCTTCCGGATCGAATACAACAGCGCCCTCGGCCCCTACAAGGGCGGTCTGCGCTTCCACCCCTCGGTGAACCTCGGCATCATCAAGTTCCTCGGCTTCGAGCAGATCTTCAAGAACGCCCTGACCGGCCTCGGCATCGGCGGCGGCAAGGGCGGCAGCGACTTCGACCCGCAGGGCCGCAGCGACGCGGAGGTCATGCGCTTCTGCCAGTCCTTCATGACCGAGCTGCACCGGCACATCGGTGAGTACACCGACATCCCGGCCGGCGACATCGGTGTCGGCGCCCGCGAGATCGGCTACCTGTTCGGCCAGTACCGGCGGATCACCAACCGCTGGGAGGGCGGCGTCCTCACCGGCAAGAGCGCCGGCTGGGGCGGCTCGCTGATCCGTCCCGAGGCGACCGGATACGGCAACGTGCTGTTCGCGGAGGCCATGCTGCGCTCCCGCGGCGAGGACCTGGAGGGGCAGACCGCGGTCGTCTCCGGCTCCGGCAACGTCGCGATCTACACCATCCAGAAGCTGGCCGCCCTCGGCGCCAACCCGGTGACCTGCTCCGACTCCAGCGGCTACGTCGTCGACGAGAAGGGCATCGACGTGGAGCTGCTCCGCCAGATCAAGGAGGTCGAGCGCGGCCGGGTGAGCGCCTACGCCGAGCGCCGGGGCGCCTCCGCGCGCTTCGTGCCCGGCGGGCGGGTCTGGGAGGTCCCGGCGGACGTGGCCCTGCCGTCGGCGACCCAGAACGAGCTGAACGCCGTGGACGCCGACGCCCTCATCCGCAACGGCGTGAAGGCCGTCTCCGAGGGCGCCAACATGCCGACCACCCCCGAGGCCGTGCAGCTCCTCCAGCAGGCCGGCGTCGCCTTCGGCCCCGGCAAGGCGGCCAACGCGGGCGGTGTCGCGGTCAGCGCGCTGGAGATGACGCAGAACGCGTCGCGCACCTCGTGGAAGGCCGACCAGGTCGAGGACGAGCTGGCCCGCATCATGACCGACATCCACACCACCTGCGCCGAGACCGCCGAGCGTTACGGCGCCCCCGGCGACTACGTGACCGGCGCGAACATCGCCGGCTTCGAGCGGGTGGCGGACGCGATGCTCGCGCAGGGCGTCATCTGACGCACGGGTGAGCCCGCCGTCGGCCCCGCGAGGGGCGCGGGCGGCGGGTCCCGGGACGCGCGGCGGGACGGTCGAAGCAGCCGCTTCCGCCGCCCGCCCGCCTGGGCCCTGTGGGGCGCGCGGGGAAGGGCACGGAGGGAGAGCACGGAGGGAAGGGCGTCAGCCCGACGGCTCGACGACCTCCTGCGTCCCGACCACCGACAGCAGATCCAGCAGCCCCGCGCTGTCCGTCCCGACGGCCGGGGTGAACCAGAGCAGCCGCTGACGCCCGTCCTCGCTGAACAGGTGCAGACAGTTGACCTCGATCGGACCCAGCGTGGGATGGACGAGCCGCTTCCGGTCGTCCCGCCGGAAGGCCACGTCGTGGTCGGCCCACAGCGCGGCGAACTCCGGTGAGACGTCGAGCAGCGTCCGTACCATCGCCCCGGCCTCGGGGTCCTTCGCGTCCCTCCGTGCGACGGCGGCCCGCAGGTCCGCGACGAAGGAGCGGGAGTGCCTTTCGTGGTCGGCCCCGGGGTACTGGTCCCGGGTCGCGGGTTCGGTGAACCACCGGTGGACGAAGCTGGCCCGGGGGCCCCGGAAACCGGACTGGTCCCCGAGCAGCGCCACCGCGAGCGGATTCTGCACGAGGGTGACGTGCAGGTCGGTGATCACCTGCGCCGGCGTCGAGGCCAGGCGGCCGAGCAGGTCCAGCATGCCGGGGTGGACGTGCGAGGCGGTCCCGCCCTGCACCGGCACCGGGCGGTCCGCCAGGCGGTACAGGTAGTCGCGCTCGTCGGCGCTCAGCCGCAGCGCCCTCGCCAGCGCGGCGATCATCTGCTCGGACGGCTGGGATCCGGCCCCGCGCTCCAGCTCGTTGTAGTAGTCCACCGACGCTCCGGCGAGCTGGGCCACTTCCTCGCGGCGCAGCCCGGGCACCCGACGTCTGGGCCCGGCCGGCAGACCGACGTCGGCCGGGCGGATGCGTTCCCGCCGTGAACGCAGGAACGTCCCCAGCTCGGCGTACTTCGCGGCGCTCATGGCGCCCATTGTGCGTCGGGCCGGGCCGCCGACCCAGGGGATGACATCCCCTGGATGCGCCGGCCGCCGCCGCGCAGGGTGGAGGCATGACCACGAACCAGCACCAGAGTCAGGACACTTCCGCTCCGGCAGCCGTTCGCGTCGCCGTCGTCACCGGCGGATCGCGTGGCATCGGCCGGGCGGTCGTGCGCAAGCTCGCCGAGGACGGCCTGGCCGTCGTCGTGAACTACACCCGTGACGAGGCTTCCGCCGAGGAGACGGTGGCGGCGATCACCGAGGCCGGCGGCCGGGCGGTCGCCGTACGGGCGGACGTGGCGGAGGAGAAGGAGGTCGCCGCGCTGTTCGACCGGGCGGAGGAGGAGTTCGGCGGCGTCGACGTGGTCGTGAACTCGGCCGGGCGGATGGTCCTGTCGCCCATCGCCGACCTGGATCTGGCGGCACTCGACGCCCTGCACCGCACCAACATCCGGGGCACCTTCGTGGTGGCCCAGCAGGCGGCCCGGCGGCTGCGCGCGGGTGGCTCGTTCGTGGCGTTCTCGTCCTCCGTGGTCGGCACGCAGTTCCCGGCGTACGGGGCGTACGCGGCGAGCAAGGGCGCCGTGGAGGCGATGACGCTCATCCTGGCGCGCGAGCTGCGCGGACGGGACGTCACGGTGAACACCGTGGCCCCCGGCCCGACGGCCACGGACATGTTCCTCACGGGCAAGACCCCCGAGCAGGTCGACCGGCTGGCCAAGACGCCGCCGCTGGAGCGACTGGGCACGCCCGACGACATCGCCGCCGTGGTCGCCTTCCTCGGCAGCCCCGCGGGGCGTTGGGTGAACGGCCAGGTCCTGCGCGCCAACGGCGGCATGGTCTGACGACGGCGCGACCGCACGACAACGAACCCACCACCACCCCCTGTCAGGAGACACCCATGCCTTTCGCCCAGTTCAAGGTCCCCGCGGGCACCCTCACCGCCGAGGACAAGAGGAAGCTCGTCGAGCGCACTACCGACCTCTACGCGGAGATCTACGGGGAACGGGCCCGCCCCACCACCGTCGTCCTCGTCGACGAGGTCCCCGACGGCGGCTGGGGGGTCGCCGGCGACGTCCTCACGGCCGCGATGCTGAACGGCACCGCCTGACCGTCCCCGAGGCCGCGGACCCAGGTCCGTCACGCCGTCACGGCGTGGGGATGCCGGCCGGACGGGCCGGACGGCCGAAGCGGGCGGGGACGCCCGGTGAGTACAGCACGCTCACCGGCTCCCCGGCCGGCGCCGGCAGACCCGCCGCCGTGACCAGGTCCTCCTCGCACTCCACCAGCTCGGCCCGGTGCAGGGGCCAGCGCGGATGCGCGTTCGGCAGGTACAGCGAGCGCCCGAAGAACGCGCCGTGCATGCCCCAGCGGGCGGTGAGGAAGTGCTCCAGCGCGGTCGGCTCCCCGATCGGCTCGCCCCGGCGCACGGTGATACGGCCGCCGGCGCCCCGCGGCCCGGGCCAGCGCCGGGAGGCGGTGTACGTCACCGTGCCGCCGGTGTGCTCCACGCGCATCCGGGACCAGAGGTACGGCATCCGGAACCCGAGGCGCCCGACCGCCACCGGAATCAGCCGGGAGGCGTCCAGGGACAGGAAGACCACCCCGCGCCGCCCGTGCGCGTCCACCGAGTACAGGCGGACGTTGGTCTCCGGGAAGTTCCCGAGATACGGAACGCCCGGCAGCCGCAGCCACCCCACCCGGTGCATCCGGAACGCGACGAGGCCGACGTACGTGACACCGTCCAGGGTGTCGGGCACCGTGCCCGGCGGCAGCAGACCGGCCACGTCCGCCGGGTCCACCGCCCAGTGCAGAAACGTGAGGTCCAGCCACGACTGGGTGAGCAGTGGGCGCGCGATCGTCTCCGGCGGGTCCGGCGTGATGGGCTGCGGTGGCGGGGGCACCGCGCCAGTATCACGGGGAGCGGAGCCCGCGGTGCGGCCGCACGGGTGAACGTGGCGGACGCCACGATGTACCCCACACGGCCCTGGCGGCCGACCGGCCCGCGCGGGAAGGCTTGAGCCATGCAGAAGCTCTCCCTCGACGCCCTCGCCCGCGAACACCTGGAACGCGCCGCCGCCACGCCCAGCGGCCGCAGCGCCACCACGGTCTTCGGCGGCCACGAGCACACCCTGCGCCAGACCCTGCTCGCGCTGACCGCGGGCACGAGCCTCGCCGAGCACGACAGTCCCGGCGAGGCGACCCTGCTGGTGCTGCGCGGCCGAGTCCGCCTCTCCAGCGGCGACACCGAATGGGAGGGCCGCTCCGGCGATCTCCTCGTCATCCCGCCCGCCCGTCACGGCCTCCAGGCGCTGGAGGACGCGGCGGTGGTCCTTACGGTCGCCAAACGGGCATGATGGAACGGCCATGTGGCGAAGGGCGCGCGCCGCTCGGGGAGGACCGTTTCGCGCCCGGGTGCCGGGTGCGCTTCAGGTCATGCCTACCGATCGGCAGGAA
>Ga0247820_10000057_pt1 | contig 50627 bp, 40 predicted proteins | sample 13C_Glucose_Day1_2_FD_192480 | JGI IMG/M metagenome (GOLD analysis project Ga0247820, IMG submission 192480) | Soil microbial communities from agricultural site in Penn Yan, New York, United States - 13C_Glucose_Day14 | ecosystem: Environmental > Terrestrial > Soil > Agricultural land | place...
ACGAACAACTTCCGTTCGCCGTGAACGGTGCAAGAAGTAGTAAATCCCACCGCCCACACCAAACCCGGCCAGCCAGGACAAGTCAATCCCGCCAAGTGCCATTGCAATGGGGCCTTGTAGCGATTTAATGGTGCCCACTTGAAATAACCATGCCGCCAGTACGCCTGTTGCAAGAGCAAATACTCCTCTCCAGTTAATATCCGTGCAGGCACTGTCCGAGTGATGGCAATACAGCGACTGCAGATCGACCTGGCCACGGCGAATCAGGAAAAAGTCCACCAGGGTGATACCCGCCCACGGGCTGATCCACACCACGAAAAACACCATCAGGTTTTCAAAGGCGTGCACGAACTCGCCCGATTGCAGGAACAGATAGAGCATGAACAGCGCCACCACCCCCGACACCGTCGAGACCATCCAGCGTGGCACCCGCAGGTCCAGTGACAGCGTGGCCAGTGCTGCCGAATAGATGACCACTATGTTGGTGGCGACCGGGCCATGTAACAGCACCAGCAGCACCGGCAGCGCCATCGTGCCGAAGACCGCAATGATCAATTGCGCAGGGTCCGAGCCCGCTCCGGCCGAGGCGATCGCCGCACCGAGAAAGGCCAGCCAGGCAGTGGGCAGGAACATGCCGAGAAAGGTCGAGCGGAACACCTGGCCGTCAGACAGTTTGCTTTGGGTGAACCGGGTGTAGTCCGAGGCGTACACCAGCCAGGAAATGCCCCAGCCAATGCCGATGGCCGTCATCAGGCTGCTCATGGCCGACAGCTTGCCGAGGCCGGCGGTCGTCGAGGCCTGCCATTGAATATCGACGTGGGTGAACGCCAGCACGGTCATCACCACCATGATCAGCAGGATCACCGGCATGGTGTAGCGCTCGAAGCACTTGATGGCGTTGAAGCCCCAGGCGGCGATGCCGACCTGGAGCAGCATGACGATCAACGCGATGCCGTACTTGAGTTCCATGCCGCCGCTGATGCCGATTCTGTCCAGGGCGGCCACCGCGAGATCCAGGACGATCCAGGTGTTGGTGGCCACCCAGCCCATGGGCATCAGCACCTGCATGATCGTCGGCAGGTAGGCACCGCGGCGGCCGAACGCCAGCCGGGACAGCACCATCTGCGGCACGCCCGTGCGGTGCCCCATGATGCAGATGGCGCCGAACAAGGCGGCGCCCAGCAGATTGCCGACCACGATCACCAGCAGGGTTTCAATCAGGCTCAAACCCAATTGGATACCGATTGCTCCCAGCACCCAGTTGATCGGCGCCACATTCGCGCCGGCCCAGATCCAGAACTGGTCCAGTGGCGTTGAAGTGCGTTGGCTATCGGGCACCGGATCAATGCCCAGGGCATCATAGTTGGCCTCGTTGATTAAACTTTTTTCAGACTTTCGACGCATAGACATTATTGTTTTCCTCGCTGACCGGCGACCCCGTGAATCGCCCCGAGTCATTAAAGCGAGAACTGTCGGTTTAGGTAATTGATAATAACTAAACCGCTCTTTAGAAAAGTTGTCACTTCAAGTATTACTTAATTGCGCAGTTCACCCCGAACATGCAGCATCTGTAGGAGCTGGCTTGCCAGCGAAAGCGATCGTTCAGACATAAATATATTGACTGATCTGCCGCTTTCGCTGCGGTGCGGCGATCCGACAAGCCAGCTCCTACAGGGGGCACAGAAGATTTAACCCGTCTCGGCAAATTAAACTCGCTCGTTGAGTTTTATTTGACGCCGCTCAAATAAATGTCAATAGCCGGACCCTCCAGGGTCGTGGCCAACTTGTTGCAGTCACCGAGGCAATCGGGCCTCGGGCTTAACAGGAATCTGCACATGACCACCCTTCTTCATATCGATGCCAGCGCTCGATCCGATCGTTCCCTGAGCCGTAAACTGTCCCGGGCATTCGTCGAGGCCTGGGTCGAGCGCGATCACCGGACACAGGTCATTGTTCGCGACGTCGGGCTCAACCCTCCGCCTTTCGTGACGCAAGACTGGATTGCCGCGGCCTTTACTCCCGAAGAACACATGACCGCCGAAAAACGCGAGGAGCTGCGACTCTCGGATCAACTGATCGATGAGATCGAGCGCGCCGATGTCATCGTGATGGGCACCCCGATGTACAACTATGGGATGCCGGCCGCGCTCAAATCCTGGTTCGACAAAGTGATCCGTATCGGCAAGACTTTCACCTTCGATCTGGACCGCGGTGACTACCCTCTGGAACCGGTCCTGAGCGGCAAGAAGCTGGTCGTTTTGTCTTCCAGAGGCGAATTCGGCTTCGGCCCCGGCGGCGTTCGCGAAAAGATGAACCACCTGGACACCCACATACAGACCTGCGCCCACTATCTGGGCGTCAACGAGACCCACGTCATCGCCATCGATTACCAGGAATTTGCCGACGCGCGCCACGAAGCCTCGATCGCCGACGCTTTCGATGCCGTCCCGGTCCTGGCCAGGCAGATGATCGAAGCCCGACAAACCCGGTTTTCACTGGTTTGACCGCCCCGGGCGCCGCCACCGATGGGAGCCATCATGATCACTCTGCTGCAGACCGCTGAACGCTTGAGACAAGGCCTTACGACACCGGACGAGTTGATCGGGTCCGCACTGGCGGCTGCCAGGGATTCGCAGCACGTGTTCATTTGCCTGCTTGAACAGCGCGCCATCGATGAGGCGACAGCGTCGACCCGGCGCTGGCAACAAGGGGCTCAATTGAGCCCCTTCGACGGCATCCCCTACGCCGTCAAGGATCTGCTGGACGTCGCCGGCAGCCGAACTACCGCCGGTTCCCTTACCCGGGCCGAGCCTGCGCCGGCGCTCAAGGATGCGTCGGTCATTGCAGCGCTCTCGGCACTGGGGATGATCCCGCTGGGTAAAACCAATCTCACCGAGTTTGCTTATTCCGGCCTGGGCCTGAATCCTCATTTCGGTACGCCGACCGCCGATGTCGCCGTCGACGAAAGCCGCGTTCCTGGTGGCTCCTCTTCGGGTTCGGCGATCGCGGTGCAACGAGGGATCGTCAGCAGCGCCATCGGCACCGACACTGCGGGGTCGATTCGGATTCCAGCGGCGTTCAACGGATTGGTCGGGTTCAAGGCGTCCACGGGGCGTTACAGCATGGAAGGCGTTCACCCGCTGGCCATCACCCTGGATAGCCTCGGACCTTTTGCCCATTCTGTCGTCGATTGCGTGGCGCTGGATGCGGCGATGCGTGGTTTCAAGGAGGTGGTCATCGAGGCCGGCCATCTTTCAAGCCTGCGCTTTGTCGTTGACGACGGTGTGATGTCTGACCCGACGTTGCAGCCCGCGGTACAACAGAACCTGCTCTCGATGATGGAACGGCTGAGGGCGGCCGGCGCGCAGGTAGATCGTCGGCCGGTGGTCGCCGTTGCTCGTACCCGTGAGCTGATTGCCCGGTCGGGCTGGCTGGGTGCAATAGAGGCCTGGCGCCTGCTGGCCCCGGTGGTGGAAGGCCCTGAGGGACACCGAATGGACAGGCGCGTGCGGACTCGCCTGCGCTCGGCGAGGGATATCGACCCGGCTGTCGAAATGAGAATTCGAAGCCTGCGGGTGGAGCTGATGTCGGCCATCGAGCGCGAGCTGGACGGTGCCATTCTGGTCATGCCGACGGTCAAACATGTCGCCCCACCGATGGCGCCGCTGGCGACTGACGACGCGCTGTTTGCCAGCGTCAACCTCGAGACCTTGTCACTGACCATGATCGGCAGCCTGCTGGATATGCCGGGGGTGGCAATCCCGTCTGGCAAGGACAGCACCGGGCTTGCCACCTCCACCCTGTTCTCGACGACCCGGGGGCGCGACGATCACTTGCTCAGTGCCTGCCTGACGGTAGAAAGGAGCCTGCACGCAGCCGGTTTCAGGAGGTAAGCGCCATCTGCTGTCCGGCCAGGTCATCCAGGGTGTTCTCCCGGAATGACCTGGCCTCCTCCAGCAACCAGTCCCTGAACAGCGCCAGGCTGCGGCGTGGAACGGACCTTGTGTCTTCGATCAGATGGTAAGTGAACCCGGGCAAGCTCGGTCCTTCCACTCGACGCATTCGTCCGCTGCGAAGCTCGTTGTCGATCAGCACATTGCTGCACAGCAACGGCCCCAGTCCCTGCTCGACGGCATGCAGCGCCAGGGTTTCCTCGCTGTACCAGGAGGTGCGCAAATCCCGCGAGCTATCGTGTTCGACCCGGGCCAGCCAGGTTGACCACGACGGTGCTTGCAGCGCCTGATTCTTCCATTTGAATGCCAGCAGCGAGCGGTTGTGAAAGTCGTCGATCGTCGGGGTGCGCCCGGGCGGGCAGAGGCTGTTATCCGCTACCGCGACGTACCTGTCCTCGAACAATACTGGCCCGCACCCGTCGGCATCCTTGGGACCGTAGCGAATCGCCAGGTCGACGGCCTCCTCATGCAGGTCCACGACTTTCTCCGAGGCATGAATCGACACCATTATGTTCGGATAGACCGCATTGAACCTGGCCAGGCGCGGCATCAGCCAGCGCTCGGCGAAAGCGCGCGTGGTGGACACCTGAATGGCATCACCCGCCTTCGGCGCACCGAGCTGGGCAAACGCCTGGGCAATCTGGTCGAAACCGTCGCGCAACAGCGGGTAGATGGCTTTGCCTGCGCCGGTGAGGGTCAGTGTACGGCCCCGTTCCAGGAGCTTTTGTCCCAATCCGTCTTCCAGTTGCCGGACTTGATGGCTGACCGCGGCGACCGTGACGGAGAGCTCGTTCGCCGCAGCGGAAAAACTCTGGTGACGCGCCACAGCCTCGAAGGCTCGCACGGAATTCAAGGGGGGTATCTTGCGCATGGCATTCTCCGGACTTCTGTCGTTGTGTTGGCCAGCAGGCATTCAACATCAGCTGATGCAGTAGTGAACATCCTGGGGGGACATCCCGTTGACCGCCGTGATGTCCTGGGGACAGGCGGAGAGCACGACGATGGCGTCCATTTCCGCTTGGAGGCAGACGTACTGCCCGGCCTCACTGACCGGCGCTGCGAACTCGATCCGCCCATCCTGATGTACCGGAACATTCATGAACAGGTTCAAGGGGCTCGGTGTCTCGGCAACCGCCAGGCCAAGGGCATCCAGGGCCAGGAACAGGTTTTCGTTGCAGCTGTCGTGATGGCCGACCACTCCCAATTGCCGGTAGCGCGTCGGGTCGCAGGCGGCGACCAGCGTGTCGTGCACGCCGGGGGTGGTGTCCTCGGTAAGGGTGAGGATTTTGCGCCGTTGGTTGGTGACGAGGCTGTCACCCTGGCGCGGGTTGAGCTTCAACCAGAAAGGCCGGCTGTGTTCCATCGACATGGCTTCGCGCAGGTCATCCGGGTTGAAGGCCCAGGTGTCCACGACCTGTTGGCCATGGGTATTGATCAGCGTGAGGGTTTGCCCCTGTTCAAGCCTGATCGCGACACCGCGCCGGGCCGGCAGGCGGATCCGTTCACCGGGTTGAATCGACGTCATTGTATTCATGCCTTGTTCTCCTCTTTGTCAGGGGCTGAGTGCCTGCAACCAAGGAAAACATAGGGGAAAAGCGCAAACCAATAATATAAAGTGGCCTCGGTATAAGCTAAATCTATAGGGTGGCCCATGCGAATCCGCCAGCTCGAGTGCTTCAGAACCTTGATGATCCACGGCACCATGACCCGTGCAGCGGAGTTATTGAGCATTTCCCAGCCCGCCATCAGCAGCACCATTGCCAACCTGGAGCACGAGACGGGCTTGAAGCTGTTCGTGCGCAAGGGCGGTCGCCTGCAGCCCACCCCCGAGGCACGGCTGTTTTTCGTCGAGGCTGAACGGGCATTGGAAGCGGTGGAGAAAACCAACCGCATCGCCAAGGAAATTCGAACCGGCAAACGTGGCCATCTGGCGATCGCCGCCTATGCCAGCATCTCGATCAACCTGCTGCCGCGCTTGATGGCCGAATTCGCGAAAGAGCGTTCGGGGCTCGAGCTGAAGATCATCACCCGCAACTCGCAGTCGGTGCGTGAGCTGATGACGACCCAGCAATTCGACCTGGCCATTGCCGAGCTGCCTCTGGACTACCCGACTTCGAACATGCAGGTGATGTCCTATGAATGCCAGTGCATGCTGCCGATCGGGCATCCCCTCGCCGAACGGGAGGTGATTACCCCGGCGGATCTGGACGGCGTGCCCTTCGTTTCGCTGTTCAAGGGCGACCCGATCTACCAGCAGCTGGCACTGGCTTTTTCGGCGTACGGTTCAGCCTGGAACGTGGTGGCCGAGACCGAATTCTTTTCGACGGCCTGCGAGCTGGTCCGTTCGGGCCTGGGGGTCGGGATCGTCGATCCGGTGGTCAGTCGGCCTTTCACCAGGGATCTGGTCCTGAGGCCGTTCTCACCGGGCATCCACTACCAGATCGCGCTATTGCTACCCACCCAGGAAGAGCCCTCGCAACTGGCACGGGAATTTACCCAATACCTCAAGCAACACCTGTGAAGCGCCTGCTCAATCCGGTGCCGGGGTATTGAAAACCAGCAATTTGCCCGTCGCCCGCTGCACCACCTTGTCGTTCTGATTGAGGGTTTCCATCAACATCGTCACCACCCCCCGATCCGGCTTCGATGCGGACGGCTCGATGGCCTGCACGGTGCATTTGAGGCGCAATACGTCGTCCGGATAGGTCGGTGTCGGCCAGCTCAGCTCGATCCCCAGGCCGATGATCCCGTCTGCCAGGGGCACGCTGGCCACCAGCATTTTCATGGTCAGGGCCGCAGTGTTCCAGCCGCTGGCCGCCAGGCCGCGGAACAGGCTCAGGCTGGCCGCTTCAGGGTCGAGATGGAAGGGTTGCGGATCGAATGCGCGGGCAAACGCCAGCATCGCCTCGCGCTCGACGCGCACAGGGTCGCTTTCAAATTCCTGACCCAGTCTCAGGTCATCGAGGTAGAGTTTTTCCCAGGCATGCAGGGTCATGGTTCATTCCTCCGTGTTGCGCTACGAGTAGCCGATGTCACTGAGGTCGATCGCCACCAGCAAGGCCCCGGTGTCGGCCTGGCCATCAGGCCCGCGTCGATAGGCGCGCCGCTTGCCAGGCATGCGCAGCCCGTCTGCCTCGACGTAGTCACCCACATACTGGGCGGCAGGCAGGCCGCCGCTGATGTCCACCTTGTAATCATGGCGACGCAGCAGGAAATCCTCGCCGAAGTAGAAATCCTGCACCGCGCAGTGGGTGGCGATGTGCTCGGGAAAGGTCACCCGCAGGCGGCGCCAGTGATGGGTTCCTTCTTGCCAGGGTTCGATTTCTTCGGTGGCCACACCCGGCCAGGTGAACAGGAAAGGCATGGTCAGATAAGACCACAGCGCGTAACCATTGAAGTACGCGCGGTGCAGCGGATCCCAGGGGCTGTTTTCACCATGGTCGCGGAAGGATTCCCTGGGCGCCGACCGCTCGGCGATCACCCTGCCGTCGGTTTTTTCGATGGCGATTCGGTCCGGTGAGAAGGCGGTCAATTGATCGGGGCCGCCGAAGGGCGTCACCGAGGCGCGCTGTTCATGCAGCCAGACGGTCATCTGGCGGGGTGCGCTGTCCTGGGTCAGGCCTTTCATGGGCCAGAGCGAACCGCCGGTCACGATAGTGGCGCGCACCTGACTGAAGCCCTTCCAGCGTTCGAGGCCGCCATGGGCGCGCAGTACCTCGTCCAGCAGCTCCTGATGCGGCCCGCTCATGGTGACTGCCCTCCTCACGCCTGCGGCTTGTCCTGCACCCATTGCCAGAATAATTGATACCCGACCGCCAGCACCACCGGACCGATGAACAGCCCGATGATGCCGCCGGTGACCATGCCGCCCAGCGCGCCGATCAATATCACCGGCATTGGCACATCGACACCGCGGCCCAGCAGCAATGGCTTGAGCACGTTATCGATAAGGCCTGCGACGAAGACATAGATGGCGAAGACGATCGTCGCCGTGCTGGCGCCTTCGGTGGCGAACACGAAGGCAATCACGGGAAGCGTGATCAGGGTCGCCGGCAGTTGCATGATGCCCAGCAACAGCACGGCCAACGCCAGCAACCCGGCACCCGGGACACCTTTGAAGACAAATCCCAGGCCCACCAGCAGCATCTGGATGAAGGCGATGCCGACCACCCCCAGCGCCACCGCACGGATCGTGGAGGTGCAGAGCGCGGCAATTTGCTCGCCCTTTTCCGGCCCGCTGAGGCGCGATGCAATTTGCACCGAGCTGCGGTGACCGCTTTCGCCATAGGCCATGACGATCCCCGCGATGATCAACGCGAAGATAAACATCAGCAAACCCATGCCGACGCCGGCCAGCTTGCTCAACAGGCCCAGGCTGGCGTGTTTGATCTGCGGCAGGTACTTCGCGGCCAGGTCGGGAAGGTTGGTGGAAGCCTGTAGCCAAAGGGCCGATAGCCGCTCGCCGATCAACGGCCAACTGGCGACTGATTCGGCGGGTGGCGGAATATGGAAATCGCCCCCCTTGACGATCGCCATGGAGTGTTCGACCGAATCTGCGATCGAGACCCCCAACAGGTAGATCGGCACCACGAGGATCATGACGGCAACCACCACGATCAGCGTGGCAATCACCCCGTCCTTGTCGCCGAGTGGCCCCTTGAGCCGCATTTGCAGTGGGTAAAGGGTGATCGCAAGAATTACCGACCACAGCATGAGGTCGCGGAACGGGCTGAATATCTCGAAGCAGAACAGCACCAGGACCAGAATCAGCCCGAATCGAATCAGCACATCGAGCATACTGCGGGTGAACGTCTTTTCGGAGATGGACGTGGGCTCCATGGAGGCCTCTTTGCAGATCACTGCAAGGTAGGGGATCGGTTAGCCCAGCATAGACCCTCGATGGAAAACTTGCGGCCTCAACGCAGCTTCAATGGATCGACCAGTTGCGCGGCGATCGCCATGCCCACCAGGTCCGGCAAGGTGCTGGCCTGCATGCGCTTCATCACCCGCGAGCGATACAGGTCGACGGTTTTGGCGCTCACCCCCAGTTGCTCGGCGATTTCACGGGTGGTGTAGCCCTGCACCAGCGGCAGCAAGACGTCGCGCTCCCGTGGCGTCAGGGTGAGCAGGCGCGCCTGCAAGGCGTCGTGGCCCTGATTGCCCGAGCGGTTCGCCGCGCAGTTGCTCAGGGCCTGGTGCACGCTGTCCAGCAGCAATTGCTCGTTGTAGGGTTTCTCGATGAAGTCATGGGCGCCGGCCTTGAACGCTCGAACCACGATCGGCACATCGGCGTGACCGCTGACGAAAATGATCGGCAGGTTCAGCTCCCGCGCACGCATTTCTTCCTGCACGTTCAAGCCGCCCATGCCGGGCATGCGCACATCGAGCAGCACGCAGGCATCGAGACTCGCATCACAGGCACCGAGAAACTCCGCGCCACTGGTAAACGGCAAGGCCTTGAGCCCCACCGATTCCAGGAGCCAGACCGTTGAATCGAGCATGCCTTGATCGTCGTCGACCACATACACCACGTGCTCAGTCGCACCTGCCATTGCATTATTCCTGTTGTTGTTTTGTCGGACCGGCCAGCGGCAAGCGGCAACACATCAGCAGCCCGGCTGGCTGGCGGCGGGCGTGCAACTCGCCACCGAAACCTTCGATGATGCTGCGGCTCATGGACAGCCCGAGGCCCAGGCCGTCGGGCTTGCTGGTGTAGAACGGGGTGAATATCTGCTCGAGTTCCGGCTCGCTGACACCGGGGCCCTGGTCCTGCACGCTGATTTCCACCGTCGCGCCACTGCCCTGCCCGGCCGCCATCACAATCAATGAAGGCTGCCCCGGATGCTGTTCGCGGTTGGCGTCGATCGCATTGCGCAGCAGATTGAGCAAGACCTGCTCCAGCAGTACCCGGTCGGCGTAAACCGACGGCAGATTATCCGGCAGTCGATCCTCGATTGTCACTTGGCAATTGTTCGCTTCCCAGGCGCACAAGCGCACGGCCTCGCGGGCGACGTCGGTGAAATTCAGGGCCTGCATGCGCCGCTGGCCCTTGCGCAGAAACGCCCGCAAACGCCGGATGACCTCCGAGGCATGGGTCGCGTGATAAGTGATGCGTTCGAGTCCTTGAGCGACTCTGGCGGCGGCCTGGGGGTTGGAGTCCAGCGTCTGCAGATATCGCTGGCTGGCGTTGGCGTAATTGACCACGGCCGCCAGCGGCTGATTGATTTCGTGGGCGATGCCCGAGGCCAGTTCCCCCAGGGTCACCAGCCGCGCGGTGTGGGCCAGTTCGTCCTGATGGCGGCGCTGTTGCACTTCGCGCAGTTCGCGCTCGGTCATGTCCCTCGCCACCAATGAGTAATAGCGCTCGCCGCCGGCGGAACGGTGCGCCAGCAGCACCAGCGAGACCGGCACCGACGTGCCGCCACCCGGGGGTTGCAAGCGGGCATCGGTGCTCCACACCCCGTTGCGCTCGGCGCCGCTCCAGCCGTCGCGTTGCAGTCGGGCCAAGTCGCTGCTGGCGAACAACTGCGCCAGGGTCGGCATCGGCTGTTGCTCGTCGACCCCGAGGATGCGCCGGGCCGCCGGGTTGAGATAAGTGACTTGCCCCTCGGGGTCGATGAACAGCACCGGATCGGTGTTGACCTCGACCACTTCGGCCAGGCGTCGCTTGTTCTCCTCGGCCTGCACCCGGGCGGTGATGTCTCGGGAGACGCTGACCACTTCCACCACCGCACCGGTGTAGGTTTCCCGGATCGCCCGGCTGGCGGTTTCGAACCACAGGTAGTGCCCGTCCCGATGGCGAATGCGATAGGTCATGGTGTGGTAGCCGTCCTGCTCCAGGGCATCGCGCGCACGCTGCACCAGGCTGGCCAGGTCCTGGCCATGGAACAGGCCTTGGGCCATTTGCCCGCGCAACTCTTCCGGCCAGTAGCCGAGCAAGGTCCAGGACGCCGGCGATGCATCGAGAAAGCGCCCGTCCGGAGTGTGTCGGGAAATCAGGTCGGTAGTGTTCTCGATGATCAGCCGGTACAGCCGCCGTGCCTTGGTGGCTTCGCGCTCGGCCAGCACTTGCGTGGTGGCGTCGCGGCAACGGGCGAGTACGCGGTTGTCCTGGGGATCGGGGATAAAGGTCCAGATCAGGATCTGCGCTTCGAACTGCGCCTCGACCCCTTCGATGGCGCGTTGCTGGTCGAGACAGGCACGCACCAGCACCCGATGATTCACCGGCAGAAAGCCCGGCAGCTCGGTCAGAGGCTTTTCCGCGAGCAGTGCCAGCAGCGCGGCATTGAACTCCAGCGGCCGGCCCTGGGCATCGAGCAACAGACTCGGCTGCGGGTCGTGGCCCAACAGCGGCGAGCCGCGCAGCATGCCGTTGACGCTGCTGAGCAGGGTCGTCAGCAAATCCTGGACCCAACCGAGCCAGTCAAGGCTGACGCCCTCGCACACTTCCACCAGCAACAACCCCGGCTGGTCCGGCTGCAAGGCCAGGTCAAATACCTGGCCGTGGCTGATGGCGGCCCGGCGCAGCCGGCCGGCCAGCCAGCAATCGAGTTGCCGCACTTGCGCCAGGTCCAGCCGCCCCGCCTCGACCAGGCGCTCGAACAGCCGTTGATCGCTGGCTTGCGAAGGGTCACCCAGGCCCGGGGGGAAATGCTGAGCTGAACCTTCGTGACTGTAGATCCGCGATTTGGCTTGCCAGCTCAGATAAACCGCCCGGTGTACCTCAGGGCATTCCTGCAACGCACGGCACAAGGCATCGGCCCGGGCGGCCAGGGACACACCTTCGCGCTGCAGGCGCAACCAACTGTGCAATCGAACGGGGGTCAGGGTCATCACAGGTCGCTTCGTTTGGGAAACCAAGGATATTCGTAAAGCCGTTCAGTTTAGAAAAGCGCTCCACTGTAGGAGCGAGCTTGCTCGCGATGGTCGTTAACGATAACGCGTGTTTACTGACTAAACGCGGCGCTCGTGAGTCCATCGCGAGCAAGCTCGCTCCTACAGCGGCATTGAGGATATACCGGCCTTGGGTGTCAGGCCGCATTCATTTAGAGCCTCTGGAGTCATCTATAGTATATATACTATAAGCTATAGGTTGTACTTCCATATCAGTGGCTGAATGTTATATAAAGCACACCGGACATAAAAGGTGACTTCAGCGGCGACGCTGCAAGGCCACCATAGAGCTAACAATCAGCCACCGAGTACCCGCGCATGTCGATCTATGAACAAGGGCTAGGCCCTGCGGCTGTCAATCACATTGCCCTGTCTCCGCTCAGCTTCATCGAGCGCACCGCCAGCGTTTACCCCAACTACCCTGCCGTAATCCACGGTTCGATCCGTCGCACCTGGGCGCAAACCTACACCCGCTGCCGGCGCCTGGCCTCGGCGCTGGCCGGTCGCGGCATCGGCAAGAACGACACGGTGGCGGTGATGCTGCCCAACATTCCCGAGATGCTGGAAGTGCATTTCGGCGTGCCGATGATCGGCGCGGTGCTCAACCCGCTCAACGTGCGCCTGGATGCCGAAGCCATTGCCTTCATGCTGCAGCATGGCGAGGCCAAGGTGCTGATCACCGACCGCGAGTTCCATAGCGTGATTCACGCGGCGATCGGCATGCTCGATCACCCGCCGCTGGTCATCGACGTCAATGATCCCGAGTACGGTGAAGGCGAGGCCGTCAGCGACCTGGACTATGAAGCGCTGCTGGCCGAGGGCGACCCGGCATTCGACTGGCACTGGCCGGTGAACGAATGGCAAGCCATCGCGCTGAACTACACCTCCGGCACCACCGGTAACCCCAAGGGCGTGGTGTATCACCATCGCGGTGCGTACCTGAATTCCCTGGGAAACCAGATGACCTGGGCCATGGGCAACCATCCGGTGTACCTCTGGACCCTGCCGATGTTTCACTGCAATGGCTGGTGCTACCCCTGGACCATCACCGCGCTGGCCGGCGTGCATGTGTTCCTGCGCCGGGTCGATCCGCAGAAAATCCTCACGCTGATCCGTGAGCACCAGGTCACTCACCTCTGTGCCGCGCCGATCGTGCTCAACGCCCTGGTCAACATGCCGGAATCGGCGAAGGCCGCCATCGACCACCCGGTCAATGCCATGGTCGCCGGCGCCGCACCGCCGGCCAAAGTGATTGGCGCCGTGGAAGAAATGGGCATCAAGGTCACCCACGTCTATGGCCTGACCGAAACCTATGGCCCGGTGACGCTCTGCGCCTGGCATGCCGAATGGGACAAACTGCCGCTGGACGAACGGGCGCAGGTCAAATCCCGCCAGGGCGTGCGTTACCCGACGCTCGAAGGCGTGATGGTCGCGGACTCGAAGACCCTGGAACCGACCCCGCGGGACGGTCAGACCATCGGCGAGATCTTCATGCGCGGCAATACCGTGATGAAAGGCTACCTGAAAAACCCGACCGCCACTGCCGAAGCGTTTGAAGGCGGCTGGTTCCACACCGGCGACCTGGCGGTCTGTCATCCCGACGGTTATGTCGAGATCAAGGACCGGCTCAAGGACATCATCATTTCCGGCGGCGAGAACATCTCCACCATTGAACTCGAGGGCGTGCTCTATCGCCACCCGGGCGTGATGGAAGCGGCCGTCGTGGCCCGTCCCGATGAAAAATGGGGGGAAACCCCTTGCGCCTTCATCACTTTGAAAGCCGATCACCAGGACGTGCGCGAGGCCGACATCATCAGTTTCTGCCGCGAACACCTGGCCGGTTTCAAGGTCCCGCGCACGGTGATCTTCACCCTGTTGCCGAAGACGTCCACCGGCAAGATCCAGAAGTACGTCCTGCGCGACAGGGCTAAAGCCCTCTAACCGAACCGACGTTGTAACCACCAGGCGGCAGGTGCCTTTACCTGCCGCTTCGGGCTCGTGCAGGCCGAATTCGGCCCTGTCCTGCCCAACCCACATGCACCGATAACAAAAACAAGGTGGAGCCACCCATGATCGACATCCATTCAACCGATACCCAACGCTGTGAACGTATCCGGGCCAACCCGAAGTTCCTGCAACTGGTGAGCAGCCGTTCGCGCCTGGCCTGGTCGCTGAGTGCCGCGGTGCTCGTGACTTACTACGCCTTCATGCTGGTGGTCGCGTTCGCCCCGCAATGGCTGCATGCACCGATTGCCGAGCATCGGATGTTGACCCTGGGCATGCCCGTGGGCGCGGCGATCATCATTTTTTCCTGGCTGCTGACCGGCTGGTACGTCTACAGCGCCAACACCCGTTTCGATGCACTGGGCGCGGCCATTCTCGAGGAGAGCAAGTGATGACTCAGCTACGTAAACTCATGCTCGCCGCGGCTTGCCTGCTGCCGGCCTCCATGGCGCTCGCGGCACCTGCCCTGGGCGTCGTGGAAAAACAACCGCTGAACCTGCATGCGATCGGCATGTTCTTCGTGTTCGTCCTTGGCACGCTAGCCATTACCTGGTGGGCGGCGAGCAAGACCAAATCCACTTCGGACTTCTACACCGCTGGCGGTGGCATCACCGGGTTCCAGAATGGCCTGGCGATTGCCGGTGACTATATGTCCGCGGCCACGCTGCTCGGGCTGTCCAGCCTGGTGTTCGCCAAGGGCTACGACGGCTTCATCTATACCATCGGCTTTTTCGTCGGCTGGCCGATCATCACTTTCCTGATGGCCGAGCGCCTGCGCAACCTGGGGCGCTTTACCTTCGCCGACATCGTGTCCTACCGCCTGGACCAGAACAAAGTGCGGATCTTCGCCGCCTTCGGCTCGCTGACGGTGGTGTGCTGCTACCTGATCGTGCAGATGGTCGGCGCCGGCCAGTTGATCAAACTGCTGTTCGGCCTCGACTACCCGGTAGCCGTCGTGATCGTCGGTGCGTTGATGCTGGTGTACGTGATCTTCGGCGGCATGATCGCCACCACCTGGGTGCAGATCATCAAGGCCGTGCTGCTGCTCGCCGGCGGCACGACCCTGGCCGTCATGGCCATGTCGCAGTTCGGTTTCAGCTATGAAGCACTCGCCACCAAGGCCGTCGAGGCTCACGCCAGCGGCTGGAACATCATGGGCCCCGGCTCGATGCTCGCCGACCCGATCAACACCGCGTCGATGTCCCTGGGCCTGGTGTTCGGCATCGCCGGCCTGCCGCATATCCTGATGCGTTTCTTCACCGTGCCCAACGCCAAGGAAGCCCGCAAGTCGGTGTTCTACGCCACCGGCTTCATCGGTTTCTTCTTCCTGGTGGTGTGCACCCTGGGTTTCGCCGCGATGGTGATCATCGGCACTGACCCGCAGTACTACGTCAACGGTGAAGTCGGCGGCGCCCTGATAGGCGGCGGCAACATGGTCGCCATGCACCTGGCCAAAGCGGTCGGCGGCAACCTGTTCTTCGGTTTCCTCGCGGCCGTGGCCTTTGCCACCATCCTCGCGGTGGTCTCCGGGCTGGCCCTGGCCGGTGCTTCGGCGATTTCCCACGACCTCTACGCCACCGTGTTCAAGAAAGGCAAGGCCAGCGAGAAGCAGGAAATGCGCGTAACCCGCATGGCCACCGTCGGCCTGGGCATCATCGCGATTCTGTTGGGCATCCTGTTCGAGAAGATGAACGTCGCATTCCTGGTCGGCCTGACCTTCGGCATCGCCGCCTCGACCAACTTCCCGGTGCTGATCATGGCCATGTACTGGAAAGGCCTGACCACCAAGGGCGCGATCATCGGCGGTTTCTCCGGCCTGATCTGTGCGCTGGTGCTGGTGATCCTGTCGCCAGCCGTCTGGGTCACCGTGCTCGGCAATGCCCACGCGATCTTCCCTTACGACCACCCGGCATTGTTCTCCATGCCCCTGGCGTTCCTGGTGATCGTGGTCGTCTCCCGGCTTGACCGCAGCGTGCGCGCCGACAAGGAGCGTGACGCCTACGCCGACCAGTTCGTTCGCGCCCAGACCGGCCTCGGTGCCGCCAGCGCTTCCAGCCACTGACAGACAAGGCACGGCCCGCCCCGGCGGCGCCGTGCCCAACCGTCCCATTGAGGTTCACGTTATGCCCGAATTCAACGCCCCGCTGCGCGACATGCGCTTTGTGCTGCATGAAGTGTTCGACGCCCCGGCCCTGTGGGCGCGCCTGCCGGCCCTGGCCGACAGTGTCGACGCCGCCACCGCCGAGGCGATTCTCGAGGAGGCCGCCAAAGTCACCTCGCACCTGATCGCCCCCTTGAATCGCAGCGGCGACGAGGAAGGCGCCCAGTGGCAAGACGGCCAGGTCAGCACGCCGATCGGTTTCAAACAGGCGTACGCCACCTACATCGAAGGCGGCTGGGTCGGCTTGTCCGGCAACGCCGATTTCGGCGGCATGGGCATGCCGAAGATGCTCGCGGTGCAGTTCGAAGAAATGCTCTACGGCGCCAACTCCAGCTTCGCCCTGTATTCGGCCTTGAGCTCGGGGGCCTGCCTGGCCCTGGACGCCCATGCCAGCGAGACCCTGAAAAGCCTGTACCTGCCACCGATGTATGAAGGCCGCTGGGCCGGTTCCATGTGCCTGACCGAAGCCCACGCCGGCACCGACCTGGGGCTGATTCGCACCCGGGCCGAACCCATGGCCGATGGCAGCTTCAGCATCACCGGCAGCAAGATTTTCATCACCGGCGGCGACCAGGACCTGACCGAAAACATCGTGCACCTGGTGCTGGCCAAGCTGCCGGACGCACCAGCGGGCCCGAAAGGCATCTCGCTGTTCGTGGTGCCCAAAGTGCTGGTCAATACCGACGGTTCCCTCGGCAACCCCAACGCCGTGAGCTGCGGCTCGATCGAACACAAGATGGGCATCAAGGCCTCGGCCACCTGCGTGATGAATTTCGACGGCGCCAGCGGCTGGCTGGTCGGCGAGGCCAACAAAGGCCTGGCGGCGATGTTCACCATGATGAACTACGAACGCCTGTCCATCGGCATCCAGGGCATCGGTTGCGCCGAAGCGTCCTACCAGAGCGCCGTGGCTTACGCCCGTGAACGGGTGCAGAGCCGTGCACCGACCGGAGCCGTCGCCCCGGACAAAGCGGCCGACCCGATCATCGTCCACCCCGATGTCCGCCGCATGCTGCTAAGCATGAAAGCCATGACCGAAGGCGGCCGTGCGTTTGCCAGCTATGTCGGGCAGCAACTGGACCTGGCGAAATTTTCCGATGACGCCCGGGAGCGCGACACCGCGCAAACCCTGGTCGCGCTGTTGACGCCGGTGGCCAAGGCGTTTTTCACCGACACCGGCCTGGAAAGCTGCATCAACGGCCAACAGGTATTCGGCGGCCATGGCTATATCCGCGAATGGGGCCAGGAACAACTGGTTCGCGATGTGCGCATCGCGCAGATCTACGAAGGCACCAACGGCATTCAGGCGCTGGACCTGCTCGGTCGCAAAGTGCTGGCCGACAACGGTTTCGCCCTGCGCCAGTTCACCGGCCAGATCCTTGATTTCGCCCAGCAGCCCGACGCGCCCTACAGCGCTCAGTTGTTCGATGCCGTGCAGCGCCTGGAAGACCTGAGCGACTGGCTGCAGGACCAGGCCGCGACCAACCGCAACGAAATCGGCGCCGCCTCGGTGGAATACCTGCACCTGTTCGGCTATGTCGCCTACGCCTGGCTGTGGGCGCGCATGGCTCAGGTCGCCGGGCACAAACGCGGCGAAGACGAAGCGTTTTACGGCGCGAAGATCGCCACCGCCGATTTCTATATCCATCGCCTGCTGCCGCGCATCTTGAGCCTGGAGCAATCCATCCGCGCCGGCAGTGCCTCCCTCTACGGCCTGTCTGCCGAACAGTTTTAACGATTGAGCCCACGCGGCGCCACGCTCCTCTCTTTTCGGCGCCTGCGTTTTTTATCGGTAAGCCCTCGCCCCTCCGGCGAGGGCTGCGGGACCTGTCTTTGCATAATAAAAACAAAGGGGCTTCACCATGGACCGTAACACCCGCAATCTCACGACCCGACTGTTGCTGGCCGGTGGCGTCATCAGCCTCTCGGCCCCCGCCGCTGCTGACTTTATCAAGGACAGCAAGGCCAGCCTCGAGCTGCGTAATTTCTACTTCAACCGTGATTATCGCCAGGACAACGCTGCGCAATCCAAACAAGAGGAATGGGCCCAGGGCTTTCTGCTGCGCTACGAATCGGGCTTCACCGAAGGCATGATCGGCGTCGGCTTCGATGCCATCGGCCTGCTCGGCGTCAAACTCGACTCCAGCCCCGACCGCGCCGGCTCCGGCCTGCTCAAGCGCCATAGCGACACCCGCAAGGGCGCACAGGACGAGTACGGCGAATTGGGCCTCACGGCCAAACTGCGCGCCTCCAAAAGCACGCTGAAACTCGGCACCCTGTTGCCCAAGCTGCCCACGGTGCTGGCCAACGATTCGCGGCTGTTGCCGCAAACCTTCGAAGGCGGTCAGTTGACCTCCCTGGAATTCGAAGGCCTGACCCTTGACGCCGGGCGCCTGACCCAGGTCAACCAGCGTGACTCCTCGGACTACGAGGACATGGGCATCACCCGCACCGGGGCCAAGGGCATCGTTACCCGGCATGCGACCAGCGACCGCTTCGATTTCGCCAGCGTCAACTACAAATGGACCGGCAACCTGGCCACCGGCTACAGCTACGGTCACCTCGATAACCTCTACAGCCAGCACCTGGTGAACCTGACCTACGTACTGCCGGTCACCACCGGCCAGTCGCTGAAGACGGACCTGCGTTACGCCCGCTCCATGGACGATGGCGGCAGCAATGTCGATAACAACGCGATTGGCGCGATGTTCACCTACAGCCTCGGCGGGCATGCATTCGGCCTCGGCTATCAAGGCATGAGCGGCGACACCGGCTACGCCTACATCAACGGTACCGATGCGTTCCTGGTCAACTTTGTGCAGATCGGCGACTTCGCCAGCAAGGACGAACAATCCTGGCAGGCCCGTTACGACTACAACTTCGCGGCCCTTGGCATTCCGGGCCTGACCTTCATGACCCGCTACCTCTCCGGTTCCGATATCGACCTGGGCAACAACCGCCCGGAAGGCAAGGAATGGGAGCGCGATACCGATATCGGTTACGTGGTGCAGAGCGGGCCGTTGAAGAATGTCGGGGTGAAATGGCGCAATGCGACGGTGCGCTCGAGCAACTTTGGCAGTGATCTGGATGAGAATCGGTTGATTGTCAGCTATAGCTTGCCGATCTGGTAAGTCGATCCGGGTTGCATGAGGGGGGACTCGCTGGGTGGGCGCAGTCCCTTTTTTTGCTGATGGATTTGCGGTTTTATGGCGGGCCTCTTCGCCGACAAGCCAGCTCCCACAGTTGACCGTGTTTTTCTGAAGAACTCGGTCAACTGTGGGAGCTGGCTTGTCGGGACGCCGAACCGCAGCGATGGCATCCTCCAGAGCGACATAGATGTCGGCCATGGGTTCCCCTCCCCGACACCAATCCGCGGTCGTGCCCATAGTAGAGTAAGATGCGCGCTTAACAGGCCCGCCGCGAGACGCCCGCATGACCGATACCACCCCCCGCCTGATCAAGAAATATCCCAATCGCCGACTGTATGACACCCATACCAGCAGTCACCTGACCCTGGCCGACATCCGCCAGCTGGTCGTCGACAAGGTTCCGTTCCAGGTGGTCGATGCCAAGAGCGGCGAGGATTTGACTCGCAGTATCCTGCTGCAAGTGATTCTTGAGGCTGAAAGCGGCGGCGAGCCTATCTTCTCCAGCGAAATGCTGATGGGGATCATCCAGTTCTACGGGCCTTATCAGGGCGTGCTTGGCAGCTACCTGGACAAGAGCATTCAGACTGTGATCGACGTCCAGTCCCAGACCGGCGCGCAATCGTCAGAAGCCTGGACCGCGTTCATGCACCAACAGGCGCCGGTGATGCAGGACCTGATGCGCCAGTATGTCGATCAATCGAAGGCGCTGTATCTCAACACCCAGAACATGTTCGGCCTGTTTGGTGCCAAGCCGCCAAAGAAAGACGATGAGTGACGCCCAGCCTGGTCATTGACAGTAGCGCGACGTCGACTAGGCTCACAGTCATCCTGCCTCCCCCACCGAACCACGGCACTTCGAACGCAAGGCCTGGTGAGGTCATCAATTTATACAGCCTGTCCGTTGCTGTTCGCATGCAGACATCCGGCATCCCCGGCACAGAGGGCTGACGCTCTTTCGCGCGCGTTGATTCTCAAGAACGCCACGCGACTGAACCGCTTCTTTCCACTGCACTTTCACCTTGGGAGGCAGTCGTGCAAAAAGTCTTGAAGCTTGTCAGCCATGCAGTGCTCGTGCTGATGGCCAGCGCGGTCGTCTATGCCGCAATCATCGGCATCACCTATTGGACCGGCATCGGCGTATAGAGAGATCGCAATGAACAAACGTCAGACACGCTCGTTCGCGCTGATATCGACTGCCATCGCCGCGGTGGTATTCCTGGGAATGACGGTCGATAGCCATCGACAATTCCCGACACTGACCAACGCCCAGCAGATCACGCCCCAGGTTACCCGCGGCAAGGATGTCTGGCATGAGTACAACTGCATCAATTGCCACACCCTGCTTGGTGAAGGCGCGTATTACGCCCCGGACCTGACAAAAATAACCCAGCTGCGCGGCGCCCCTTATCTCACGGCGTTCCTCAAAGATCCCTCGAAGTTTTATGACGAGCAACGCCACCGCCGATTGATGCCGAACCTGCACCTCTCCGATGAAGAAATCGCCGCCCTGATCGCCTTTATGGACTGGGTGAGCAAGGTCGACAATCAAGGCTGGCCGCCGCGGCCGATTCTGGTGACCGGTACCTCGATTCCCGGCATGGACCTCACCGTGGCGCAGCAGAACGTCACCGGCGCCGGCAACCAGCCGCCCGCCGCACGCCCGGTGTCCGACAAGGAAGACCCGATCGCCCTGGGCGAGGCACTGTTTCGAACCACCGCCACCCCCGTGTGCAGCGCTTGCCATTCGATTGCACCGGGGGTCAATCTCGCCGGCCCGACACTGGCGGGGTTGGCGGGTCGGGCCAGGCAGGTCATCGCCTCGCCTGACTACAAAGGCAAGGCCAAGGACGTCGAGAGTTTTATCCGCGAATCGATCGTCGCGCCGAGCGCCTACCTGCATCCGGGCGACATGTATTCCGCCAGCGGCATGTCGTTCATGCCGGACACCTTCGCCAAATCGCTAACGCCCGAACAGGTCGATCAACTGGTCGCCTACCTGGCGTCGTTCCAGTAACCCAAGGGGAAGACCATGCGCTACAGATCTCAATCCGTCGCCTACTGGTACTTCGCCGTGGCCATGGTGCTGTTTGGCCTGCAACTGGTATTCGGCCTGCTCTCGGCGGCCAAATACCTCGGACCCGACCCGCTGCTGGACCTGTTGCCCTTCGATGTCACCAAGGCCATTCACACCAATCTGTTGATCGTCTGGGTGCTGACCGGGTTCATGGGCGCGACCTACTGGATGGTGCCGGACGAATCCCGTGGCGAGTTGCACAGCACCAGACTGGCCTACATCCAGCTCGGGTTGTGGACGGCCATGGGCGTCACCGCTGTCCTGGGCTACCTGTTCGGGTACGGTACCGGGAACAAACTGCTCGAACAGCCGCTCCCGCACAAGATCGTGATCGTGATCTGCATGCTGATGTTTCTCTACAACATCGGCATGACCATCAGGAAAGCCGGACGCTTCACCGCCACCGAAGGCGTGCTGTTGCTGGGCCTGGCCAGCGCCGCCGTGCTCTTCCTGCCGGCGTTGCTGCATTATGAAAACTACGTGGTGTCGATCTACTACCGCTGGTGGACGATCCACCTGTGGGTCGAAGGCGTCTGGGAGATGATCCAGGGCGGCTTTCTCGCCTATCTGCTGATCAGACTGTCCGGCGCTGATCGTGAGGTCATGGAGAAGTGGCTGTACGTGATTGTCGGCCTGGTGTTCATTGCCGGCATCCTTGGCACCGCCCACCATTACTACTGGATCGGCGTGCCCCATTACTGGCTGCCACTGGGCGGCTTCTTCAGTGCGCTCGAACCCATGGCACTGGTCGGCATGGCGATCTACGCCTACAACGCGATGCGCCGCTCCGGTCTCTCCCACCCCAACAAACTGGCCTTGCACTGGACCATGGGCAGTGCCGTGTTCACGATGTTCGGCGCCGGTCTCCTGGGGCTGGCCCACACCTTCCCCGATGTCAACAAATGGACCCACGGCACCCTGATCACCGCCATGCACGGCCATGCCGCCTTTTATGGGGCCTACGTCATGATTGTCCTGGCTATGATCACGTATGCGCTACCGGGCATGACCCGTCGTCCCGTGGAGGAAAGCAGCATCGGTTATTGGGCATTCTGGTTGCAGTTGGGCGGCATGTTCGGCATGACCCTGTCATTTGCCACCGCAGGCATCGCCCAGGTGTACCTGGAACGTATTCTCGGCATGGGCTACCTGGATGTGCAGCTGAAAATCCAGGTGCATTTCCTGATGCTGGTGGCGACAGCGTCGATGTTCAGCCTGGGTGTAGGGCTGTTTATCTTCGATTTTTTTCGCCATGCGCCGCAATTCAATGTCGATGAAGCCGACCCGGTGCTGGATAAGCCTCGAGCATCAGGCGCAGCGTTGTGATGGAGCGCTCACCTGTGCAGCACACTTTGTCAGCCATGGCGTCCGTAGCGCCGCCGGTCGAACCCTACTACCAGCCCTGCGGCGACGAGGTGGCAATCTTCGAGCAGTGTCACGCCCGGCAACTGGCGATCATGCTCAAAGGGCCCACCGGGTGTGGCAAGACCCGCTTTGTCGAGCACATGGCCTGGCGACTGAAACGGCCGTTGATCACCATTTCCTGCCATGACGATTTAAGCGCCAGCGACCTGGTCGGGCGCTTCCTGATCGGTCATCAAGGCACCCATTGGGCGGAAGGCCCGCTGACACGAGCGGTTCGCGAAGGCGCGATCTGCTACCTCGACGAAGTGGTCGAAGCGCGGCAGGACACAGTGGTCGTATTGCACCCGCTGACCGACCACCGACGCATCCTGCCACTGGACAAGATCGGCGAGATCCTCGAAGCCTCGCCCCATTTTCAACTGGTGGTGTCTTACAACCCGGGTTACCAGCGGATACTCAAGGACCTGAAGCCGAGTACGCGCCAGCGCTTCGTGGCGCTGGATTTCGACTTCCCGCCGGCCGAGCGCGAGATCGCCATCGTTATCCATGAGGGCGCAACCGACTACGCCACCGCCCATGCGTTGGTCACCCTCGCCCATCGGCTGCGCGCCTTGCAGGACCGGGGCCTGGCGGAAGTGCCCAGCACGCGCCTGCTGATCGCGACTGCCCGCTTGATCACCAGCGGCATTGCCGCTCAGGCCGCCTGCCGGGCCGCGCTGATCTCACCGCTGTCCGACGACGCGGTGCTGGTGGCGGCCATGCGCGACCTGGTTGACCTGACTTTTATCTAGATGGCCGAAGCCGAGGACCTCATCACCGATGTCGCACGCCATGCAACGGTGTACGCCCAGGCGCTGTGGCGCCGCCACCGGCCTCCCACTTCCCGTGCAAAAGTCGTCACCCTGGCGGATGTCGCACAACACCTTGATTTACTGATCCGGGCTCTGTTCGGCACCCACTATCCGCTGCGCGTCGCACAACCGCCCTCGCCCCCCACACTGCTGAAAAAGCTTTTTCTGCGGGGTGAGAACCCGAGTCGGCAACGCGCCGTGCCGGCGACCGACGGCGCGTCTATCTGGTTGCCGGAGTCTTCAAGCTGCGACGATGAACTGCTCACCACGCAACGTTTCAGGACCCAGGCCTTGCAACAGGCGATGCGCGCGCAAAGGGGCAGTGCCGCCCATCTGCCGGACCTTGCCGATCCGATGCAACGCAGCGTCTATCTGCTGCTCGAAGCCTGGGCTGCCGACCGGGATCTGGTGCGATTGCTGCCGGGGTTGGCGGCACCGATCCGGGGGTTGCGCCAGCAGGCGCTGGCCAAGCGCCCGCCGTTGCAGGCTTTTGCCGAGCATCGACGGCCCCTGGAAAACCTGCTGCGTCGAATACTGGTCACTGAATGCGGCGAATCTGTGGAGGGGCTGGCAATACCTGCCACCACCACCGATTCGCTGCGTCAGGCACAAACCCTCGCGGCAAGCCTCTTGTCCGCCGACGTAACTCACCGGTATTGCGCACATCTGTTGCTGCTCGATGCCTGGACCGGCGACTTGCGCGAGCCGTCGGCCCCAAAAGAGGTGCCGACGCTGCCCGGCGCCATCGACATCACTGACACGCTGCCACGCAGCGCCCGTCTCGAACGCCAGCCAAAGGTGCGCGAGGCCCGGGCCGACGAAGACAACGATCAGGAACAAGGCCCGTGGATGGTGCAATCCGCCCAGCCCCTGGAAAAGGCCGAAGACCCCATGGGCATGCAACGCCCGGTCGACCGGGATACGGACATCCCGGCAGATGATTTTGCCGACGGATTGTCCGAACTCGACGAAGCCCGACTGGTGGTCGCAGCAGGCAGCCCCAAAGAGGTGTTGCTGAGCGACGATCCACCTCAGACCCGCGTTCGACACCTGGCACCTGCGCTTGCCGAAAACGCAATCAGCTACCCCGAATGGGACTATCGCACTCAGGTCTACCGTGATCCGGGTACAACCTTGCAGGTGTGCCCCACCCATGAAGGCCCGCAGCAGTGGGTCGACCAAACCCTTGAAAGCCACCGGTCGATGCTCGCGGCCATCCGCGAGCATTTTGAAAAGCTGCGCGCCCAGCGCGTCAGGCTGCGCAAGCAAATGGACGGCGATGACATCGACCTGGAAGCCTGCATCGACGGTTGTGCCGAGGCCCGCGCCGGCTTGAGCATGCCCCAGGCGTTGTATCAGTCCCAGCGGCGCAGTCGGCGCGACATGGCGATCATGTTGCTGATTGACGTCAGCGGCTCCACTGACAGCTGGCTGTCGCGCCATCGCCGGATCATCGATGTCGAGCGCGAGGCGTTGCTGCTGGTCTGTCTGGCGCTGGAGAGCCTGGGCGAACCCTATAGCGTGCTGGCGTTTTCCGGCGAGGGGCCGCAGCGGGTGACGATCCGCACCCTCAAGGCTTTCGACGAGCGCTACAGCGCTGCCGTGGGTCGACGAATTGCCGCACTGGAACCGGAGCGCTACACCCGGGCAGGTGCAGCCATTCGCCACGCCAGTACCTTGTTGATGCGACAAGCGGCGACCCACCGGCTGCTCTTGTTGCTGTCCGATGGCAAGCCCAACGATGTCGACCTGTATGAAGGCCGCTATGGCGTGGAAGACATGCGCCAGGCCGTGAACGAAGCCAGGCTGCAAGGCATCTATCCGTTCTGTCTGACCATCGACCGTCAGGCCGCAAGTTACCTGCCGGCGGTATTCGGCTCGCGGCAATATGCCTTGCTGCCGCAACCTGAACGGTTGCCCGGCGTACTGCTCGAGTGGATCAAGCGCCTGCTGTCGGCCTGAGCCCGGCTGATCAGTTTTTTCCAGGCGAAAAAAATGGCGATGGGGAGTTAACCCATCGCCATCGGTGCAGCCGGCTTGCTAAGACTTACTTGTTACCGGTCTTGGCGTTTGCTTCCGGAGCTGCTTTGGTAGCTGCGGCAGTCGCTTCGGCGAAACTGCTCTGAGCCGTGTCCGAAGCCTGCTTTGCGGCTTTCTGTGCGTTTTCAAATGCAGTGCCGGCACTCGCCAGGCCCGATTTGAATGCGTTCACTACTGGCTCGGAGCCGGCTGGTGCATTCTTGCTGATCGCTTCAACGAACTCTTGTACTTGCTGGGTGCCGGCTTCGACCTGGCTGGAGGCCAGTTTGGCGATGTCCGACTGAGTTTCCGCGATCAGCGCCTGAACCTGGCGATTGAACTCGGTCAGGCGTTCGGTTTGCTTGTTCGGCTGGGTGAAAGAAGCCTGCAGCTCGGCGAAATCTTGTGGACCGCGTACGGCCAGCAGCTTGCGAACACCTTCGAACTGCTCTTCGGAAGACTCGCGCAGGGCCTTGAACTGCAACTGGCTGAGCTGTTCAACGCTGGCGAAGACCTTGCCGCTGATTTGCTGGATCAAGTCGAGGTTGGCTTTCTGAGTGGCTTGCAGTTTTTCCGAGTTGAAAAAAGACATGCTTGAATCTCCTGGTACTGGAAGGCCCAAATGGGCCAGAGGACGCGATAGCGATCCTGCCAGACATCGCGTTAGCCTTGATATTGCAGTGCACAAAACATTTTGGCAACTCTTATTTTGTGCAGCGCAAAATAAACCTTGTCAGCGCTGCCCTTAATAGGTCTAAACTCCTTACCATCAGACGGCCGGCCCAGCCTTGCTCAATAAAGGGCTGGATGCGTCGATTCCCTTATAAGGCATCAGGAGATCACGATGGGTCAGGATCAACATATTGCGTTGCAAGATGAAAGGCTTGCACCAGGCTCAGGGTTGTTCGAACACCTGAATCACCTGCAACGCCTCAATACCCGCAACGTGCTCGACGCCGTGCAAAAGCGCCAGGCAAAAACCTTCGCCCCTTCAAGTCTCGGGCAACTGAGACAGCCTACCGCACAGCAATGGCAGGAATATTTCACTGATCTGACCCAGCGCAGCGTGCTGTTCTGGGACACCTTGCGTCAGCGCGGCGACAACACCCTGGCGCACGAACGGGCCGGATATCCGCTGCTGCTCAAGTTCGATCATGAAACTGTGGTCGCCGGTGCAGACCTGCCCCGCCCGGTCAATTACTCGCTGTTGCAGGTTTTCGGCGGCTCCGGCAAAGCGATAGACAGCACTAAACCGCCGGTGATCATCATCGATCCACGGGGCGGTCATGGCTCGGGCATCGGCGGTTTCAAACAGGATTCGGTCATCGGCGAAAGCCTGCGGGCCGGTCATCCCACCTATTTCATTGCCTTCAGCCACTCGCCAAGACCCGGGCAAACCCTCTCGGACATTACCGCCGCCCAGGCCCGGTTCCTCGAAGTCGTCAGCGCCCGCCATCCTGCCAGCAGCAAACCGGTGGTGATCGGCAACTGCCAGGCCGGTTGGGCCTTGATGGGGTTGGCAGCCTCCCGGCCGGAGTTGCCGGGGCTGATCATCGTCAATGGCGCACCGTTGTCCTACTGGGCCGGCGTCAATGGGCGCAATCCGATGCGCTACACCGGCGGCCTGCTGGGAGGCGGCTGGATGGCGCGCCTGGGCAGCGACCTGGGCAATGACCGTTTCGACGGCACCTGGCTGGTGAGCAATTTCGAAAGCCTCGACCCGGCGAACAGCTGGTGGGGCAAGTACTACCACCTGTTCAGCGAAGTCGACAGCGAAGCCGGGCGTTTTCTGGACTTCGAGCGCTGGTGGGGTAGCCCGACGCTGCTCAACGGCGAAGAAATCGAGATGATTGTCGACGACCTGTTCATCGGCAACCAGTTGTCCGGCGGCCTGGGGCGCAAAAGCAGCGGTCTGGACCTGAAACGCATCGAAGTGCCGGTGGTGGTGTTCTGCTCCTATGGCGACAACATCACTTCGCCGCAACAGGCGCTGGACTGGATCGCCGACGTCTACCCCAGCGATCTCGCGCTGCAAAGTGCCGGGCGCACCATCGTTTACCTGCGCCATGCCAGCATTGGCCACCTGGGTATCTTCGTGTCCGGTGACGTGGCCCGGCGCGAACACCGGGAACTGCTCGGTGCGGTCGACACCATCAATGCCTTGCCGGCCGGACTCTACGAAATGTTGATCGAAGATTTGCCGGAAAACTCGGCGACAGCCTATGCCGTGCGTTTCGAACCGCGGCGCATCGCCGACATTCATGGCGACGAGAAGCCGAGCCGTGACGACGATCGCGAGTTCGCCCTGGTCGAACGCGCATCCGCTTTCAACAATAACCTCTACGACGGCTTCATACGCCCATGGTTGCGGCAGTGGATCAACGAACCGGCCGCCGAACTGATCCGGCGCTCGCACCCCTTCCATCAGCAACAAGTGATGTGGAGCAGCATGAACCCGGCCTTGTGGTGGCTATCCGCCAGTGCCTCCCAGGTGAGCAAGGATCGTCAGCCTGCCGCCCCGGACAACCCTCTCCTGGCCTGGCAGGCGCTATTCTCCAACCAGATTCAGGATGCACTTGACAGCTACCGCGATCTGCGCGATGCCACCCAGGAGCTGTGTTTCTACGGAGTCTATGGGGTATTGAACAGCCTCACCGGTAATGCACCCGGACGCAATCTGCAGGCACATGCCGAGCAGCACGACAAGCTTGTGATCGAACGCCTGCAGGACGCGTTGCCCGTTGGCGGCTTGATGGAAGCCTTGATCCGCATCCTGTTTCTGCTGGGCCGCGACAGCGACGAGCCCGGCCAGCAAAGCGTCGAGAAACTGATCCGCAAAATGCAGGTGCCGCTGCAGAATGAAGGTGCTGCGCCAATTGACCTGCGCGAAACCTTGAGCCTGCAAAAACTGCTGGTCGCCACCTATCCGCAGGAAAGCGTGCAAAGCCTGCCGTTGATGCTGCCCGAGGCCGTAGAACGCCAACAGGTGTTGGCGGCGGTGGCCAATCTGCTGCCGGCACTGCTGACCGGTGCTGAACATCCGGTCTGGCGTGAGCTGCACACGCTGCTCAATGTGCCTTTGCCTGGTTTCAGCGCAATCCAGACGTCAAGTGAAGCCAAAGCGCCAACCCGAGTCGTCAAGCAGGAACCTGCGGTGGTAACACCTGAGCCGATCAAACCAAAAGCTACCCTGGCAACACCGCAGCCTGTCGAGAAAAAGGCTTCCGTGGCAACGCTTGAGCCGATCAAGCAAAAAAATCCCGTGGCAACCGCTGAGCCGATCAAGCAAAAAGCCGTGGAGGTAATACCTCAGCCAGCCGAGCAAAAAGCTCCCGTGGTCACACAACAGCCAGTCGAGCCAAAAGCCCCGGTGGCAACACCTGAGCCGATCAAGCAAAAAGCCGTGGGGGTAATACCTCAGCCAGCCGAGCAAAAAGCTCCCGTGGTCACACCGCAGCCAGTCGAGCCAAAAGCCCCGGTGGCAACACCTGAGCCGATCAAGCAGCAAGTCCCGGTCGTGGCGACCAAGCCGCTACTCACCAAGCCGACCGAGCCAACAGTACCGGCAGTGCTTCCTAAACTGACCGCCAAAGCTGTGAAGCCGGTGCGCACCTCCAAAAAAGGCGTAAAAAAACCGCCGACCAAATAGCTTGATCACCGATGCGAGGCCGCGTTACACCCGCGCGGCCTCCTGGATCTCGAAGGATTCATCGGCCCGGTACTGACCCGGTGTCATGCCGAACCAGCGGCTGCAGGCTTTGTTGAAGCTGCTGTGGTCATGGAAACCAAGGAGATACGCCACATGCTTCATGTTGAAGTGAGAATGGCGCAGGTAGAAATCGGCCAGTTGTCGGCGCACGGCGTTCTGCACGTCCTTGAATTGGGTCCCGTCCTTTTCCAGCGCGCGTTGCAGAGTGCGCTTGCTGAGGTTCAATGCCGCGGCGATCGACTCCATGTCGCATTGCCCTTGGCCATGACTCAAACGCTCGGTGAGCAGCGCGCGGATTTTGCCGACAATGGAGAAGCCACACAGCGAATCCAGCTGCGCCTCGGCGAAACTGTCGTGCAGGACCGCCAGTGCCTCATTGGCCATGCTCAACGGGTGCAGCAGTTCCTGGCCGTCAAACAGAATGCTGTCGTAGGCCGAACCGAATTGCAGGTCGCAGCCGAACAGCCGCTGATGCTCGGACGTGTCTCGCGGTTCGGGATAGCTGAATTCCACACTCAGGGGCTGCGGCAACGTACCGTCGCCCAGCCAGCGGCAGAAACCCAGCAGGGAAGCCAGCCCGGCATCGGCATATTGCCGAGGCTTGATCGAGCCGGACTGTTGATGATCGAGCGAGGCCATGCGGTAGTGTTCCCGCTCCGGGACAAAAAACAGGCTGAACCCGGTGCCGATCAACGGGCTGAATCGCACCAGGCGTTCCAGCGCCCTTTTCAGGTTCAGGCTCGACATCATGGTGTAACCGACAATCTGAAAACTGCCGGGATGAAAATGGCCGTAGGCTTTCAGACCGATGTCCGGATCGCCGCTGGCCTGCGCCGCCAGTTGCCAAAGCCGATAGATCACCCTTCGCTCGCACAACGCTCCCGGGGTGTGCGCAATGTTCAAATCCAGTCCAGCCTCCTGACAAAGGTGGGCGACATCCAGTCCTTCCGCTGACAGCGTATTGACCAGCACGTTGGCGTAACCGGAACTCATTCTATACATGGCGTCCTCATTGACCTGTGGAACCGAACGTCCTGTCCGGAGCCATACTGATCTGCGTTAAAACAAATACTAACTGGCGGTTCAATTTGCAGAATTGATCTCAGTATAGGTACTGCTGACTTTTTGTGAGTGGATATAAAAACCCCGCATGGCGTCGTTGGACACCAGACAGTCACCTCCCAACACTTCCGCATACCTCGCCAATACCGAACAATCACCCCCCATCCTGCAACGCAAAATAAAGAAAGGAAAGACTGTATGAAATCGCTTGGTCGTATTGCGTTGGTTACTGGCGGTATGGGTGGGATCGGCACGGCGATTTGTCAGCGCCTGCACAACGAAGGTTTCAAAGTCATCGTAGGCTGCAGCTCGGATTCCGCCCGCAAGAATGAATGGGCAGCGAGCCAGCTGGCGGCGGGTTATCAGTTCGAATTCATCTACGGCGACATCACCGATTGGGAGTCCACCCGCAAGGCTTTCGAGATGGCCCGTGAACAATTCGGTGCGGTGGATGTACTGGTCAACAACGCCGGCATCACCCGTGACGCCTCCTTCCGCAAAATCACTCCGGAAGACTGGAACGCCGTAATCAACACCAACCTCAACGGCATGTTCAATACCACCAAACAGGTGATTGAAGGCATGTTGTCCAAGGGCTGGGGCCGGGTCATCAACATCTCTTCGATCAACGGCCAGCGTGGCCAGTTCGGCCAGACCAACTACAGTGCGGCCAAAGCCGGCATCCACGGCTTCACCATGGCCCTGGCCCGCGAAGTCTCAGGCAAGGGCGTGACCGTCAACACCGTCTCCCCTGGCTATATCCAGACCAGCATGACCGCGGCCATCCGCCAGGACATTCTCGACACCATGATCGCGGCCACCCCGGTCGGTCGCCTCGGCCAACCCGAAGAAATCGCCTCGATCGTCGCCTGGCTGGCATCGGATGAATCGGGCTACAGCACCGGCGCCGACTTCTCGGTCAATGGCGGCATGAACATGCAATAAGCCTGGCAGGGCATGGACGCCCTGCTCCCGCTTGACACAATTCTATGAGGTTCTGCATGAACGAAGTCGTAATCGTTGCCGCTACGCGTACCGCCATTGGCAGTTTTCAAGGTTCCCTGTCCGCCATTCCCGCCACCGAACTGGGCGCAGCAGTGATTCGTCGCCTGCTCGAACAGACCGGTGTCGATGCGGCACAGATCGATGAAGTGATCCTCGGCCAAGTGCTGACCGCAGGCTCCGGGCAGAACCCGGCACGCCAGTCGGCGATCAAGGCCGGCCTGCCCCACACCGTCCCTGCCCTGACCCTGAACAAAGTCTGCGGCTCCGGCCTCAAGGCGGTCCAGCTCGCGGTCCAGGCCATCCGTTGCGGCGACGCCGAACTGGTGATTGCCGGCGGCCAGGAAAACATGAGCCTGGCCCCCTATGTGCTGCCAAAGGCACGCACCGGCCTGCGCATGGGTCATGCGCAACTGCAGGACAGCGTGATCCAGGATGGCTTGTGGGATGCGTTCAACGACTACCACATGGGCATCACCGCCGAAAACCTGGCCAGCAAGTATGAGCTGAGTCGCGAAGACCAGGATACCTTTGCCGCGGCCTCGCAGCAGAAAGCCTCTGCAGCCATCGAAGGCGGTTTTTTCAAGGCTGAGATCACCCCGATCCTGATTCCCCAGCGCAAGGGCGATCCGCTGGTCTTCGACACCGATGAACAACCGCGTCCGGGCAGCACGCTCCAGGCCCTGGGCAACCTCAAGCCGGCGTTCCAGAAAACCGGCACCGTCACCGCCGGCAACGCGTCGACTCTCAACGACGGCGCCGCCGTACTGATGCTGGCCAGCGCCGCCAAGGCCCAAGCCCTCGGCTTGCCAGTGCTGGCGCGTATCAAGGCTTATGCCAGTGCCGGTGTCGACCCGTCGATCATGGGCATCGGCCCGGTGCCTGCCACCCGCCTGGCCCTGACAAAGGCCGGCTGGAGCCTGGACGACCTGGACCTGATCGAAGCCAACGAAGCGTTCGCCGCGCAATCGCTGGCCGTCAGCAAGGAACTGGGTTGGGACATGAACAAGGTCAACGTCAACGGTGGCGCGATTGCCCTCGGGCATCCGATCGGTGCATCGGGCGCGCGAATCCTGGTCTCGCTGGTGCATGAACTGATTCGTCGCGATGGCAAAAAAGGTCTGGCCACCTTGTGCATCGGTGGCGGCCAGGGCGTCAGCCTGGCCATCGAGCGCTAGACACACCGAACTGCTTTCTTGGCTGCAGCCGCAGCGCCGAATTCCGGCGCCGCGGTTTTTTTCTGTCTGGTTTTTTTCATGTGGGCAAGGAGTTCCATGGACAATAACGCACACACTTTCAACACCTTCTGGTCCGGCCAGGTTCCGTTCGCTGCCTCTTTTGCAGTGCAACAGCTACGTCTGTGGGTCGCTACCAATCCGTGGTTCACCGGGCAAGACCACGACGCCTGGTTCGACGTGCCACGCAGCACCCTGGACAGCCTTCAGTCGGATTATCATCAGCAATGGGCTGAACTCGGCCAGCGTTTACTGACCGGACAGGCCTTTACCTTCGACGACCGCCGGTTCGCCAGCGGTAACTGGAGCCAGCCGTTGTTTGGTTCCCTCGCCGCGTTTTACCTGCTCAATGCCAGTTTTCTGCTGAAGCTGGTCGACCTGCTGCCGATCAACGACAAGAAACCACGTCAGCGTCTGTTGTATCTGGTGGAGCAAGCGATCGCCGCCGCTGCCCCGAGCAATTTCCTGGCCAGCAATCCCGACGCGCTGCAACGGCTGGTCGATACCCAGGGCAGCAGCCTGGTCACCGGCCTGATGCACCTGGCCGCCGACCTGCAGGAAGGCAAGATGCGCCAGTGCGACGCCGCTGCTTTCAAAGTGGGTGTCGACCTGGCCAATACCCCTGGCGAAGTGGTCTTCGAGAACGAACTGTTCCAGCTTCTCCAGTACTATCCGCAAAGCGAAACCCAATACCGGCGCCCGGTGTTTATCGTTCCGCCAGCGATCAACAAGTACTACATCCTCGACCTGCGCCCCGACAACTCGATGGTTCGCCATCTGTTGCAGCAGGGCCACCCGGTGTTCTTGATGTCCTGGCGCAACTTTGACCAGGCACATGCCGGCACCACGTGGGATGACCTGGTGGAAACCGGCATTATCAAAGGCCTGCAGGTGACCCGCGAAATCAGCGGCGAGCAACGGCCCAACTGCGTTGGTTTCTGCATCGGCGGCACGCTGCTGGGTTCGGCGCTGGCCGTATTGGCGGCCCGCGGCGACAAGGACATCGCCAGCGTCAGCCTGCTGACCACTTTCCTCGATTACCTCGATACCGGTCCGATCGATATCTTCGTCGACGAGCAACTGGTGGCCTACCGCGAGCGCACCATTGGCGGCATCAATGGCCCCATCGGTGTGTTCAAGGGCGAGGACATGGGCAATACCTTCTCGCTGCTGCGCCCCAACGACCTGTGGTGGAACTACAACGTCGACAAATACCTCAAGGGGCAGAAACCGATCCCGCTGGATCTGCTGTTCTGGAACAACGACAGCACCAACCTGCCGGGGCCGATGTACTGCTGGTACCTGCGCCATACCTATTTGCAGAACGACCTGAAATCCGGTGACCTGGATTGCTGCGGGGTCAAGCTGGACCTGCGCGCGATCGACGCCCCGGCCTACATCCTCGCCACCCATGACGACCACATCGTGCCATGGCGCAGCGCTTACGCCAGCACCGATTTGCTCTCCGGGACCAAGCGTTTCGTGCTTGGCGCTTCAGGGCATATCGCCGGCGTGATCAATCCACCGGCCAAGGAAAAACGCCACTACTGGACCAACGACCAGGTCAACCAGGACCCGGAAAGCTGGTTCAGCAATGCCAAACAGCATCCAGGCAGCTGGTGGAACGATTGGTTCGTCTGGCTGGCCGATCAGGCCGGGGAACGCCAGCCTGCGGTAGCGCACGCCGGTAACGAGCAGTACCCGCCGCTGGAACCGGCACCTGGAAGTTATGTGAAGCAGTGACCGCCTCTGTGGGAGCGAGCCTGCTCGCGAAAGCGGACTGACAGTCACTGCGATGTTGAATGGGCCACCGTCTTCGCTGCGGTGCGGCGATCCGACAAGCAAGCTCCTACAGGGGTCTGTGTTGGGCATAATATTTGTGTACGGCAGCGATACCTGTGGGAGCGGGCTTGCCCGCGATAGCGGTCTGTCAGTCGCTGAGATGTTGAATGGGCCGCCTTCGCTGGCAAGCCAGCTCCTACAGGGGTTGTGAGTGCCTGGGAGATTCGAAAATGGCGGAAGGCAGCGGGAGTCGAACCTGCCCGGGAACGGATGCCGTCCCCAACCGGGTTTGAAGCCCGGCCGCGCCACCGGGCGCGATTGCCTTCCTGAACTCAGGGCTCGTTCGGTTGAGCCAGTGCATTGTCGAGTCGGATATGACGCTTGTCGCCGAACCGCCGGGTGAGGCCGATGCGGTCGAAATATTCGAGAATCTGGATGCTGCGTTTACGCCCCAGGCCCACCTTATCGCGAAACGCCGTGACCTGGATCAGCGGGTTCTCGGCAGCCAGTTGCACCAGCATAGCTGCCAATCGACGCAGCATCGCATCGGTGTAGAACAGATCATGGACGACCTGGTGCAGCATCCCCAGCCGCGCCATCTTGCGCAGCAGCAATCGTACCGCGACCGGGTCATGGCCAAGGTCGCGTACCCACGGCGGATCGTAGCCGGCCTGCTCGAACACCGGCTCCAATTGTTGCCACAGGGCTTCGTCCTCTTCACTCAAGCGCGCCTGATGCCCGGGCAGATGCAGCCACGGACCGCTGGCCATCATTTCGCCGCTGGCCAGCAACTCTTCCAACAGGCTGATGAACGTCGGGCGATTCAGTACCGTGCCGGTAAATCGGCTCAAGCGATCCCGGTCCGGGCCCATTTGATCCGGTTCAAGTCGATGAAAGCGTGCGAGGTGTTCCAGTACCGATATTTTCAGGGCTTCCCAGCGGGCCGCACTGAACAGCAATGAGCCTTGGCGCGTGACGACCAGACGCACATCGCCTGGCAACGTCCAGCTATCACGGGGGCGGTTGAACTGACGCTCCAGGCGCTGCGGATCGAGGCCCGTTTCGCTGTTGGCCAGCAATACGGGCAGCACCTGTTCCAGGCTCTGGCTGCTGGCCAGTGCCTGCAACTGCGCCAGACGCTCGGGACTGCGGCGGTGTCGGCTCGGCGCGAACGGGTCGAGCACAGGTCCACCGCCAAGCGTGCGTTGGGCGCTCTGGTCGCGAAGAATCAGCGGGTCGCCCCTCACGGCCTGCACCGGTGCGTTGAGCAGCAGTTGCGCAAGCATCTGCCCACCGGGGACGAGGCTTGTGCCTTCGAGCAACGCCACCCGTCCCGTCACGTCCTGGGTCGCCAAATGCACATGCACCGATTGAAAGTGCTCCAGGGGCCGATCTTCGCTGGCCAGTAACCGCAGCTCGATATCCAGGCGTTGGGTAGGCGCATACAGCCACTCGGCCAGCAGCCAGTGACCCCGGCGAATCTGTTCCAGTGCCAGGCGCTCGGCACTCAGGTTCAACGCCACGCGCTGGCCGGCACAGGCGCTGGCCGCGGCTTGATTTTGCGCATGCAAGCCCCGCACCCGTACCGGTTTCCCCTGGGGACCGAGCATTAGCGTATCACCCACCGCAACCTGCCCGGACAACGCGGTACCGGTCACCACGATACCGGCGCCGGCCACGCTGAACCCGCGATCGATGGCCAGGCGAAAACCGCCGTGGGTGTTGCGCTGCAGCACTTCATGTTGCGCCTGGAGCAAGGCCTGGCGCAGGGTCTCGACCCCCGCCCCGGTCACACTCGACAGCGCAATCCGCGGCGCACCGGCATAGGGTCCGGGTGCCAGCAACGCTTCGATCTGTTCATCCACGGCCTGCACTCTGGCAGGATCGACCCGGTCGCATTTAGTGATGGCGATCAATGCCCGAGGAATGCCCAGCAGTTCGACGATGGCCAGATGTTCGCGGGTCTGCGGCATGACACCGTCGTCGGCCGCCACCACCAGCAGCACCAGATCGATCCCCTGCGCCCCGGCCAGCATGTTGTGGGTGAAGCGCTCATGACCGGGCACGTCGATAAAGCCGGTCAGGGCCGCTCCGGGTTCCAGCGCCGCGTACAGGTAACCCAGGTCGATGGTCATGCCGCGCTCGCGTTCTTCCCGGCGACGATCGCCGGCCTGGCCGGTCAAGGCCTGGAGCAAGGCTGTCTTGCCATGATCGATATGCCCTGCGGTACCGACAATCACGTTGATGCGCCCTCCCGCGGCCATTGCTCGAGTTGCGCCAGCCACGCCGCCTCGTCGTCCAGTTGCCGCAGGTCTAGCCACAAGGCGTCGTCATCGATGCGTCCGAGCACCGGGATCGGCAAGCCGCGCAGCGCGGTTTCCAGACCGTGCAGGCGTCGTCCACGCAGACGTTTGGACGTGTCAGGCCGGATGCATAACGCGGCACTCGGCAAGCGCGCCACCGGCTGGCTGCCACTGCCGATCATGCCCAATGCCGTCACGGCGCCGACGCTCCAGCCTTCGCCGAGCACCCTCGCCAGCGCGGGCTGCAGGCGCTCGGCCTGGACCAGGATGTCCGCTTGTGGCCGGGTCAACAGGCGCAGAGTCGGCAGGCGTTCGGCCAGCCGGTCCGGATCGCGGTACAGACCCAACACGGCTTCGAGGGCAGCCAGGGTCAGTTTGTCGACCCGCAAGGCGCGTTTGAGCGGGTTCTTCTTGATACGCGCAATCAGGTCCTTGCGGCCGACGATCAACCCGGCTTGCGGGCCGCCCAGCAACTTGTCGCCGCTGAAGGTCACGATGTCCGCGCCATCGAGCAGCGCCTGACGCACCGTCGGTTCGGCGGGCAACCCCCAGCGCGTCAGGTCCAGCAGGCTGCCGCTGCCGAGGTCCTCAAGCAGTGGCAATCCGTGTCGGTGGGCCAGTTGCGCCAACTCGGCGGTCGGCACCCGGGCGGTGAAGCCTTCGATGGCGTAGTTGCTCGCGTGGACCCGCATCACCAGGCCACTGCGCGGTCCGATGGCCGCTTCATAATCCCGGGCATGGGTGCGATTGGTGGTGCCGACTTCGTGCAGCTTCACCCCGGCCCGGGCCATGATGTCGGGAATCCGGAACGCGCCGCCGATCTCGATCAGCTCGCCCCGGGAAATGATGCCTTCCTTGCGGGCCCCCAGGCTGTTGAGCGTCAGAAACACCGCGGCGGCATTGTTGTTGACCACGGTCACGGCTTCGGCGCCGGTCAATTCACGGACCAGGCCTTCGATCAAGTCGTCACGGTCGCCACGCTTGCCGCTGTGCAGGTCGAATTCGAGGTTGAGCGGGTAGCGCGCGGCGAGTTGCACGGCGTCAATGGCTTCCTCGGGCAACAGCGCTCGACCGAGGTTGGTGTGGAGCACGGTGCCGGTGAGGTTGAATACCCGGCGGACATGGCTGCGGTGCTGGATCGCCAAACGTTCGCCGACCCGTCCCGCCAATACCTGTGGGGTGATTTCCACACCCTCCAGCGCTCCGTCATGCACCGCCTCGCGCAGGTCATCGAGCAATTGCCGCAAGCTAGCCAGCAGCGCGTCACGTCCATAGCGCTCGGCCAGTGGCTGACACGCCGGATGACGCAGCAAACTGTCGATGGAAGGTAGCCGCAAGGCCTGGCTGGCGGATCTGGAGGGCATCAGGGGCTCCCGCGAACGCTGACCGCCTGAGTGTAGCCGTTGAACCGTTTGGCGAGCAGGCTCCCACAGCAATCGCTGCCGTGCACACTTGTCATGCCCAACAAAATCCCGTGTAGGAGCCGGCTTGCCGGCGAAGGCAGCCTGAAGCCATGCGGCGCCCATGCAGACGCCTTCGCCGGCAAGCCGGCTCCTACAGGAATCGCGCCATGCACACCTGTCATGCCCAACCCAAAACCTTGTAGGAGCTGGCTTGCCAGCGAAGGCGGCCTCAAGCCTTGCAGCGCCCACGCAGACGCCTTCGCCGGCCGGCTCCTACAGGATCACAGTTTCAGTCGCTTCCGGGGGCTAATAAAAGATTCGGCGCGGGGCGCTGGTAGCCTTCCTGCTCCAGGCGCATATCGAGCATCAGGCTGCCCAGGTCGGTCGAGAGCGCTTCGGCTTCGGCGTCGTTTTCCAGGTACAGCAGCTTCAGATAGCTATGACAGCCGGGGCAGGTTTCCGCGCGCAGCGGTGCCTGGTCGGCGGCGTGGCGGTCATCGTCCAGGCTGAGGTATTCCAGGCCTTTGCTTTGCTCGCAGTACACGCATTTGACCCGCACCACGTGCCATTCACAGGCACACAGCGAGCACACCAGATAACGCAGGCCATTGTATTTGCCACGATGGCGAATGACCCCGGCCATGGCCGGCGAACCACAGGCCGGGCATTGGCTGAGACTGTCGCCGGGTTTCAGGTGCAGATTCGGTGTGCCCAACAACCAATGGCTCCAGGCTGCCTGCAACGCGGCGCCGAGAAAAGGCACCAGTGCCGCTGGCAGCAACGTGAACTGGCCGCTGACCAAGGCAACCGCCCAGGCCTTGAGCTGCCCGACGTTGGCATTGCGCAACGATGCCAGGGCTTTCTCGACCGCAGGTCGTGCCGGTGGCGGGTAACGCTGCAACAACGCTTCAAGGAACGGCAACCAAACGCCCTCCCGTACCAGACTGTCGGCGGCGAACGGTGGCAGGCCATGTTGCTGACAGACCCGCAGGCGTTCGAGGTCGGTCGGTGCGGTTGCGGGTGGATCGTCCATCAGTTGCTGCTGAACATGACACAGGCCGGCCACTAGCCGCAGGTAATCGGCCAATGGATGCTCATCGGCGAGCCGTTCCAGGCGCTGCGCCCGCAACGTGAACAGGTTGTTCGGTGGCAGGTGCAGAAACGGCGGGGAACTCGCCGCCGCTTCGATGTCGCCAGGCTCAAGAATCGTCGCCAAGGGGTTATCCTTTTCTGTTGACCGGTCGCTCCGGGTGTTCGTCCCGGGTCACTTCCCGGTACCAGAGTTCGTGGTGTTTTTTCGCCCAGGCGCGACTGACCCAACCATGCATCATCGCGCTGACCGAACCCTTGATCCAGATGCCGGCGTAAATATGCAAGATGATGCTCAGCACCAGGATCAAACCGGCCACCGCGTGCAGCAGCATCGCCCAGCGAATCGCCGTGATGCCGAAGTACAGGCTGAAATACGCGCGCCAGATCACCAGGCCGCTGAACAACAACACCAGCATGCACAGGAGCAAGGTCCAGAACAGCAGCTTCTGCCCCGGGTTGTACTTGCCGATCGCCGGCACGCCCTCCTCCTCGTTCCGCATCACCCGCCCGACACGGCGCAGCCACAGGCGGTCATTGCTGATAAAGAAGTTCGCCCGAAAAAATTGAAGCACCAGGCCCAGGAACAGGACGAACATCACCACGCCCATGAACGGATGCAGAATGCGCGTCCAGGGTCCGCCGCCGAACAGGTGGCTGAGCCAGAACAGCGCCGGATGAAACAACGCCAGTCCCGACAGCGCCGCCAGGAAGAAGAAGATCGCCACCAGCCAGTGATTGGTGCGCTGGTTCGCGGTGTAGCGCAGGATCTGTCTGCGGATCATGGTCTGTCCTCCCCGCGCGGATCAAAGGTATGCACCGACGGATCGACCTCATGCACCGCCGGATCGACGACGCCTGGGAGCTCATCCTCCTCGACCAGTTGCGGCCCGACACGCACGTAATGGAAAAACCCGGCCAGCACCGCCAGACCCATGGCCAGTAACCCCAGGGGTTTGCTCACGCCTTTCCACAGGTCGACCAAGGGACTGATCGTCGGATGATCCGGCAAGCCGGCGTAGAGCACCGGCGTGTCCGCGTGATGCAACACATACATGACGTGCGTACCGCCGACACCGGCAGGGTCGTACAGGCCGGCGTTTTCGAAGCCACGGCTCTTGAGATCGACGATGCGCTCGGCGGCATGTTCTTTCATGTCCTCCTTGGTGCCGAACACGATCGCCCCGGTGGGACATGTTTTCACGCAGGCCGGTTCCAGCCCCACCGCCACCCGGTCCGAGCACAGGGTGCATTTGTAGGCCTTGTGATCTTTCTGCGAAATACGCGGAATGTTGAACGGGCAACCGGTGATGCAGTAACCGCAACCGATGCAATGGTCCTGGTCGAAATCGACGATGCCGTTGGCGTGCTTGATGATCGCTCCCGGGCTCGGGCACGCCGCCAGGCAACCCGGTTCGGCACAGTGCATGCAGCCGTCCTTGCGAATCAGCCATTCGAGGTTGCCGGCATCGGTTTCATGCTCGGTAAAGCGCATCAGGGTCCAGGTGTCTGCGCTCAGGTCATTGGGGTTGTCGTAGGTGCCGAGGTTATGGCCAACGTCGTCACGCAGCTCGTTCCATTCCGAGCAGGCGACCTGGCAGGCCTTGCAGCCGATGCACTTGGTGGTGTCGATCAGCTTGGCCACTTCGTCCTGAATGCGCACCGAAGGCGAAACCGTGGTGGTGGCCGAACGGGCGATGATGTCTTGGCTGGCCATTTAGACTTTCTCCACGTTGACCAGGAATGACTTGGATTCCGGGGTCTGGGAATTGCCATCCCCGAGGAACGGCACCAGGGTGTTGGTCAGGTAGCCGTGGCGCGTCAGGCCGGTGAAGCCCCAGTGCAACGGAATCCCGATGTGGTGCACCACCTGGCCGTTGACCTGCAAGGGCCGGATGCGCTTGGTCACCACCGCCACCGCTTCGATGAAGCCGCGCCTGGAACTGACTCGCACCTTGTCACCGGCAACGATGCCTTTCTCCTTGGCCAGTACCTCGCCGATCTCCACGAACTGCTCGGGCTGGGTGATGGCGTTGAGCTTGCAATGCTTGCTCCAGAAGTGGAAATGCTCGGTCAGCCGGTAGCTTGTCGCCGCGTATGGATAGTCCTTGGCCACGCCGAGGGTGTCCCACACCGAATCGAAGATCCGCGCCGCCGGGTTGCTGGTGGCGCCCTTGTTGTTGGGGTGCAGCGGGTTGATGCCGATCGGCGTTTCGAAGGGTTCGTAGTGTTCCGGGAAGGGGCCTTCGGCCATATTGTCCCGGGTGAAAAACCGCCCGACGCCTTCGGGCGCCATGATGAACGGATTCATCCCGGCTTCCGGTGGCGAATCGGCCTTGTAGTCCGGGATGTCGGTGCCGGCCCAGGTTTTGCCGTTCCACCACACCAGGCGCTTGTTCTCGGCCCAGGGTTTGCCTTGCGGATCGCACGAGGCGCGGTTGTAGAGAATCCGCCGGTTCGCCGGCCAGGCCCAGGCCCAGCCCTGGTGTTGGTGCGTGCCATACGGGTCACTGTTGTCGCGCCGGGCCATCTGGTTGCCCGCCTCGGTCCAGCTGCCGCAGAAAATCCAGCAACCGGACGCAGTGCTACCGTCATCCTTGAGCTGACCGAACCCGGCCAGTTGCGCGCCGGCCTTGATCGTCGCGCCCGTGGCGTCAGTGAAGTCGGCGGTGGCGCTGCCGTTGATTTCCCTGGCCAGTTCTTCCGGCGACGGTTCTTCCGGCACCTTGTAGGGCCACGACAGCTTCATCATCGGCTCGGCATAGGCACCGCCATTGGCCTGATAACGCTGGCGCAGACGCAGGAACAATTCGCTCATGATGCGGATGTCGGTCCGCGCCAATCCAGGGCCGTCGGCGCCTTTCCAGTGCCATTGCAGCCAGCGACTGCTGTTGACCAGCGAGCCGTCCTCCTCGGCGAAGCAGGTGGTGGGCAGGCGAATCACTTCGGTCTGGATGTCTGCACTCTTCACATCGTTGTACGGCCCGACGTTTTTCCAGAACTCCGAGGTTTCGGTGGCCAGCGGATCCATGATCACCAGCCACTTCAGTTTGGCCAATGCCGCCGTCACCCGGTTTTTGTCCGGCAGCGCGGCAATCGGGTTGAAGCCCTGGCACATGTAGCCGTTGACCTTGCCCTGGCCCATCATGTCGAACATTTTCAGGATGTCGTAGCTGGGAACGTCGATCTTGGGCAGGTAGTCGTAGCCCCAATGGTTCTCTGCCGTGGCATTGGCGCCGTACCAGGACTTCATCAGGCTGACGTGGAACTTGCCGTAGTTTTGCCAGTAGGACATCTGCCCGGGGCGCAGGGGCTTGAGGGCCCGTTTGAAGATGTAGGTGTCGTAGTCCTGTTCGCTGTCGCCGGGCAGGGTCAGATAGCCGGTCAAGGTATTGGACAATAACCCGAGGTCGGTCAGGCCCTGGATGTTGGAGTGTCCGCGCAAGGCATTGACCCCGCCACCGGGCATGCCGACGTTGCCCAGCAACAGTTGCACCATCGCCGCGCTGCGGATGATCTGCGAACCGATCGAATGCTGGGTCCAGCCCAGGGCATAGAGAATCGTCATGGTCTTGCCCGGTGCCGAGCAGGTAGCGATTTCTTCCCAGATCTTCTGGATCGATTCGGTTGGCATGCCGCAGATCTGGCTCACCAGTTCCAGGTTGTAACGGCTGTAGTGCTGCTTGAGCAGTTGGTAGACGCAGCGCGGGTCCTGCAGGGTCGGATCGACCATGGCGAATCCGTCTGCAGCATATTGATAGTTCCAGGTGGTCTTGTCGGTATAACGACGCTTGACCGCGTCATAGCCGCTGAAGATCCCGTCCTCGAACGTGAAACCGGGGTCCACCAGGAACGACAGGTCGGTGTAGTTGCGCACGTACTCGTGCTGGATCTTGTCCTCGGTCAACAGGTAATTGATCAACCCGCCCATGAAGGCGATGTCGGTACCGGTGCGAATCGGCGCGTAATAGTCGGCCACCGAAGCGGTCCGGGTAAATCGCGGGTCGATCACGATCAGCCTGGCGGCGTTGTGCGCCTTGGCTTCGGTGACCCATTTGAAGCCGCACGGGTGCGCTTCTGCTGCGTTGCCGCCCATCACCAGGATCAGGTTCGCGTTTGCGATATCGGTCCAGGTATTGGTCATGGCACCACGGCCAAACGTCGGGGCAAGACTTGCCACCGTCGGGCCGTGTCAGACACGCGCCTGGTTGTCGAACCCCAGCATGCCGAGACTGCGAATGACCTTGTGGGTGATATAGCCCGCTTCATTGGACGCCGCCGAAGCCGCCAGGAAACCGGTGGTCAGCCAACGGTTCACTGTTTCGCCCTCGTCGTTCTTCTCGACGAAGTTGGCGTCGCGGTCGGCCTTCATCAGGTCGGCCACGCGATCCAGCGCTTCGTCCCAGGAGACCCGCGTCCACTCGCTGCTACCCGGCTTGCGCACCTCGGGGTATTGCAGGCGACCGGGGCTGTGGATGAAGTCGAGCAGGCCGGCGCCTTTGGGGCACAGGGTGCCGCGATTGACCGGGTGGTCGGCATCGCCTTCGATGTGGATGATGTTTTGCGCGACGTTCTTGGCGGCATCGCCCTGGCTGTACATGATCAACCCACAGCCGACCGAGCAATACGGACAGGTGTTGCGGGTTTCATGGGTGTGGGCAAGCTTGAAGTGGCGCACCTGCTCGGCGAAGGCAGTCGCGGGGGCCATGCCCAGCGCGCCGAGGCTCGAGCCCGCAAGGCCGATACCAGCGACCTTGAAGAACTGACGACGGTTGAGGTCCATCGTGCACTCCTGATCAGGTGGAGACCCGGTACTTTGCCGGGTTTTTCTGGACGATCACGGTGACGGCAGCGTGGCTACCGACATTTGAAACTGTAGACAATGCTTTGGTCGATTGTGTGAAAACCGACAGTCGGGCAATTTCCATCTTCCTGTCACGCTCCCGGAATGTAGGAGCTGGCTTGACGGCGAAGGGGCCTTCACATCCGACATTTTCGTTGCCTGTGCCACCGTCTTCGCTGGCAAGCCAGCTCCTACAGGGGGTTGGTGGCGTGCCAGTCGACATCAATGCTGGCTGTGCCGGCCTCTTCGCGAGCAAGCTCGCTCCTACAGGGGCTTGGCGCTTATCATGTCTGCCGAATTAATCCCGGCCTTTATGAGATGAGCATGACTTTCGATTTTGATCAGGTGTTCGACCGCCACGACACCGGCAGTACCAAATGGAGCCGTTACCCGGCCGACGTATTGCCGATGTGGGTCGCCGACATGGACTTCGCCGCGCCGCCGGTGATCATCCAGGCCCTGCAAAAACGTCTGGAACATCCGTTGCTCGGCTACAGCGTGGCGCAGGACGACTTGCGCAATGCCATCGTTGCCGACCTGTGGAAGAAGTACGCCTGGCGCGTCGAGCCCCAGGAGCTGATCTTCCTGCCGGGCGTGGAGTCGGGCTTCAACATGGCCCTGCATGCACTGGTGCAGCCACAACAGAATGTCGTAGTCCAGACCCCCAACTACCCGCCGTTGCGCCATGCGCCGGGGCACTGGGGGATGAACAAGGTGGAACTGGGTTTCGACGCCTTGCCTGACGGTACTTATGCCACGCCACTGCAAGCCTTGCGCCAGTCCCTGGAAGGCGGCGGCGCCCTGCTGTTGAGCAACCCGCATAACCCGCTGGGCAAGGTGTTCCCACGGGAAGAACTGCAAGCCGTGGCGAACATCTGCCTGGAACAGGACGCCTGGATCATCTCCGACGAGATCCACGCCGAATTGTGCTTCGATGGGCGCGTGCACCTGCCGATCGCCACGTTGAGCCCTGAAATTGCCAGGCGCACCATCACGCTGATGTCGGCAAGCAAGGCCTATAACATTGCCGGGCTGAAGACCTCGTTCATGATCATTCAGGACAAAGCCGTGCGCGAGCGCGTCAACCACGCGCGCTGCGGCCTGGTCGACAGCGTCAATCCGCTGGGCCTGGAAGCCACCCGCATCGCCTACAGCGAAGCGGGCCCCTGGCTGACCGGGCTCATGGGTTATCTGCAAGGCAACCGCGATTACCTGGTCGACGCCGTTCGCACCCGGTTGCCGGGCGTGACCATGAACGTGCCGCAAAGCACGTACCTGGCGTGGCTCGATTGTTCGGCGCTGGGGCTGGACAACCCGCAGCAATTCTTCCTTGAACAGGCCAGGGTCGGGCTCAGCGCCGGGCTGGATTTCGGCGATGACAGCCAACAGTTCGTGCGCCTGAATTTCGGCTGCCCGCGGGCGTTGCTGGAAGAAGGCATTGCGCGGATGGAGCGCAGCCTGATCAATCGCACTCGCTAAAATCACGCGAGCCCATGTAGGAGCCGGCTTGCCGGCGAATGCGTCCTTTCAGCCAACAATGATGTCGACTGGAAAGGCCTCTTCGCTGCGGTGCGACGATTCGACAAGCCGGCTCCTACACGGGATTTGTGTGGTACCAAGGTTTACTGTGCAGCAACGAAATCCAACCGAACTCAAGGCAAAACACCAGGGTCAACCCTCTGACTCTTCTGCCTCGAGAACGGAGATTTTCCAATGAATGACTATCCAAAACCACCCTTTCCCAAACAAGGCCAGCCAGTCCCTGGCTCCCAGAAGAAAATGGACCCCTACCCGGACTGTGGCGAGCAAAGTTACAAAGGTTCGGGCCGGCTCGAGGGCAAGATCGCACTGATCACCGGCGCCGACAGCGGCATCGGTCGCGCCGTCGCCATTGCCTTCGCCCGTGAAGGTGCGGATGTCGTGGTGGCCTACCTCAACGAACATGAAGATGCACAGGAAACCGCACGCTGGGTCGAGCAGGCCGGACGGCAATGCCTGTTGCTGCCCGGCGACCTGGCGCAAAAGGCGCAATGCCAGGCCTTGGTAGACAGGACGGTCGAACGCTTTGGCCGAATCGATGTGCTGGTCAATAACGCCGCGTTCCAGATGACCCACGAAAACTTCGAGGACATCCCCGACGACGAATGGGTCATGACCTTCGATGTCAACATCACCGCGATTTTCCGCATCTGCCAGGCCGCGCTGAAGCATATGCAACCCGGCAGTTCGATCATCAACACCAGTTCGGTCAATTCAGACATGCCCAAACCGACGCTCCTGCCCTACGCCACGACCAAGGGCGCAATCGCCAACTTCACCGCGGGCCTGGCGCAGATGCTGGGCGAGAAGAACATCCGGGTGAACTGCGTGGCACCGGGGCCGATCTGGACGCCGTTGATCGTCTCGACCATGCCCGATGAAGAAGTGCAGAATTTTGGCGGGCAGACGCCTCTCGGGCGGCCGGGGCAGCCTGTTGAAGTCGCGCCTATCTATGTGCTGTTGGCGTCGGATGAAGCCAGCTACATCACGGGCCAGCGTTATGGTATTACCGGCGGTAAACCGATGCTTTGAATGCCAACGCCACGCCTGGCCCTGTAGGAGCCAGGCTTGCCGGCGAAGAACGATAACGCGGTACAACAGATATACCGCAGCGCCTGGTTCGCGGGCAAGCCTCGCTCCTACTGGCGAAGAACGATAACGCGGTACAACAGAGACACCGAAGCGCCCGATTCGCGGGCAAGTCGGACCGCCGCACCGCTCGCTCCTACATGGCAATCACCGATATCTTGCCGTTGCGTTCCAGGATCGCGAACTTGATTTGATCCAGGGTTTCGATGCCCTGGCTGGAACGCGCGGCTTCCATGACGTCGGCCTCGATCAATCGCGCGTGGCGCAGGCGCTTGTGCAGCAGCTTGCCATTCTCGACGATGATCGTCGGCCCGCCATCGATCAACTGCGAAACCCATTGCGAGCGCTGTTTGAGCAGCGACAGGCCGACGTCTATGGCAATCAACGTGACGATGACCAGCATCGAGTTGGTCATGGAAAAGTCATCACCCAGCAGCGCCTGCTGCGTCGCCTCGCCGAGGATCATCAACAGCACGAAATCGAATGTCGTCAACTCGGCCAGGGAGCGCCGGCCGGCGATCTTGAACAGCACCATCAGCGCCAGATACATCGCGGCCGCACGCAATACCGAGTCCATAGGTCACCTAAGGGAAAATGAATTGATCGAAGTCCACCGCGGTGGCGCCCGGTGAAGCGATACGGCTGTGAAACAGCCCCACCCCGTCCCCGCGCAAGGTCAGATGCAGGTTGGCCCGGCCTTGCGCGTCGGTCTGGACCCACAACTTCATGCCTTGTCCGGCACTGACGGCACGGATGGGTTCCGGCTGCAGGCTCTCGATACTGAAGCCATCCAGCATCGCTCCGGACAGTTCCAGTTCGACCATGGCATCGGGCGTACCGATCACGCTGAGCTGCATGGGGTTTGTCGATCCATTGCGATGGAACATCTCGTATTGCACCCTGACCTTGCCGTCACTGCCTTGCACATCCCGGGTGCTCAGCGGCCCACGCGAAAACAGCCCGAGCAACGCCAGCACCACCAGCAATACCAAGGTGTACCAGCCCCAACGCTCGAATCGCCAGACCTTGACCTGGTGCGCCATATCTTCACGTACGGGATAGTCGCGGTTGCGGTAATCGGTATGGCCTGATTCATCGTTCATCGAGTGCTCCCGGGTCCTGCTCACCGGCCAATGCCCGTTGATGGAAATGCGGCAGCCGTTTCAAGGCATGCTCGGCGGCCAACAACTGGACCTCGGAACGCGTCCCGAAGAACCGCGATTGCTGGCTGAAAACCCTGCGTCCCTGCGCCGTCTGGAAAGCCCAGGCAAAACAAATGGTGCCGGCCGGGATACCGTCGACGTCTTCCGGCCCGAGAATACCGGTGGTCGCTACCGCGACATTGGCGGTGCTGTCGTGCAATGCACCCGAGGCCATTTCCCGGGCAACTTCACAACTGGTCAGGTTGAAGGTTTCGATGGTCTCGGGGCTGACATTGAGCAATCGTTGCTTGGCCTCGGGGGAATAGACCACGTAGCCACTTTCGATCAGGTCCCCACTGTGCGGCACTTCAGCCAGCAGCGTGATGATCTTGCCGGCCGTACAAGACTCTGCGGTGCTCAACAGCAAGTCGTTTTGACGCAGATATTCGACCACCGATTGGCTGACGTTCATGGCAAATAATCCAGGCTGGGAACTGCTCGGTTGACCTTGGCTACCTGCAAACATTCCCTCTATCGGAGCCCGCCCCACGCTTGCGCAGAAAAAATGAACCCCTGGCAAAATTTCCCCCTCAATACGCTAAGAACCCCTGTCACGGGCCGCTCCAGCCCAGGAGGTCGTCATGTCCGCACCTATCGTCAAGCTGTTCACCCAACCGAACTTCGCGTGGACGGATATCCGCAAGGAAGAAGAAGCGCATCCGCGCCATTACCTCGCCCATTTGTTGCTGCTGGCCTTGATTCCCCCCGTGTGCCTGTTTATCGGGACCACCTATGTCGGATGGAGCCTGGCCGAAAATGAAATCGTCAAGCTCAGTGCCGGCAGTGCCCTGCAACTGTGCGGGTTGCTCTACGTGACCATCGTCGCCGGGGTGGCGCTGATGGGATTGTTCATCAGATGGATGTCGCGCACGTTCGACTCGCGACCGACCGTCAATCAATGCATCGGGTTTGCGGCCTATACCGTGACCCCGTTTTTCCTCGCCGGCATTGCCGGCCTGTACCCGAGCCGCTGGCTGGCGATCGCCGTGCTGGGCGCCGCCTCGCTCTATTCGACCTTCCTGCTGTTCGTCGGCCTGCCGATCTTCATGCATGAGCGCAAGGAGCAAGGCCTGTTGAATGCGGCTTGCGTCTGGGGCGTCGGGTTGTTGGTGCTGGTCACCATCCTGGTGGAAATGATCCTGATCTGGTTCAACCTGTTGACGCCTGAATACTTGCGCGCGACTGTCGGTTGATGACTTCGGCCCTTGAGGCCCACGCCGCCCGCAGTGAACACCGATCATGAGTTTCATTGTCTGGGTGGCGGTATTAGGGGCAGTGCTGCTGACGCTGGCACTGACCTCGTCGTACCTGCGCTGGATGCCGGTGACCACCTCCGCCGTGTGCCTGGTATTGGGGGTGGTGATCGGCCCGGCGGGACTCGGGCTGTTGAAACTGGATACTACGGACGCGTCCATCTGGATGGAGCACCTGACTGAAGTCGCGGTGCTGTTTTCGCTGTTTGTCTGCGGCCTGAAGTTGCGCTCGCCACTCAGGGAAAAAAACTGGCGGATTGCATTTGGGCTGGCCGGTCCGGTGATGCTGTTGACCATTGCTGGCGTCTGCCTGTTGTTGCACTACGCCTTCCAGCTGCCTTGGGGGGCTTCGGTGTTGATCGGCTCGATCCTGGCGCCCACCGACCCGGTACTTGCCTCCCTGGTGCAAGTCAACGACGCCCGGGACGACGACAGGGTGCGCTTCGGCCTGTCGGGTGAGGCCGGGCTCAATGACGGCATTGCCTTTCCCTTCGTGATCCTTGGTCTGCTGCTGGTGCAGCACGATGGCAATCCTGGCTGGCTGGGCGATTGGGTGTTGCGCAGTGTGCTATGGGCAGTGCCTGCCGGCCTGCTTACCGGCTATTGGATGGGGCGCGGTATTGGCCGGGTGACCCTGTCGCTGCGGATCCACAATGACGACAGCACCCTTTCACCGAACGATTACCTGGCCCTGGCCTTGATCGCCCTGTCGTATGTGGTGGCCGAGTCGATCCAAGGCTACGGCTTCCTGTCGGTGTTCGCGGCGGGCCTGGGTCTGCGTCAGGAAGAGGTCAAGTCCACGGGCACGGACGAGCTTCCCGCCGAGCACCTGGTCCAACCCGTTGTCGGGCATCAGAACGTCGAGCCGCAGCATGCCGTGCACGGTGACACCGCCCTCCTTGAAGACACTCAGGTTGCAGCGGGCATCATGATGAGCGACATGCTCGCCTTCGGGGGTTTGGTGGAGCGGGCCATGGAAGTCTTCCTGGTGACGCTGCTCGGCGTGGTGCTGGTCGCTCACTGGGACTGGCGCGCATTGGCGATTGCCGGCGGGTTGTTTTGCCTGATTCGACCGTTGAGCGTGGTCGCCATGCCTTGGGGCGGTTTGCTGGACATGCGCCAGCGCCTGCTGATCGGCTGGTTCGGCATACGCGGCATCGGCAGTTTGTTCTATCTGTTTTATGCATTGAACCATGGGTTGGCGCCGTCCATCGCAACGCTGTGCGTCGATCTGACCTTGTCTGTAGTCGCGCTGAGTATCCTGGTTCACGGAATCAGCACCCAGCCGATCCTGGCTCGATATGAACGGCGAAAAAAACAGGATATTTGATTTTTCTGCTGAGCTTTTACCGCTGGAATAATCGAATTTTCGCCTGCATAAATATGAAATCCTTGGGCAATGCGGCAGGTCACACGTTTAATCCCCCCTGATTCTGGACGGCGGGATGGTTCAGGTTCGGTGCCCCTGTGGCTCCACACCTATAAAAAGGAACCTTGAGAAATAAGGTGCTGGTCATGATTCACTATTCAACTTGCGAAGAAATCAAAGCCTGCCGGGCGTTCGCCCTGGAACGCAATCGACAGATGTTCGCCGAAGCCCAGGCCCTCAGCCGCAGCGCCTTCGAGTTGCTCGAGGACAGCGAGATG
>Ga0247820_10000059_pt1 | contig 49964 bp, 83 predicted proteins | sample 13C_Glucose_Day1_2_FD_192480 | JGI IMG/M metagenome (GOLD analysis project Ga0247820, IMG submission 192480) | Soil microbial communities from agricultural site in Penn Yan, New York, United States - 13C_Glucose_Day14 | ecosystem: Environmental > Terrestrial > Soil > Agricultural land | place...
ATCGTGTACGGATAATGAAGTCTTCAGTGCCCCTCTAACGGCCTACCAGGACTACCCCTTCACAACTCCTCCAGGACCCCCTAAACGGCCCTCAGAGGCCCTTCTGGGCCCCTTTTTGGCACCTGGCCCCCTCTCCTGCTCCCTCTAGGTCGAGAATGAATGAATCAAGTGACCCAATCCCTGTGATCTGAGTCTCAGTTTCAGGGTTTGGCGTCTCAAAACCCTCAGATTGACACCGACGTTATATATGTAAGCAGTTGGTAATACACCCCCTTAGTGATCTTGAGAGTGTAGGAGCCATCCCCCGAAGGATGGCTCCCCTGCTCCCTCCTCCTGCTGCCAAGAATGAATGAAAGAATGGCTAGCCGGCACCTCAATGGAGTAATTGAAGCAGCCCAGGACATAAAGAAGCCCCTCGCCCACAAAGGCGAGGGGCCATTCTTGTTTAGTGAAAGAATTCAATGAAATAGGCCCCCTCTGCGAGGAGGGGGCCCATCTCCATCTCTGGCCAAGGCCGTTCTCACCCATCCAACGGGGGGTGGTCAGGTGAGCCCACCGCCCTTTAGCCAGAGAGCTTAGGGAGCCTTGTCTTCAACGGGAGGAGGGACGAGGTCCTCTCCTTCTCGGACTACGAAGGCCAGTGATGAGTGTAGCCGGGTGAACTGTCTGTGATTGCTCCTGCCGGCATGAGTCATGCACTCCACGTCTACGGCCTCTTCTGACCTGGCCGAGACCTTGGAGGTGGCCCAGGAGCATGACCCACACTTGGCTGAGAAGGAAGTTGAGATGTCCGGGTGAGAGATGATCCGGTGGACGAGGCTTCGGATGACTACACGAGGGCTCATCGGCGGGTCTTCTTCGGGTGAGGGTGCTGCCTGATCTCTACGTTGCAATCAGACACCAAGGAACCATTCCCGATGGACCTAGCCTCTTCGCGCTGCTGGCCAAGAACAGTGCAGATGGTGCAGCCGGGGGTAGGTACCGGTTCCAGGACCATGGGACTCAAAGGGTCCGTTAGCTCTACAGCTTCGGTAAGCTCTGACATGTCGTCGCTCCTTGTAGCGTCGGCCATGCCCCCGGACCGGTCGCACGGTTGCGGGGGTTCTTGCTAACACCAGCATCCTATAGCACACCGCAGATGTCTACCGCTCGCACTAACGTGCCATGGACCCATACGGTTCTTCTTGTGATCGAGCTAGACGAAACTCGCCCAAAGTGGCGACAGGTGGCAGACATCATCCGTGAACGAATTGCGGACGGTACGTATCCTCCTGACACCCGCATCCCCTCTGTGGTGGGGCTGACTGGGGAATTTGGCATCGCCTCTGTCACGGCTCACAAGGCCCTGAGGGCGCTTCGTGAAGAGGGTTCCATCCGTACCGAGGTCGGGATGGGGTCCTTCGTCAACCGCTGACAGCTACCGCGGATATGGGCAACGCTGCCCCTCTCGGGGACATGCAACCAGGGCCCTGGAGACATAGCGCAAGGTCTTGGAGTAGTAGCCCCACACGGAGTCTGCGCCGCGGGTGATGTCGTCCCTGACGTATGCCATTCGGGCTTCGAGAGGGAAAGCAGCCTCGCTCACAAACTCGTTCTCCTCCCCGCCCTCCTGCATCCACTTCACCGCGGACTCCACACCCTCAGCCGTGTTGTCAAACGTCTCCGCAACGTGGCGAGCAGGCTTCCTGAGCCAGTGAGCGATTTCCAGGGGAGGGACAGGCTGGCTCGGGTCCACCCGAGCGCTGTCGTCCGGCCTGGCATGTCCAACCCAGGCATATGCGTGCCAGTGATCGGCCTTGAGCATTGGCGCCCCTCTCAGGAGGGCCGGCCCCCAACGACACGAGGACCGGCCCCTGTTCATGTGAAGCTGTGAGCCTAGCGGCTCAGTACTGGCGCCCGTCGTCGCTGTCGCCAGTCGGCGGGTTGCCGCCCTTCCCGTCGTCCTCCGGGTCGATGGCGGTGATGCCGAATCCCTCGTCCTTGATCATGATCTGTCCTTCTCTCCGTTGAGTGGACTGACGCTTAGTGCGTCGTGAGTCACACTTTGTAGGAGCCAAGGGGACGTATCTACGTCATCACCGGGACACAGAGGACACTTGCGCGCTATCGTCCAAAGTGGCCCAAACGTCCGGAGGTTGAGCCTTGAACTCAGCACTTCAGTCCGCTATGGCGGATGCTCGCCTGACACCCAGCAAGTTAGCCCGAGCTGTCGGAGTAGACACCAGGACAGTGGACAGATGGCTTGCGAATCCGCTAAGGGCTCCCCATGCAGCTACACGGGCGGAAGTAGCCCGTGCCCTAGGAGTGAGTGAGACAGTGCTTTGGTCCAAAGCCGTGAGGTCAGCAGTCAAGGTAGGAGCAGACAGGGAGATCGTTACCGCCTATCCCTACCGAAACGCCTGCCCCACTAGCGTGTGGACGAAGTTGATCGATTCCGCGGAGAAGCAGATCACCTTTGCTGGCTACACGAACTACTTCCTGTGGCAGGAGCAGAGCAGGCTGCCAGATCGTCTCAAGGCCAAGGCCGCGGCCGGCTGCTCCATCCGCTTTCTGATCGGTGACCCTGACTCAGATGTCACCAGACGACGTGAAGAGGTAGAAGGTGTCCCTCTGACAGTCAGTACGAGGATCAGGATCACCCTGGACGCCTTGGAGCGCATGGGGGTGGTAGAGGGTCTGGAGACTAGGTTCAGTGACGAACACATTGCTCTCAGCGTCTTCAGCTTCGATGACGAGATGCTTGTGACTCCTCACCTGTCCAGCCTTCTGGGGCATGAGTCCCCAATGCTCCATCTTCGCCGGCTGGGGGATGATGGTCTCTTCGACCGCTTCGCAGGACACGTAGAGGCTCTGTGGAAGAACGGCCGTTCCGTCTGACCCAGGACAGCAGAAGGCCCCCGCCGAAGCGGGGGCCGTGTCTGGTACTCTCTACCTCAAGAGCCCGGTTGCCTACCAGCAAACCGGGCTCTTCCCGTTCTCTGCACTACTGCTTCGCCCTGTACTGCACTCGCATCTTCGGAACCACACCATGATCCTCGTGACCGTTGTCCCATGCGTGCCTCAGGATGTTAGCTGCGATCTTCAGGGCCCACCTGGTTGCCTCGGACTGACTCATCCCAGTCTCCCTGATGATAGCCAGGTGACGATCTGAGTCATCGGTCCTCATGACCGACAGGTTCTTGACGCCGTTCACTGGGACTCCCCCTTCTCGCGACGGGACACAGCCCGAAGGGCTGCGAACGCCTTGAAGGCGTTCCACCCGGCATACACCGCGATAGGTACCAGCAGAACAAGCAGGAAGAGCAGATCGAAGCCTGTCATCGACGAGTCTCCTTCAGGTTGGCCCCAGTGTAGGAGCTGGCCTTCTCCTTGCCTGCCAGGACCAGGAGAGCCCGGTTCACGGCCGGCTCCGGGAGGGCCGGAGCCTGGTTACGCCACTTCTTGATCCACTCTGCACGGGACATCTTCCCTGCTCACAGCCCTTCGGTAGGGGTGCGTTTCACGCTCCTTCTCCCAAGGGAACGAACGCAAGAAGCACCAACTACCTCTATGATGCCTGTAGCACGCCTCGCGTGCAACCACATCGGGGAGGAACTGTGGGGGACACACGTCCACTTGCCGGCTATCTGCGCATGTCAGATGCCGACCTGGCAGAGATCAAGAACCTGGTCAAGATCGGAGCCTTGACACCAGAGGAGGCCAAGGAGAGGGAGAGGAAGGGGGTCCTCAAGCAGAAGCAGGATGTCACGGAGCTACGAGACAGGCTCTACCCCGGACGACCTATCGTCTGGTACGAGGACAACAACCTCAGCGCGTTCAAGCGCAACGTGAAGCGTAAAGACTTCGAACGGATGCTCAAGGACTTCGATGCCTCAGCCCTCGGGGGCATCCTGGCCTATGACCTCGACAGGGTATACAGACAGCCAAGGGACCTTGAGAAGGTCATTGACTTCTACGACACGCCTAACAGCACCCTGGTCTTTCACACCCTGTCCGGTCAGAACTTTGACCTCACCTCCGCTGATGGCCGCTTCACTGCAAGGATCATGGTCAACGTCGCCAACAAGTCCTCCGAGGACATGTCTCGACGCCTGAAGCGCGAAATGGAGCGCATGGCCTTCGCCGGCGAGATGGCTGGAGGGCCCCGTCCCTTCGGGTGGGAAGAGGACAGGCTGACTCTCCGCCCCAAGGAGAAGAAGGCCCTGGACGACATGGCGGAGAAGATCCTTCAGGGGGACTCACTCACCACGATCATGGACTGGCTCAAGGAGGAAGGCTTCGTAGGGAGGACTGGGAAGCCCTTCGTCCGCTCCAGTGTCCGCCGCATCCTTCTCAACCCCAGGAACGCCGGGATCAGGCAGTTCCGCGGGGAGCCTCTGAAGGCTGAGGACGGAGAGTACGTCAAGGGGTCCTGGGAGGCTCCATGGACTGTTGACAAGTGGAGAGCTGTCAAGGAGGTCATCGAAGGTTCCGAGCAGAGCAACAGGACCAAGGTGGGTCCTGGGCACAACACAGTCCGCTCGATCCTCTCGGGCATCCTCCGGTGTGGTGTGTGTGGTACCCGGATGGTTGCTGCCAACTCATCGCGGAAGTACCCCAAGTACCGCTGTGCCAAGGATGCCGGCGGGTGCGGGAACATCACCATCTCCCGCACGGCCTCAGAAGATGCCATCCGCGGCCTCGTCTCTGATGTCCTGATGGCTGCTACAGCCCAGAAGGAGACTGAAGAGGTCGGCCCCAAGTGGGAGAAGGCTGCTGAACTGACCTCCCTGGAGAAGGAGTTCCAAGAGCTTCACCAGCTCTGGAAGGATGACAAGATCAAGACCACCTCATACATCCTGGGTAGGGAGAAGCTGGAGGGGGAGATTGATCAGCTCCGGGGCGAGAGGGCGGTAGCTCTGGCCCGGCCAGCCAAGCCACCGAGCCTTGAAGTCATCAAGGGAGGCTGGGACAAGCTCTCGATCGAGAGACAGAGGGAAGTCATCCTCAGCGTCCTGACCGCAGTCATGGTGGCTACCCGCAAGGACGTTCCTGCCGGCGGAAGAGTGGACAGAGGCATTGACCACAGCCGGCTGACACCCATCTTCAAGGAGCAATAGAAATGGCCCCCTCCCTTTCGGGAGGGGGCCTTCTTCTGTCTCAGCAACTAGCGTCGCACGCAGTGCGCAGCGACTACTTCTTAATCTTCACGCCAAACTGAGCAAGAGCCTTGTTGAGAACGACCTCCGGGAGAGTAGGAGCCTGCTGGGAGTACTGCTTGATCCACTCCTCTTGGCTCACTCGTCCTCCTCATCCTCGTAGGGGTTCCCGAAGGACAGGTCTCCTCGGTAGTCACCGATCATGTAATGGAGATTGAAGACCTCCACAGCCCTCACATCAGGGTCTTCCTGGAGAGTCTGGAGAAGAGCTTCCGCGAAATTCACATCGAAGGTCTCCGGGTCCTCAGGATCTTCAGCGCTCTTCCGATACACGTTGACTCGGTACATGCCTCCATCGAAAACACCCATCAGACTTCCCCCTCTGTTCGCTCAGTCCACACGGACCAATTCATGTACTCGCTGTCCACGTCAAAGAGACTCACCTCAACAGCCTGGATCACCTCTCCGTCTTGAACAAGAAAATCCCCCTTCACAGGGACAAGGACGGCTTCGATCTCGTAAACAGGGTGTGTTGGGTCGTACGGAATGCTGTCCATCAGTCGATGACCTCCATCAGGACGATGCTTTCAGCAGGAAGTGAGAAGCCCTGGCAGTTCTTGTCATCGAAGGTAATGTTCCCCCGGTTCTTCCTCTGGCTAGCTACTTCCGCAGAGAGTGAATTCAGTTCAGTCCCAACCATGGGACCAAAGTCCTTCTTCTTTATCTTGCCAAACCCGTACTGGTAGTGCACTCGAAGCTTCATCAGTCTTCCTTCCGAGGGTCGTACTTGACGAACGCAATGAACCAACCAGGGCGGGAGATGAGACGACGCCAGTGCATCGGCTCCCATCCTTCATAGGTGAGATCCCGCAAAGACTGAATGGATCTCTTCCCAGACCAAAAAGTGGTGTGCCGGAGCCTCCAAACCTGCTCTCGAAACCCTTCCCAAAGGTGTGTCTGCCTCATCAGTTCTCCCCTGCCGTTTCCCAGCACCGAAGGAAGAAGCTGACTTCCTCGGGGTAGTGGTCCCGTCCGTCTTCCTCACCACACTGAATCCCCTTGTGAATGTCGTAGTCCAGCTCTGCTACGTACATCCGGAGAGCCGACTCCAGCCGACTGAGGTCAAGCTCGTTGATCCTGTCTTCAAGATCAATGACCCTCTCCACGAGATCCCACTTGGAGAGATCACCCAGGTTGTCTTCTCGTTCGTCTCGATCAGACACACTCATAACCCAGCCCCCTTAGAATCCAAATGACCTTGTCCCCGAACTCCTGGTAGGAATCCGATTCACTCTCAGCCTTGGCGATCTCCTCAATCGCCTTCTCAAGAGGCTTGAGCTTCAGCATCATCCGAATAGCTGTCAGCTCACGTTCCTTGGACTTCTTGGCTTCAGCGATAGCTGCTTCGGCTCGCTTGTTGGCCTTGTTGTACTCCCCGTGCCAGTACTGCATTCGTTCCTGGCAACGCTCAAGGTCTCCGTAGCTCACTCGATCACCTTCACGGGGATACCAGCCTTCTTGCACTCGTTGACACAGTTCCAGGTACCGCGGGACTCCCCGAGAGGGAAGGCCAGGCAGAGATCAGCGCCGGCCTGAGCCATCTCCCTGTTTCGGATAGGGCCAGCAGCCTTTCCGTGGAGATTCCAGTTAGCAGGATGAGGGATCTCGAAGACAGCAGAGCCAGGAAATTCAATCCAGATCGAAGCAAACCTGTCTGCTCCAGTAGGACAGTCTCCGTGCCGAACAAAGAAGGCTCCCCAGTTCTCCCTACGGAGATTGTCTAGCTCATCCCACACCTTCATTCCGTTCAACAGGTCACGGCTACCAGTCACGATGACTGTGAACATCAGCCGTCCCTCCAACGCTTGGTGGTGTTCAACTGCTGGTTAAGGTCAAACAGTTCTTGATTGTCAATCCAGACCACATCAGCAACACCTGAAGCTCGAATCAACTTTGAGCAGTCTTTACAGGGCTCTCGGGTCACATAGAGCGTCGAGCCCTGGCAGTCCTCCCAGGACGCATAGAGGAGGGCATTGGCTTCGGCGTGGACTTCCACGCAATCTTCGTAGCTGGTGCCTGATGGAGTATCTGAGAGGCACCTAGGGCATTGGCCGGCAAGACAGGATGGTCCCCCGGGAAAACTTCCGTTGAACCCAGTGGATCTGATCCTTTTGTCCTGACCAACGAGCACGGCTCCAACCCGGCAGCGGAGACAATCACCTCTCGCTGCCACTGCGTTAGCGATCCCAAGGAAGTAGAAGTCCCAGTTAGGTCGTTCATCAGACACGGATTTCCTCCGAGTCGAACACAGTCTGTTCCTTGATGATCCGAATCCGATACCGCCCTCCATACTTAAGGACATCTCGGTTACCGATCATGTGACAGGACTCCTTCAGCTTGGTCTCACTCTGGAAGGGGTGACGAAGAAGGCGAGCCTTTTCGTGCCAGAAGCTTTCGTTCCCAAGCTTTACGTGTTGCTCGACAAGCCAGAACTCGAAGTTGTCGTTCACGCTTCTCCCTCGTAGATGTAGACGGGTGCGGTAGAAGGCTTTACCTCGTAGTCCCAGTAGTCCTTGGCCATGGCCCGTGCCAGCTTCCGAGACAGGCCGGCCTTACGGGCTGACTTGTAGATCTCCGCAGAGTGAAGTGCGATGTTCCGAGCGAATTCAGCTCGGTCTGCAAGCTTGTCGTAAAGCTTCTCCAGTTCCATCCCCTCAGTCAAAGAGTCGAATTGGGCCTTGTAGCTGTTCTCGTCCATCAGAACTCCTAGATGTGTGCCCAGCTCATACGGTGGATTACCTGAAAGACCTTTGACCGGGATACACCAAACCTCTTTGCCAACCCAAGCATGGTGCAATTTCCGGCAGCATAGAGAGCGCGTATTTCCCCTACGGAATCCTCATCTAGTTTGGCTAGAGGATGCTCCCCTCCTCTGATCTGAGTTCCGTGTTCTACTCGTTCTTGAGCGTTCTCGGGTCGAGTCTTCCAGCGCACATTTTCAGCCCTGTTGTCTGTCCGCACCCCGTTCTTATGAGCTACTTCTTGCCCCGGCTCAGGGAGTCCATGAAACGCGAGACAGACCCCCTTATGAACATGCAGCATCCCTTGTTTCCCGCCCACATGGACTGTGACACCCATGTAACCAGTACTTTTAGCTGTGTGAGGGCTCATGAGCTTGCCCTTTTTACCAATCAACCGGCCGTCACTCGTGGCCCTGTATCCGGGGTATCCCGGAATATCTCTTATCTCGGTCAATGCTTCGAGTTCTCCTTATCGAGACAGGAGCCCCATGAGCGTCCTCCAACCTCGTAATCTGCTGGGATAGTCAGGCATTTGTATGTGTACGCCATGATTCGAGCTACTTCAGCAGCCATTTCTTCGGCCCTGTCCTCCGGAAGGGACATCACCACCTCGTCGTGAACTGGAAGCCTCATATACGGAGTGAATCCAGCCTTGTCCAGCTCGATCAGAGCCCTTGCCATGATGTCCCGACAGGTGCCTTGGATGCGGTAGTTCATGCCGGCGTAAGGACGCTTCTCGTCCGTAAGAATGCGCCGGCCAGTAGCCGTGTAGATGAAGCCATTCTTACGGGCCTCGTCAGAGAACTTGTTGGAGTGAGTCTTGGTAAACGGGTAGGCATCCCAGAAAGCCTTCACGGCTGACTTGGAGTCCGCCTCTTCAATGCCCCACTGAGTAGATACAGCGTTCCAACCGCCACCAAAGCAGACTGTGTAGTTGGTGCCCTTTCCCGCCTTTCGCTTGGGGTGATACGCCTCCTTACCCTTCTCGTCCTTCTGACTGGAGTCCCAGCCCATTGCACCGAAGGCAGCAGCCGCGGTGATGTTGTGGAGATCCTTGTCCTCTCTGTATGCCCGGAGCATGGTTGGATCTCCGGAGTCCGCAGCAAGGAACATCAGCTCCATCGAGCTGAAGTCCACCGTGGCAGTTACATGACCTTCCTCCGCAAGGAAGCAGTGACGGACATAGCCCGTACCGGCCGGCAGAGTCTGAGCCGGGATAGCCCCAGTAATGGACATCCTTGATGTCCTGGCGTGCAGAGAATTGATGCTTACGTGCACCCGACCATTTTTGTCCCGGTAGTTCAGAGCCTTCTCAAACCAGTTCGTACGCTTCTTGGAAGCGGACTTGTAATCCAAGACAGCCTGAGCAAGGGGGTGTTCGATGGTAGAGAGAACGGACTCATCCATCTTGTACTGCCCTTCAGGATGCCTTTCCGTAGGATCAGTCTTGTCCTTGAACACGACTCCGAAGCCTTGAAGAGCTTCCACCAACTGCTCATTGGAACCAGGAGACTCAACTCCGTACCCCTGGATAATCTCCAGAAGACGGGCCTCCTCGTCCTCCAGCTCTCCAATACGAGCCCTGGTGTAGGGCTCATCCACCAGATAGCCGGTTCGCTCCATCTGGTAGGTAATCCAGTTGAGGCGGTGTTCCCAGCCAATGAGGCCGTAGTGTAGAGACCTACGAGGGATCAGTGGGAAGAGGATGTTCGTAAGGCGGAAGGCAAAGATGGGGTCCATGCCGGCGTAGAGCAAATAGCCCTCATGCTGGAGAGGCACCTTCTTCCACACGTTATCCTTGTTGACCTTCCCGTAAATCCCCTCCTTCCACTCCCTGATGTACGAAAATCCTTGGGCCTTCAAGTCCTCTTTGGAGAGTCCAGGGTGGTCCTCGAATCGAAACTCCAGGGTTTCCTTGTCAGAGTTCCGAGCCTTGAACCCAACAACTTCCTTCTGGCGGTTCATGTCCTGGGCAATCTCGGTCATCGACTTCTTGACCTTGGCGCCCATGTCCTTGTCGATGTAGTAAGGAACCAGCTCTTCAAGCTTGAGCCCAATTCCCCCTTCCTTGACCGCCCTACCGTCCACGAGGTGTGCCAGGATCTTGGTATCCCAGGTCTTTTGGACCAGCATGAAGGGGTCAACACCAAGGTCTTCTTCAACCGTATGGATGTCGAACCCGCGGTTTTGTGCTGACAACCTCTTAGCTGTCGCCAGAGCCCACCGAGTGGCCTGCTTAAAGGGCTCTCCCAACTCAACGGGGAGAACCCAGGAAGTGTCATGGTTCCCAAACTGAGCTAGCCGACAGTGGAAGCTGTCGCCGGCATTCCACCAGTCCAACCCTGTCGTCTCGGTATCGAACCCCATGTGGGGGTTGTCCATGACGAACTGACGGAAGCCAAGGAGGTCCCTCTCAGTCTCGACCACATTGATTCTGATCGGGCCTCGGACATTAGCTTCAATGACCTTCAAAGGGACCTCCCTGTGTAAGTTTGCTTAATGGGTGACCAGGTAGCCAAACCAGATACCGATCAGGCCACCGAGAAGCGCACTACTGCTGAAAAGGAGCCAGTACTTCTTGAACACGATTTTGTAAAGCTCCCAGAAGTCCTTCACTTTGGCTCCTTAAGCCTTGATGACACTCGCCACTGTTACTTCCATGACCCGCACTACATGCCAGCAGTCCGAAGACCTTGCCATCAGATCCATGTACGCAATGGCATCCGTCTCGTTGTCGAACTGATGAAGAGTGGTGTACCTGAATCCCTCGTGCTGCCGAACCTCGTACTTCTCGGTGTAGTTCACAGTGTCTCCAGAAAGTCTTCGAGTTCTCGGGCTACAAGCTCTTCTGAGCCCTGATCATCTATCTGACTCAGGAACTTCCGGATATCCCCTGAGACGAACTTCACCGTTCCCGCGGACTGTCCGTTACTGAGATGGAAGAAGACGAAATCCCCATCGAGGTCGATCACGACATCCCCTGATCCATGCAGGGCCTCAGAAGGGTCCGTGAATGCCTCCATCAGAAGCTCCAGGGAGAAGGCCCACGTAACCTGCTGCTCTCCAAAGTCAACTACGACAGCCCAGGGGTCCTTGGGATCGTGAACCCAGGAGGTAGCCACTGTGATGCCGTGCCGGCCATCGAAAACCCAACCTTGGATAATCACTGCTCTCCCTCCACCTTCTCCCAGCCGGTTCCCTCGTGTTCCGCATCAAACCACCAAGAGTCAGCACAGAAGATGAGAACTTCCTCATCCCCATGAGAAACTACTTCGAGGATTTCGACTTCGAGCACATCCCCCTCGTAAACAGTCGCGAGGTCCAACCCATCCTCCAGAATCCGGATCTTGTCGCCAACCTTCAGCTCACTCATTTTGTGTCCTCACAGTTGATGCAGATCAGAACGAACTTGCCTGCTATCCAGGTTGATATCCAGCAGTGGCCAGGGCAGTTCACTTGTTCTTGTGACACAGGCATACGCCACAACCAATGTCCTGGCAGGAACCACAGGGGCAGCTCATTTTGAGTAGGTGTTGATGAGCGCCATAAGGGCGAATCCGAACAGGAAGAAGGTGATTCCGATTACTACGTATCCGAACATCACTTCTCACTTCCGTAGGGCTCATCAGGAACGTCCTGGAAGGAGTTGGGGGCGATGTCTCGAAGGTGCCCAAGGAGCAGGCCGGCAAAGATCTGGATTTCCTTGTCCGCTGCCACGTGGTGGCGCTTCCCAAGGACGTCTCGCCACGCCCTCAAATTTCCCGTGACTACGAGATCTACAGGGGCTGCATTCGGGAGAACAGCCCTGGCAGCCTCACGGGCCTCCTTGCGGGACTTACCAGAGTCAAGGAGCTTCTTCACGAGGATTCCGTACAGAGATGTTTGGAGTTCGTATTCCTCACGAATACGAGCCTCCCCCTCGGTGCCCTCGAAAGCAGGAGGAATGACAGGTTCAGTCTCCGAATAGTCCACGTACCGCTGAGAGACCACAGAGAAGGAGAGGTGGCGATGCCGAGTCAGCTCAGCCAGAAGGGCACGAGAGACACCGCGGACGAGGAAGGACACCGATGAGTGCTCCAGGACACTGAAGTGTCCTTGGTCAATGATGTTCTTGAGGTAGTCCTCGTTCCGAGCCGTCTTGGGGTTCGGACGGTTGAAGCTGCGATAGCACAGCCGGCCACTGAATTCCGCAAGAGCGTCAGAATCCTCAGTGTAGGGAGCGTCCTCCAGACCGAAAATGTCGTACTGGTAAGCCTCAAGGGACAGTGTATGTGTCTTGACTACGGTAGAAGCCAGAACGTCAACGTTCATCAGTAGTACAGCTCCGCAAGCTTGTCGGTGTATGCCTGAAGCAGGTATTCAGCAGACTCAGGAGAGAGAAAGACAACAGACCTGGTACTCATCTCTACAAGAATCCTGTCTCGAAGATCCTCCAGGTGCTCCTTAGCCAGGAGGGCCTTGAACTCTTCTGAATAGGTCACAGCCATTAAAACTCCAGCCAGTCAGGGGGCCGGCCGGATTACCGGCCCCCACGCCAATCTCGAATCAACTTAAGCAACAAAAAAGGAGAGTTAGCTCTTGACCTCGTACTTCCCAGTCTTCTTGTTCTTGAAGGCCGGAGTGCACTGATTGTGCTTCTCCCGCTCCTGGCAGAACATGGCCTCCCAGGTGTCCTTGGCAAAGTGCTTTCGCGGACCATGAACGCAGGTCGTCACACCCTGATCAGACTCAGGAGCACCGCCACCGAACGGGGCCTGAGGTGCCTGCTGCTGGTACTGAACCTGACCGTTCTGAAAGGTGGGCTGAGCCTGAGGAGCAGGGGCGGAAGTAGTCGGCTTAGCAGCAGAGTTGAGGGACGTATTGAAAGCCTGAACCTGTGCCCCCTTCTCCAGAACCGACCGGAGAACAGCAGCCTCCTTGGTCAGCTTCTCGTTCAGCTCGGTAAGGCTTGCAGCTCGGATGACCAGAAGGGATGCGTCATATCCCGTACCCCCCTTGAAGGAGTAGGTCACATTCTCAGCGTTCTCAGTAACAACAGGAGCAGGCTGGTTGGTCACAGGCGCCTCCGGGGCAGTCGGGTTCGTGTTGGGCTGAGCCTCATCCCAGGGGCTCTTCTGTCCCCACGGGTCGAACGGGTCAAAGTCAGTCATAAGTAAGTCCTCCTCCAGGAGGGGCCTTCCGGCCCCTCCCTGCTTCCTAGTTCCAGTGTGGCAGATTCGAGGTCTCGAATCAACCTTAAGTGCAGTGGTACAGGTCACACAGGGCAGGCACCCGAGGCACAGACCTCATCGAAGCCGGTGTCAGTCACCTCGATGCCAACCTCAGCAGCCCGAACCGCGTACTCCTCCTTGGAGATGCGCTCATACGGACTCTGAGCCATGGACATCTCAGGAAACACGGTTACTCCCTTGAGGTCAGGCAGGTACTCGGCCAGGAGGCCGGCAAGCTCCTCCGCGGTGTACTTCCCCGCTTCCACGTTGGCCGTGTAGCTCACGGCTTGGTCAGCCCAGTACGCCTGATACATCCTCTGAACGTTGAGCATGTCCCGGATCGTCAACTCCCCTGCATGCTGGAAGTACTCGGGGTACTCCAGCTCATCAAGCAGGGAGTCCTTCGTAGGGATCTCCACCACAGAGGTGTTGGCTGCGTACTGGCAGGGCTCCACTCGATAGCCCTGCTTCCGGTACTCCTCCACCTGAGCAACCTCAGCCGGCTCCAGGTCCGAGAACCGAATCCTCCGGATGAAGTAGCCGGCGAAGGGAGCATGAACAGCCTCTCCACTGACTCCAGCCAACTTTGAAGTCGTCCCAGTGGGAGCAATCACCCTCTTCTTGATCGGAACAGGGATACGGAGTTCGTTGGCGTACTCGGCTGCTGCCTTGTCTACATCGTTAGCCCAGTTGCGGAGTTCCTCCGCCACCCAGTACTCATCAGTTGCCCGAGAGTAGAGAGTGCCTGACCGAGCCAGATAGTCAGCGAAGCCGAGATGCCCAACACCAATACGACGGTACCGAGCAATGGCATCAGCGGACTTAGGGTCAGCAACATCAGCGAAGGTGGCCCGGATGAGATACCGAGTGATGAGGCGGTGAGCCTTGTCCAGTCCCCGATAGTCAACCTCACCGAAGGAGTTCACGAAGGCACCAAGGTTCACTGATCCCAGGTTGCAAGGCTCCCAGGGAGTCAGAGTTGCCTCACCACAGGGGTTCGTGGTGAAGGTCCCATCTACCTCTCCTTCCGCGGTGAGAGCAGAGTTCCAGACTCCAGGCTCTCCGTTCCGGAGCATCCCTTCAGCGATGGCCTGAAGGACTTCAGCAGCATGAATGCTGTACTCGTATGCCTCGTCTCCCATGTCCAAGGCATCCTGGTAGAACTTGAAGAACTCCTCATCCACCTCCACAGAGATGTTGGTGGTCCAGTGACCCCCTCGCCCCTTCAGTCGAATGAACTCGAAGATGGCTGGGTCGTCCCAGCGCATGATGGACATGCGAGCGGAGCGACGAACACCACCGGCCACGATCGCCTTAGCGATGGCGTGATCAATCTCCATAGCGCCAAGACCGGAAAGAGTGTCAAGTCCTCCGTCCATACCAAGAGCAACGCGCCGTAGAACCTCCCCAACCTCCTGCATCATCTCTGCGAAGGGCTCAGGGCCCGAAGCAGTGCCTCCGAAGGTCTTCAGCGGACTGCCCTTGCAGCGAACCCGGCTCACGTCGTAGACCCTCTGTGTGTGTCGGGTCTTCGGGTCATGAGCCGTACGGATCAGGTCTCCCAGAGCCGCGGCCCAGCCCTCTCGACTGTCCTCTACTGGGTAGGCCCCTGCCCACTCGTGGCTGTACTCCAAGGAGAGGAGCCCTGAGTTGAGCATGTCGTTGTAGTCCTGGTGCCTGGGGTTACAGACGATGTGGACGTTCACAGGAACCTGGACAGGGGGGAAGTCCTCCAGGTACCGAGCTGAGTAGTTGGTGCCCACTCCCCCACCCTCCGCCAGGCGGAGGAGGGTGAAGGTGAAGTGCTCCTCAGGACGATTGGCATCCCAGCCAGCAGCCCAGCAGTTGTTGAGAGCGAAGTCGTTGACCCCCGAGGACTTCAGATGCCGGCCAGCAGGCAGCACCTTGAAGGACTCGATCATTTCAACCAGGGCCTCCCGCTCCCCATCCTCGATGTACCGCGGGTCAACCAGCTTCAGGTTGCCATCAACCACACGGTTCACCGTGTCAGTCCAGGACTCCTGGGAGCCGTCAGGCTTCTGTCGAGCGTAGGTTCGCTCGAACACAATCCGAGAAGTCTCGTTCTTAAAGTCCGTCATAGACGCCCACCATTCTTCTAGTTCTTCTCTGTGCTTCTCAAGAATCCGTTCACGCCATGTCATCGACCCGTCCGGATGTTCCTGTTCATGATCTGGGTCAGTGCATCCACGGCCCTGTATGCCGCCCTACGCTCGTTCTCGTCCTTAGCGGGCAGCCCCCACGTGAACACCTTCTGCACGGCCTTCTGATAGCCCACTGAGAGCTTCGGGAGGGCCTTATCTACATCAGCCCTGGCAGTGACGATGTTGTCTGTGATTCGGGCACGAACCAGGTCATCCTTCTTCCCGATGACCTTCCCAATGTCCTCGTCCGAGAGGACAACAGATCGGAGGGCAATCCTCACCTCCTCCGGGGTGTACCAGTACTGATCGTCCATCAGGTCATAGTGCGCTCGCTCTTTAGCAGCGAACCGCTTGCCGGCAGTCCAGCAGACCTTCCGAAGGAACTCCTCATCATGAGCATGGGGAGTGATGTTCTTCCGCTCCCGAAAGAGATGCTCAAGAATCTCCTGCTTCACATCATCAGCTTCAACAACCTGCCACTTCTCCGCGATCTCCCAGGCAACCTTGCCTGCAATCTCAATCAGAGGCTCCCAGTCGAACTGTTCCGTCACTAGTCCCCCTCGTTTTCAACGATGCTTGCACTGGTGTCTCCCATGAACTCGTTGACAGCGTCCTGCCACACGTTGTCAATCAGTTCCTCGGGAATACAACCGTCATCGTCTAGATCATCAGCATGAATCTCGAAGTACTCAGTTCCCCGAACACTGACATTCTGGGGACTGCCGTACTCAATCTTGATGAACGTCATCAGCTCTTCTCCTTCACGGGCTTCCACTCAGTGGTCATTACCTGGACCTCTTCAACCTCAACAGCCTTGATGCTGTCCTCCCAGTTCCAGAGATCAGAATCCACACTTTCGGTAAGACCCTGCTGATAGGTAACCATGTAAGTCACCCCATCATCCGGAGCCCGGAATACAACCTCGTTCACAGATTCCCAGCGAAGGGAATCAACCTGCTCATCGTGGAGAATCTCAACCCCGTCAGCCCCCCCAGGGGAGATCCCACTCCTCAAGCTCTTCTCGGGTAAAGGTGCGAATGGTCATCAGTTGTCCACCTCGATGTAATTGATTCCGTTGAAATAGTCACGGAGCTTCACAGTGAAGTCCCACTCACCAACGCGCTCATCGAGCGCTTGAACGAACTCAATAAGAGTCTCGTTGTCGAAATCAGACATGTGGTAGACCAAGTCCTCAAGATCCACCTGAACGTCAAGACTCATCTTCTTAGGCATCTACTTCACTCCCTGAATCTCGACACTGGAGAGCCGCTTGTTTCCGCGGCTCCACTTTCCACAGACACAGCGGTAGCGCTGGAACACGGAGACCGAGGTGTACGCCTTTCCCCTCTTCTCCAGCTCCGTGGAACCACAGTTCGGACACGACGGAGGCTCAATCTCGTCATGGAGACCAGTGGAGGGGTGACCAGTGATCCAAGGAAGCAGCCGATCGTAAAGCTGCTCAGTGATCACAACGTCCTGCATGTTGTAAGCCTTCATCTCCTCCCAAGCCTGGAAGTCGCCGGCCATGCACTTGACCCAGAGCGTGTGGCCAGAGTTGTGAATCTTGTGGTCCAGGCCCAGGGCCTTGGTCACGTAATCCAGCTTGTTGGAGGGAAACCGGAAGTTCTTCTTGACGACCTTCAGGAGGTCGATCTGAGCGTAGGGAGAAGGAGGAGTCATCCCGATCTCAACGAATTCCCGGTTCAGGTGAGGGATATCAAACCGTGCTCCATTGAAATGGATAACGGCATCTGCCTCATCCAGAAACTTATGAGCCAGGCTGACCATGGGTCCCTTGCCTACGTGGAAAGAGCTGAAGAAGTGAACCTCTTCATCCCCATGCCACTTGGCTGCGAAGGAGAGGACCTCTCCACTCTCAAGGAGCTGGGAGAGCCCTACGTTCTGCTGCCACAGGCCCCAAACGTGGGCAAGCTGCGGACTTGTCTCAATGTCGATCGTAAGTAGCTTCATGAACCACTCTCCTTGTTTGGAGCCTCAAGCCCCATGAGGTACCGAAATGCTTCTCGGGACTGGATAGGCACCACACCGTTACCAATGATCTTCAGTTGATCCGTGCGGGAAATTCCTTCCACGCCAGTGACATGGCCTTCCGGCAGCCACATCAACCACTCTTCAAAGCGTGCTGTGAGCCGACGACCCCCACGAGGTCCGTCTTCAGTGGGAATAGGGGCCAGCCGTCCTGAAAGGTATTCCTGCCGGCGAACCGCCGGCTCGTAATCAAGCCAGTCTTGGACAACTCCGTCAGCCTCAGGAAGCTCCCAAACTGCCGTTCGCAGATTTAGCCCTCCCGCACGCTTTGTAGACCTACCAGGGCCACCTGTTCCATCTGATGTGGTGGGGGTCGGAAGCCACTTCACTATTGCGTCAAGACTGGCTCCACTCTGAGAGCCATTTCCCACCTTCCCTCCCCGCCGGCCATGACCGTTGGGGCTAAGCCCCGTATCAGGCGTCGGCAGGTACCGCGAAACAGAACCACCGGTCTCGATGGTGGGCGGCGCCCATCGCTGAAGCTCGTACGCTGACCCAGCGTGCGTCATACCTGATCGAGGCCAAGTCCCCGAGTACAACGTCGACTCCCTTGCTTCGGATGGCTGAGACGTTCTCCAGGAAGACGTACCGCGGTCGAAGAATGCGTACAGCTTCGGCCACGTTGCGCCAGATCCCCGACCTCGACCCATGAATACCCGCTCCCTTTCCAGCGTTGCTAATGTCCTGGCAGGGGAAACCCGCCGTAATGATGTCCACCAGACCCTCAAGCTGGGTCCAGTCAAAGGAAGTGATGTCTCCGATATTCGGAGCATCCGGAAAGCGATGAGCGAGAACCTTTGAGGCTGCCTCGTCAACCTCGGCGACGTAAGCCACCTTGTCTCCTGTCAGTTCCTCAACAGCCATGCCGAGTCCGCCGTAGCCGGCACACAGTTCGAGAATCGGCATCAGGCATTTCCCCCAAGACGCTGAACCTCACGAGTGATGTACCAGAGGGCCTTCTGGAGGTCTTCAAGCTCCTTCTCAGAGCCACCCTTCTTGCCGGCCCGAGACAGGTACTTCACCGCGTTGCCGCGGTTGAAGTTCAGGTGCTCCGTGATGTCGATGACCTCTGCCCCGTTGGACCATCCATCGGCATAGTGAGAGGGGTGATTGACCCCGTCCCCCTCGAAGGACTTAACGAACTCCTCCACGAGTCTCGAATCAACTTCAGGGTCAGAAGAGAAGACCTCCTCAGCAGGCTTCGCACTCAGAGCGTCGTAGACACCCTCAAGTTCCAGCTCCGAAGCCATGAAGGAAGTTGCAGATCCTCCATCTCGATCCACCCTGAAAGGGAAGTCAAGCGATGTATTGATAGAAGACACCGTACCTCGTTCAAATCGGTAAACAGTGTCCTCGCTTACGACCACCACACGGTCACCGACCTCGAAGTTACTCATACCATTACCTCCGCAGTCAGACGGTTCAACAGACGGGCACTTCGCTTCACCGGACCCCACCTCGTGTCACTCACGTCGTTTACGGGAACTTTCGCAAAGTCCGCGATGGTCAGTCGACGGGCAAGAGCTGCCTCCACACAACCAATGCACTTCATTGCCTTATGGTTTGTGCTTGCCTGTCGCCAAACCGGGTTTCGAAGCATGTAGTACTCCCCCGCCCCCTGTGTGCTTGTATCAACTCCACAATCAGCGCACAGAAAGCTACTCATGCCCGCTCCACCTTCCGAAGCTCGAATGCCTGGAACCAGAGAACCCCTAGGCCCTCCCCTGTGTCCTCTTCAAGCTTTACCCGGAAGAGGCGGATGACAGGTGCAGGGACAATTTCAACCACTTTACCGACGTACCCGAAGAGGGGATCATCCTCAGCCACGACCTCAACTCGGTCTCCTACGTTGAACATCAACCCTCCAGGCCAAGCAGTCGTCGTATGACTCCGTCGCCCTGTTCACGGCGAAGTGAGTCTGGATCAGAAGTTGCAGGAAGCTCTACCGGGACCCCGTTGGGGAGAAGGCTGGAGAGCTTTTCGTTCATCTTCTGCCCTGCCTCGTCCCCGTCCCCGAGAAGAAATACCTTCTCGTAGCCGGCGAAGGCCCGAGTGAAGTGCTCCTTCCAGGCGCTCACGCCCTGGAGGGCTGGACAAGGAATCCCGTCAAGCTCTACAGCCCAGGCAGAGAACTCGCCTTCAGCGATGGCGACATAAGGGCTTGGGGTGATCAGAGCTGAAGTGTTGTAAAGCCTTGGTGTGTCAGCAGGAAGAGACATGTACTTGGAGTGCGTCCCATGCTGTTCCTTCTGGCCTTTGAGAAAGTGGAAGACCCCGTCAGAGTCCTTCACACACTCGTCCCGGATACACCGGAAGCGAACTGTAGAGATGAACTTGATGCCTGCCGGCCGAAGGTACGGGATTACCAGATGGCTCCGGTACTTCTCATGCCCCACTTCCACCGAATCGCCTACGTACCCTGGGAGCCACTTCTCTGCCCCCTCCCCCAAACCGCGGGCGGTTAGGTACTGCTCTGCTGGACTCCCTCGATACTGTTCCTGGTAGAGCTTCGCACTCTCCACCGAACCGGGCACTTGCCCATTCTTGCGCTTCACGGAAGCCAATCCCTTCCTCCCTCATAATCACGTCCAGGCTGTCTTCAGAGATGTCACAGGCGTGACACTTCCAGCGGTTCAGTTCCAGATTCACCGAAGCACTGGGACGCTCCTCTACATGGAGCGGACAAAGGAACTTCTGCCAACTGCTCCCCCAGCCAGGGCCGAAGGAGAGATCAACGTCGGGATAGAACTCCTCGAAGACGATGTCAATCGGGGGCTTAGAGACTGGGGGCTTCGATTCGGAGAAGCGTCCGGGCGCCATTCTCGTCCTCCTGGAAGACCTCGACAAGGAAGCGGTACTCACGCTGAAGCTGCTGCATGAAGTGGATGTCTCCGGCGTACTCGCGGAAGTTGAAGGAGGGATTCAGCATGTCCATCAGTCGTTGTCCTTTACATGGTTCCAGGTTTTACCATTGATCGCCTGTCGAATGGTCTCGTGAGAGACCCCTAGCTTCCTCCCGAGGGAGGCGTACCCAAAGTCCGCATCCCCTTTGATAAAGACACTGCGGGCCCACCTAACGTCCTCATCGGAAAGCTTCGCGTTGGGGGTATCCGTCCCTCGAAGATAGTTCGAGGTACCATGCTCCTGCATGTCCCTGGTGTTCTCCGCGTAACTTCCCCAGCTCAGATTCACTAGCCTGTTGTCCGAGGGATCACCATTCAGATGCCTGCACAACTGACCTACTGGACAGGGACCGACGAAGGTTTCAAGGATCAGCACATGTAGCCTCTTGGCTCGGTACTTACCGGCACCAATCCTCAACTGAACAGTCTTGTATCCGCCACTGTCCGCCCCAGGTGAAAGATCCATGGGTGTTTTACGCCGGCCGTATCTTCCGTTGACCCATGACCTAATCCGACCTTGATCAGACACGTCGTACAAGGAATCAGTGTTGGGTATAGGCTTCCAAACCTCCATCATTCCTCCTCCCTGAAATCTTTGTGCAGTCTTATCCCGAGTACCTGAACGGCGATGGGGTTTTCCAGGTAATCGGCCAGGGCCCTTAGCGTTGCCGGGTTGTCCTTGGCATAAGGCAAGATCTTTCGGTTGCACCCCCGGCAGAGACCCCCACGGAGCCAACCGTTTTTGTGGTCGTGGTCGCAATCGAGACGGTAGTTCCTCTTCTGGCCGCAGCCGGCGCAAGCGCCGTTCTGGGCTTCCATCAGCTTGTCAAATTCGCCTTCGAGCAAGCCGTACGTGTCCTGAACCCGAGCCTCATGTGTGGCCTTGCTCCTGGACTTCTTCGAGCAGTCCGAGCAGATCCGACCACGGGGCCCACTGAAGAAGCGAGCCGACCTGTTACGCGAACACCTAGTGCATTTGCGGGGCTTAGAAGATGCCACGGGCGTCTCGAATCAACTTACGCTCCAAAGGAAGATACCGGGACTCGTTATATACAGCCTGGAGTCGATTGAGGAACTCCAGGAGATCCAGCCTCTCTTGAACCGCTCGGTTCATCGAGAGAATCAGGGTCTTGTAGCCACCTCGGAAGTATTTGACCAGAACATCGATCAGGATCTTTGTGTTCAGCCGGCGGGGATTCGAGATGCGGAGGAGGAGAACAGCTTCCCCTGCCTCAAAGTCGATGCCCTTCTGAACCCCGAAGCCGACGTTCCTGGAAGCTCGCTTCTTTGTGTTCATATCTCCACTCTAGCCTTGTGTAGGTCTCGAATCAACTATGTGGGACTTGTGAAGGTGTGGCGTGCGTCACAGGCTCTATCTCCCACTCGTCCGCCTTGCAGCACCAGCCCTTGTCATCCCGGAGAACGTAGAAGTCCTCGAAGAGAGCCACGAACGGGCCGGCCTCAACGCGGAAGTGAACCCCATCAACGGAGACTTCCTGATCTACCTGGTACGACACAGCTCCTCCTAGAAGTTGATACCCATCATGTCTGCATGGTCCTTGAGCTTCAGCGTCTGGCTGTCCAGCTCCATCTTGGCGAACGTGTTGCCTGAGGCATCAGCAAAGCCTTCACGGTTCTTCACAGGACTGATGTTGAGGACTCGATTCATACCCTGCTCATCGGGTTCCCGATGGATGGTCAGGATCAGAGCCGGCACACGGCCAATCTTCCCCTTCACTCCGGACAGAGGGATGGGCTTGATGCCATCACTCCACTCACCAGTGACATGGTGAAGAGCCATCACATGTGACTCGGTCTGCCTGGCCATGTCACTCAGATATTCACACATTCCCTCCAGGCCAAATGTGAAAGACTCGGCGTCACTTGCACCGCCTGTGTCTACATTGGTGATGTTGTCCACCACACAGAGGTGTGGGTAGCAGCCGAACACTTCAAAGTAGATTTCCAGGTCAGCTTCCATGTCTGCCGGAGTCGGCATGGCCTCATAGGACATGCGAATCCACCATTTGTCACCAAGGACTCGTTCGTACTCACCGAACTTGTTCTCCAGAAGAGCCTTCTTCACATCCTTGACGTTGTCTCCGGTCAGGATGGCTGTGGCCCTGGAGAGCTGCGTTGCAGCGTTGGAGTCTGCGGACCAGTACATGACTGGCATGGAGCCATGGAGAGCCAGGTTGATAGCGAACAGGGACTTCCCTGTACCAGGGCCGGCAGCGACAAGTGACAGCTCCCCCCGACGAAAGTCCACCTCCAACTTCTGAAGTGCCTTGGACGGGTTAGGGATCGGCTCCCCCGCCGATCCCTTGATACGAGCACTCTGAACAAGCGAGTACATCAAACTCCTATCGGGAACGACAAAGGCCCCAAGGTGAAGTCCTCGGGGCCCTGCTGGTATTGCTCTACTGTGCGTAAGGGTCAATAAGTCCGATGAGCCATTCAGGGCTGGGCTCTCGACCGCGTTGCCGTTCTGCCTTCAGGAAGGCTCGCTGCCACTCGGCAGCCTCATGCATTAGATCTTCGATCAGCAACTCCGCGCGTTCCACTGAGACCGGAGGACCCAAGAGCTTCTGAAGAAGCTCTTCCCGGGCAACCTGTTTTGGATTGAACTCGCTCACTTTGACTCCTCATCCATGATTCGCTCATGAACGTTCCAGACCACAGCCAGGGCCTCCCTTAGCGCCTTCCCCTCAGCACCACTGAGCTGATCGGACTCGATCAGGTTGGTGAGGACAGAAGCAGCCTCAGCAGTGTCGTTCTTTGTGATCTGCTCAGTCATTCTTCTTCCTTGATCTCTTCATTGGCCGGCAGGCCAAGGTGTGCTCGGACCATGCCCGCGGCTGGTCCATCGTCGTGAAGTGGGTACTCCGGCTCGAACAGGTCGGAGTGAGTACGAACCTCAGACATCCCCTGCCAAGCCAGTTGATCCGCCCTGACCTCGTCCACCAGTTGACTGACGGACTCCTGAGCCTCAGAGGGCCAGGTGGTCTTGGTCAGATCCTCAGCGAACTTCCGGTTAGCCCCAGGCATCCCAGAGCAAGCAGCACGGATCTTCGGGAAGTCAGAGGGAGAGGACTCCCCCGCTTCCAAGAGCGGGTTATACGAAGGCACGCACTTATTCAGAGCCTTGTTGAAGGGCTCCACAATCTCCAGGTACTTCGCAGCCCCTTGCTTCCTTGTCAGCTCTCCGTTCGCCGCTTCCGCGGCAGGACTGGAGGACGAGGGAGAGACTGAAGGTGCCGGCTCAGCAGATGGTTCCGAGGAACAGGCCACGGAGCCGGCAGCCAACAGAGCTGCAACGAACACGGATCGAACGGACTTGGAGTACAAGGTGAGCCCCCCTCACTCCCCGCTACCTGCGGGGTGAGAAGACCTTACCTCTTGTCTTTACCCTAGCACCCTAGGCATCTCGAATCAACCTTAGAGGCAAAAGAGAATCAGTCGTGGTCGTACGACTCGATCTCGATGCTGTCCTTCCGGACAGTGATCAGAGCGTGATCCCCGAAGTGGTCCAGGAGAACGTTATCGAAGGCCCCAGACTGAAGGGCTCGATCAAGCTTCTGGCACCGGTTGTAGCGGTCCTCATCCGGTCCCTCGTAGCGCTCGTTCTCCCTCTGGAAGGTGTCCCTGTTCCAGTCGTACTCAATCTTGCCAAGGCTCGGGTGGTAGTCCACGTCAAGCCTGTAGTGGGACGAGTTGTCATACTCGTCTCCATCTTCATCCACGTGGCCTTCGGCCTCAGCAGTTGTGCGGACCCAAGTCCCATAGACCGAGAACTCACAGGTGTCCCCGTCATTGAAGTAAGGGGTGTACTGCCTCCACCCGAACTCAACGATGCTCGGGTCATCAACAAGGGCCTGGAAGAGAGGAGCCAGCTCCTCAATGGGCTTCTGGTCAACCCGGGAAGAACCCTGGACGATGTCACCAGAGACAGGCATACCGAGGAAGTTCGTGTCAGTCGTCATATTCAGACCTCCGAGGGCTGAGAGAGGAGAAGGGTAGAGAGGGGAACTTCCTTACGCTGAGAACCGGACATCCACTTCTCAACAGGGGTGTTCTTGAGGTAGTCCGCCGGCGACGGCAGCCAGCCCAGGTCTTCGATGATGTGCCTCTCGGCAACGAGCCGAGTCGGGACCTGGACGACCTTGCCAGAGGACTTGGTGACAGAGATGGTAGGGCCGAACTTTTCCTGAACCAGCCAGACGCCAAGGGTGTGGTGGAACATGGCTCGGTGTCGAACATCCCCAAGGATGGCCTTGCTTGAGTCGATGTACTCCTCAATGGGGAGGTAATCAGCGGCTACGCCGCCCCACTTCTTTGCAGCGGACTGAGCGTGATGGAAGCTGTTCACCAGGACTCCTCATAACCCTTGTCAGGGTCCCAGGGCCGTGTAACCACGACCTTATGGGATCGGATCGCTTCGATCAGTTGCAGGCTAAAGTCAAAGAGACCAAGCCCTGATGGCACTGTTTCCAGGGCCTCACCAACCAGTTCTGCGGCACACTCTTCCGCGACATCTGAGTACCGTGTACCAGGACGATAACCGGCAATGCGAAGCCCCGACTGAGACCAGATCAGCTCAGTACCGATAGTCGCGCCAATGTCCTTTGTTCGAACCTCGATGCACCTGCGGTCCCCTGACGAGGCTGGCACCACCACCCAGGTCTTTCGAACCAGCTTGACGGTACTCACTTGGACTCCTCCTTGAATCCGCCACGGGCAACGGCACGACGAACAGCAGCAGCCTCGTGTTCCCAGTAAGACTCATCGTCCTCTCCCTGGAGGACAGACAGCAACTTGTCTCGTGCACTCACTGCAACTCCTAGTTCGTGTACGGGGGATCAACCTTGGTGATCTTCTCAGTCACCTGGAACTCGAAGACCTCAAACTGGCTAGAGTGCTCTTCTCGGTCCCAGTAGTCCAGAGCATTCCAAGCTCTCTGAGCTGTTACCTCGCCTCCGTACTGAGAAAGGCGCTGTCGTGCGTGATCCACACCTATACCGGCAACGAAGTAGGTCTCAGTGCTCGTGTAACTGATCTGCTTCACTTCAGGTCTCCCGACTCAATCAGGTCTGACAGAAGATTGGTTGAGACCTTCACTGCCTCATCTCGCTCCAGACCCATGTGAACTTCCAGGTAGGCCGAGATCAGGTCATTCCCGTGGAAGACGAATTCGGCAAGCTCCTCCTTCGAGAGGCTTGTGTTTCCATAGGCATTCTGGAGGGCTACAACCACAAGGGCGGATGCACTAGACACTGCCCTTACCTCGTCTACGTCCAGGCCGGCCAGAGGATCAGTTCCAGTCACGAAAGACTCCAAGTCTCGAATCAACTTACGAGGTCGAAGGAAGGGGCCCATCAAGCGGGCCCCTGCTCCCTCTACTTCCATTATGACACAGTCTAGGTCTCGAATCAACCTAGCGAGCGCGAGAAAATGAGCAGGCGTGCGAGACATCGCAGAAACCACAGTCGAAGCCTGGGTTGGCCTCGAACCTGCCGGCCTTCACGCCCTGGTCCATCGCCACGTACCGAGCTGCCACTTGCTCCTCCGTCACCTCGGAGAGGTCAACAGTCCTGGAGAGCTTCCCCGTCTTCCCCATGTACCAGTCCCCCTTATTGACCTCCACGGGGTACAGCTTCTCAACAGCCACCTTGTACGTCTCAAGCTGGAAGTGAGACTTGGTGGAGCCAGTCTTGAGGTCCCTGACCCTCACCGAAAAGTCCGGTTCCACAGTGAGCTGGTCAATGTAACCGCGGACCACCACACCTCCCAGCTCAACCTTGAAGTACAGCTCCAGGCCCACCGAGAGCTTGGGGTTGACTTCGTCGGTGTCCCTGTCTCCCGCCATCTCTCGCCACATCACAGGCTTGTTCTCGTTGGACCAGCGGACGTAGTCACGGACCTGAGACTGTCCCAACTTGTAGCGATCCTCGATGTCCTGGCCGGCAGGCTTCTTCATGGCTGTCATCCACCGGCCAAGGTTGGGCTCCTTCTGCATAGCACCGTTCACCATCTTGCTGTACTGGTCAGAGAAGAGTTGAACCATCTCCTCCTCCGAGGGCTCCCGGTACTCCTTCTCAAACTTCTCAGCAGCCGAGTGGAACGCAGTGCCCTGGAAGGACCAGGCCGCCGGCCGCGGAGTCACCCTCTCCACCCGCTTCAAGTAGAACTGGTAGCCACACTTCTCCCACTGTTCGGTCTGGCTCACAGACCGCGGCTGTGTCTCGATGCTTCCCATGTGTCCTCCATGGATCGTTTCTGGGCAAACGGAAGGGCCACGTCCCTGAATTGACATGGCCCTAAGTTGATGGGTGGTCTTGCGGTTCATCCTCCGTACAGCGTCACCAGGTTGAAGGACTTGCTTCCAGGGAAGAACGGATGCGCCTTCTCATGTGTCTCAACTTCGACAACACAGTCCGGCAGGTTCCTCCCCAACTCTTGACGCAGTCGGTCAAGTTCGTCTCGGTCATCCTCCGAGAAGTCATTCGTCATGACCACCATGAAGTAGCGGCCGAACGGCTTCCCGGTTACCTCCGTCACCAGCATGGCTGACGTTTCAACCCACGTACGGGTCTCGGCGATCGTGCCCCCGTAGATCATCCCCAGTACGTCTTCACCAGCCGCACAGGCTTCCTGAGACGTGATCAGTCGGAGCATGAGACCCCCCTTGTGACTGGATGGACCCTTATTCGAGCCATCCCCCACACAAAACTTACACAACTTGAGCTTCGAACTACATCTCGAATCAACGTGATCTGTATCACATGACCTTCTCTGCAACCATTAGGTTCACCTAACCCAAAACAAAAGACCCCCTGGTCACAGGGGGTCTAGAAGATCAAACTGACTCTGAAACTGGTTGTGGAGGGAGTTCAAGCGCCCTCTTGAATCCCTCGGATGGATACGGTAGTTCCTCTGGCCAGTCGATGACACGCCGCTCGTCGTCCACTGTCCGCGGCCTGTAGTACCAGCCCTCAGGGGTATCAGGGTCGTAGCAGAGGACTTCGTTGCGCTCCCGCAGCAGCCGTTCCCACTGGGCAGCCAAGTCCCGCTGCTTCTCGCTCAGAGAGTCGTCTCCGAGCCGCAGTCGCAACCAGACCTTCAGGGCCTTGGCTGAGTAGGCGTTGTGGTGACCAGTCCCAGTCTTCGGGGCCCAGATCTTCCACCGCTCGGCCAGGGCCTCGTTGACCTGACGAGACACAGGCTTCCTGATGAGACCGAGCTTCATACGCCTCTTGGAAACTGCTGCTACCGAGATGTTGTACTGCTCGGCAATCTGCTTATCCGTTTGGCCTGTATGGAAATGCTTGACCATCAGTGCGTCTGTGAGCCCGGAAATGATGGGCATGTCATGTCCTTAATCGCTGAAGGTTCATGTATTGGCCCTCCCACCTCTGCCCGGCGCCGTTGCCGTAGTGGTGTGTCCAGCCTAACGAGATCCATGACCCTAAGTCTCTCGAATCAACCTGTGACGTGCGTCACACTTCTTAGCGGAGCCTTGCGCTCCGAGTCAAAAGTGTCTTGAACCTGCACTTGCTTCCCAGTGGCACCCTGCGCCACCAACCCCCCTCCATGCTTGACCAGCCATGGCCGACAGGCGTCCGGGGCTGCCGGCGACTCTCAAGGCACTGTAAACCCAGCGGTAACCTTTGGCCAAGGGAGTTGTCTCTACCAATGCTCTCATGGATGTGATCTGAGTCTCACTTAAAGGGAGGCTGTCACAAAACCTTGGCCAGTGACACCGACGTCTATAGTAGAAGAACAAAACCTCTGAAAAACTTCTTCAAAACCAAAGTTGACACGAGACCTTCTTCCATGCTAGACTGAAGTTAGAAGAGAAAGTAAGTAGTTAGAAAGTGATCCTCCTTAAAGAGGATCACCTCAAGTATCTAAGTTTCCTTCTTGTTGATCTCCCTGTTGAGAAGTAGCCAAGGCATTGAAGCCTTGGCTTATTTACTCCAGGTTAAGTTGATTCGAGATCCTAGAGGGTGAAAGGCCCTGGCTGTCAGATAAGAATCCAGCCAGGGCCAAGACTTACCGGGGCCTTAGGCCCTCGGAGGAGCCTTGGAGGTGCACAGGTGCCCAGAGCCGCAATGATCTGCCTGCGAGCCGGCTGCATCTCCAAGACCATCCGGGATGGTCGGTGCCGAGAGCACCAGACCCGGAAGCCCTGGCAGAACACTTCAGCCAGGAACCAGAGCCGTCCAAGCAACTGGCCCTCCATCAGGGCTCAGGTGCTAGCCAGGGATGGGTTCGCCTGCCAGATGTGCGGAGGAAGATCCGACCTGGAGGTGGACCACATCATCTCGGTGGCCAAGGGCGGCACCTGGGAGATGGACAACCTGTGGGTTTTGGACTCTGGCTGTCATAAGCTGAAGACCAAGAGGTTGGGCTGATGATCAGGAGTTAAGGATGCCCCCGAAGTGGCGGGAGCTTGCAGACAAGTTGGCTGAGCAAATCAGGTCCGGCGAGTACGGGCCTGGGGATCAACTTCCACATATCAGAGACCTTGTGGGGGCTGGCGAGGGGTCAAAGACAACGATCCAAACCGCTTACAGGGTGATGAAGGAAGAAGGCTTGGTTGAGACCATTCGAGGACATGGAACGTTCGTGAGAGTGTATAAGGATTAACCAAGTACTGAGGGACCGGCACACCACCGGTCCCTTTGTTGTATCTGCCCTCGGTAGCTCAATGGTAGAGCGCTGGGCTCATAACCCGGAGGTTGCTGGTTCGAACCCAGCCTGAGGAACTAAATTCATTCATTCAACAGGGAGTTGGTATGACGACTGAGGAAGAGATGAGATCCCCAGATTGGTGTCACGCCCATGGCTGTCCCTCTGGTCAGTGTCCGGGAGGCCACTGATGACTGAACCGCGGTTAGGAGACATCGGGCTCACCAAGATTGGTGGTCTGGCCGGCCTGTTCGTCAACTTCGGACAGTGGTTTGTTGGGGACTTCGCTCCCGTTCAACATGCCCTGATCTACGTCGGAGACGGGATGGTCGTCCAGGCGATGCCCTCAGGAGCAGAGTTGATCCGCCTTGAGGATGCCTCCCCTGTCGTCATGTGGTCCACGGACCTGATTGACCTTAGGGACTCAGAGAGGTTCCTCATCGCCTACGAGGCTCTACGTCTTGTTGGCACCCCTTACTCCTTCCTGGACTACCTCTCGATTGCCCTGGAACGTCTTGGCATTCACTCTAAGTTGATTCGAGACAGAGTCGAGTCCTCGGGTCACCTGATCTGTTCTCAGCTTGTCGTCCTCGCTTACGAGCGAGCCGGCATCGACCTTTTCCCTGGAACCTTCCCCGGCGATCACACGCCGGGGGACATCTACCACCTTCTTAAGGACCTTGAAGCAAATGACTGAGTTCACTGATGACGACTTCCTCTTTGAGGACCCTAAGCAGCCCTCCAAGGCCGCACAGCGCCGTGAAGGACGCCTGGCTGTCCAGGCTGAGCTTGATGACCTGGCAGACCTTTACGAGCTGCCTGAGGGACTTCAGATTCCCGGGGTGAGGGCCTGATGTGTGCCACCGGACGATGCGCCGAAGGCCAGCACTACACCAACGACGCTGACGGGGATGACCGCTTCCACAACGACCTCACGGCCCACCCTGAGATAGCTCAGAGGAACGCCCTGAAGGTGAAGAAGCGAGGCTTTCTCGACAGGCACGAGGACTGTGACGTGTGTGCCTTTATCCGGATGGGGTTCTGATGTGCTCCTCCCCTGAATGCCGAGTTGAGATTCTTCCTGACGGGCAGATCGATGAGACTCACGTTTTCACTGATGAGCAGATGTCTCACCTAGCTGCCTCCGTCAGGAAGTTGGGCAAGCGACTTCATCTTGCCAGTATTGCTCACGCGTATCCGCAGGAGGTTTGGCCTACAGACCTTCGTCTTCGAGGTTGGGGGAAGGGAGGAACTGATGGGCAGTAGAGGCCAAGTGCCGAAAGAGTCTGCTGTGAGGCGGAACAAGCACGAGAGTGCAGTTGAGATCTCTTCCGAGACTCGCCCTGGTCGTCCTCTCCCCAAGACACTTCCTGTTTCCTCTGCCGAGGCCAAGAGGTTCTGGAAGACGTGGGCAGAAAGCCCACAGTCCGCTACCTGGGTTGAGACTGACTGGTTCGAACTGGGCATCACAACTCTTCTCGTGGATCAACTGATTCTGGGTGACTACAAGTTGGCCGGCGAGATCCGGCAGCGGGTTGCCAAGTGGGGAGCGACTAATGAGGACAGGGCCAGGCTTCGCATGAAGCTGGAGAAGCCCGAGGAAGAGACCTCTGAGGCTTCTCCGAAGGAACTTACAGACCATGAAATGGACGAGGAGCTGTTTACCAAACTGAGGGTGATCAACTCGTAGAGATGCAGAGGAGGTTCCTATGCAGTCTGGGAACCTCCCGGAATCTGTCCCGTCTCCTAAAGAGACACTGGGATACCACGTAATCCGCTGGTGCAAGCAGTATGTGAGAACGCCGGATGGTGAACGAGCTGGAGAGCCTTGGGAGTTCACTCCTGAACAGCTCAAGTTCGTTCTGTGGTTCTATGCCATCAACCCTGATGGGACCTGGAAGTACTCAGCCGGCACGCTAAGGCGTGCGAAGGGCTGGGGGAAAACGCCCTTGCTTGCCGCCTTGGCCATTGTGGAGTTTATCGGCCCCGTCCGCTTTGACGGTTGGGATGTCTTCGGACTACCCAAGGCAAAGGCTGTCCCTCTTCCTGTAGTTCAGATCGGCGCAACTGCACTGGACCAGACGGAACAGACCTTGGACATGATCCGAGGAATGCTCTCCGAGTCCCCCGCGGAAGCCCATTACGGCCTGGACATCTCCAAGAGCATTGTTCAGTTCAAGTCTGGCAAGCCCGGCACCATCAAGCCGCGGTCTACCGCCGGCCGAACGAACGAGGGTAACCGCCCAACGTTCGTAGTGATGGACGAGCAACACCACTGGATCTCTACCAATGGTGGCCCGGACTTCTACCAAGTCCTCAAGCGCAATGTGGAGAAGACCACCAAGGCGGGAAGTCGCTGGGTCGGGACCACGAACGCCTATAACCCCAACGAAGACTCCGTGGCTCAGATGATCCACGAATCCGAGATGGTCACCAAGGGATTCTGGCTGTATGACTGCCTGGAAGCCTCAATTGACATCGAGGACATCAGGGTTGAGGAGAAGGTCAAGAAGGCCCTTATAGAGGCGTATGGGGATGCTGACTGGGCTGACATTGATGGGCTTACCCGCACCATCCTCTATGACCGGACGACTCCTGATAGCACCTATTGCAGGTTCTACTTCAACCAGATTGCTGAGTCTTCAGACGGCTGGATGTCCAAGGATGAATGGGACCTGGTCCTCTCGGAGGACGATCCCATTAAGCCTGGTGACCAGATAGCAATTGGGTTTGATGGATCGATCCGCAACGACGCCACAGGGCTCGTGGGTTGCCGGCTGAGGGACGGGAAGCTCTTCGTTCTGAACGTTTGGGAACGTCCTGAGAATGCCAAACCCGATTGGGAAGTAGACACTCTGGCGGTTGAAGCCGCGGTCTACAAGGCGTTCAAGGAGTACAAGGTTGAGTGGTTCTACGGGGACCCTCCCTACTTCCAAGAGGCCATGGGACGTTGGGCAATTCAGTTTGCCACTCGGGACACCGAGTATGTCTTCGAGTTCTGGACGAACAAACCTACTCGCATGGTCCAGGCCACAGAGCGTTTTCGCTCCGCGGTGATGACTAAAGAGATCTGCCATGTTGGGGATGAACGTCTCACCAAGCACATTCTCCAGGCCGTTACCCGTGAAGTCATGGTGGGCGGCGAAATCGGAATTCTCATTCAGAAGGACAGCCCGCGAAGCAAACGGAAGATTGACCTTGCTGTGTGCGCAATCCTCGCCCTGGAGGCGAGGGCTGACGCTATTGCAGACGGGCGAATGAAACGAAGGAGGGGGAGGGTAGTTGGCTTCTAACACAGCACCTTACGCCAGTGAAGACAGTGCAGCAGCGGGCATCTTCTCCGCTCCTCAATTGCCCGTCGAATGGGTTAACTGGCTGTACTCCAAGCTGCTTCGAAACAAGCAGAAGTACCTTGAGTACCAGAGAGTCTACGAGGGAACGCATCAGAAGTTGGTGTTCTCCCAGGCTCGATACCATAACCAGTATGGCCACATCTTTGCTCAGTGGAGTGATAACTTCTCTGGCCTCATCATCGACTCAGTCAATGAGCGGATGGCCATTGATGGCTTCCGCATGACCGAGGAAGACACCGGGGCGGACAAGATTGCCCGGGAGATCTGGCAGCGGAACTATATGGACTCCGAGTCCAACACAGGGAACCTTGAAGCCCTTATCAACGGTGTCTCTTACGCCATCGTGTGGGCTGACAATGATGACGAACCTGTTATCTCGGTGGAGTCCCCTCTTGAGGTCGTAGTCGAGTACAAGCCTGGTTCACGCCGGGAACTCCTTGCCGGCGCCAAGTTCTACAAGGACGCCTGGGGTAAGGAGTACGGAACTCTTTTCCTCCCAGACAAGGTCTATACGTTTGACATGAACGGCCTTGCCTCAAAGATGATTGGGGACGGAGATCCCAACCCAATGGGAGAGGTCCCCATTGTCCCTCTTATGAACCGGACTCGCCTTGCGGGCGAGCCTGTCTCAGACCTCCAGCCTGTCATTCCCATTCAGAACGCTATCAACAAGGTCACCGCGGATGCCCTGGTGGCATCCGAATATGCGGCTTGGCCGCAGCGTTGGGTTAGCGGTCTGGAGATCCAGATTGATGAGAATGGCAAGCCCAAGGAGCCCTGGGACCCTGGTATCTCAAAGATTCTTCAGGCTGAGGACCCTCTGTCCAAGTTCGGTCAGTTCGAAGCCGCCGACTTGGGTAACTACGTAACTCTTGTGGACATGTTGGTACAGCACCTTGCAGCAGTCACGAGGATTCCATTTTCGTACATGCTCGCCAACAAGTCCTCCGCACCTTCGGGAGAGGCGAATGCGACCGCTGAAGCGGGTCTCATCGCCAAGACTCGTGACCGTATGACTCACCTTGGAGAAGGCTGGGAACGCGTAATGCGTCTTGCCTTCAAGGTTAAGGGTAAGCACAAGGACGCAATGTTCAGTGCCGAGATCATATGGAGAGACCCCGAGAACAGAACAGAAGCTCAGCACATGGATGCTCTGATCAAGCAGAAGGAACTTGGTGTTCCCCGTGATGAGCTTCTTTCGGCAGCCGGTTACACGCCGGCACAGATCGAGCGGTTCCGCGAAATGCGGATTCAGGACGCCAAGGATCAGGCCGAGATTGAGAAGCACCTTCCCAAGCCGGAAGCCCCTGTGGGACCTGACGGCAAACCAGTTTCCCAATCCGGAGACAAGGCAGCCGCAATGGCTAAGAAGCCTCCACAGGGTAACGCCGGCAACCAGGCTCGGAAGCAGAAGGACGCTTCCATAGCCAAGTAGTAAGACCTCTTTACCGAAGCTCCCGCCGAAATGGCTTGGGGGCTCTTTTCATGCTCAGACCGAAATGGATGGAGCACAGTATGGCTGACGAAGACCAGAACGACCAGAACAACGAGACCTCCCCGACCACTCTTGAAGAGGCCCTGGCAGCACTTGCCCAGGCTCAGCAGGATGCAACTAAGTGGAAGGGTCTTTCCCGGACCAACGAGGACCGTTGGAAGGAAGTTTCGGGTGAGCGGGACCAGCTTAAGCAGGCCACGCTTACTGATTCTGAGAAGGCAATTGAGCAGGCTCGACAGGATGCGCGAAAGGCGGCCCTGTCCGAGGTCGGCACTGACCTCGTCTCTGCGGAGATGCGAGTACAGGCAACGACTGCTGGTGTGCAGCTTCCTGATCCCCAGTTCCTGAATCTCAACTCGTTCATGGGTTCTGATGGCCGGCCCAATGCCGAAGCCATTCAGACGTTCGTCAGCTCTCTCCCCAAGCCTCAGCAGCAGGGCTATCGACAGGATCTCGGTCTTGGTCGGCAGGGCGGAAACGCCCCTGGGCTCTCTCGTGAGGAATACAACCGGATGTCTCGTGAGGACCGCAAGAAGGCCCGTGAGGACGGGCGTGTAACGACTGCGCTCCTTGGAGGCCAGGACTAAGAACCTGAGGTAAAAAATATGGCTACTGAGAATTCCCCTGTAAGCGGTTGGTACAGCCAGGATGGCGGGACGTTCAACTCGAACGTTGACAACACCTTCATCCCCGAGGTTTGGACTGATCAGCTTCTGGACGACATCGAGGATGAGCTTCTGCTTTCCTCGTCCACCATTACGAATCGGGACTATGACGGGGTCTTCCGCCGGGAAGGCGACGTTGTTCGGATTCCCCACTTTGTTGACACCGTGGCCGACAAGGGCATGGTTGAGGCATACGGAGAGATTGGTACGGCGGACCGTGCGGCCCTTGAGTACATCAAGATGACCGTGAACAAGGGATCGAGCTTCCACCTGGAGCTTGACTCCCTGCACCAGCTTCAGACCAAGTCCGGCCTGGATCTCATGTCCAACCTGGTCAAGCAGCGTGCCCGCGCTGCGGCTGTCTCGATTGACAAGGTTCTTGCTCTTACCATCCTGGCCGCGGTCAGCGGTAAGGACCTGAACGGCACTCGTGACCCGAACGCCACCGTGTCCGGTCTGCCGGCCCTTCACGGCAAGATTGATGAGGTTGTGGCTGCGGACTTCCCCGCAGACCGTGTCATCGGTGTGTACGACTACATCGTTGCCATGCTTCAGAACCTGAACATCAAGAACGCCCCTCTGAGCCGGTACCTGTTCATCTCTCCGGGCCTGTACTCCCTCCTGCTCCTGGACCCGAAGTTCATCGACGCCTCGCACTTCGGTGCGGGCAACGTCATGGCGACTGGTGTCGTGGGTCAGATCCTGGGTCTGCCGGTTCGTGTGTCGAACCAGCTCGGCTCTCACACCCGCCCGGCTGCGGGCGGGGTCAACGGCAACAAGGGCAAGCTGCTTCGTGGCTCGCACGATGCCTTCAAGACCGTTGACATCCTGATGGGCTCTACTCAGGCTGCTTCGCTGGTCATGCCTCACGCTGAGATGGCTGCCTACCAGCCGGAGAAGTCGTTCACCGCGGCCATCAAGTCTCGGGTCATCTACGACGCGAAGGTCATCCGCCCGGAGCAGATCGTTGTTGCTCGTGGTGTTGAGGCTGCAATGGCAGCTCACAACGAGGTTGCCCTTACCCCTACTCCGTAAGTTGATTCGAGATGGGAGGCCACCTGATGGCATTTGCAGAAGTTTCAGACATCCAAAAGCGCCTTGGGTGGCCTCTGACTCCTGAGGAAGAAGTCAAGATCCAGGAGTTCCTTAACGACTGCGCAGTCCTGATTGAGGACTACTGCGGTCGGGACTTCGAGCGCCGAACGAACCAGAGCTTCCAGCTCGTTGGAGATGTCGGCTGTTGGCTCACCATCCCCCCTCGGCACCTCCCTTACCTCTCGGTGACCTCGGTTGCCTACGAGGACGAGGAGCCTATGGAGGGCTGGCAGTACACAGGTAAGGGTCTCTATATGTACCCCGGTTGGGAAGCCGGTCGAGTTGTCACAGTCACTGGGTCCTGGGGCTACCTGAATCTCCCTGGTGTCCTGAAGGTCGCTTCCGCGGCCGAGGTTATCCGGTGGATGGCTCAGACACCCGGCCTTGCCATGGAGAGGACAGGGGAACGAGAAGTCGAATTCGCTACGGCCTCTTCTCCCCAGTCCCTTTCCCAGACAGCCAAGGACGCTCTCCGAAGGTACCGGCCTTCGGCCGGCACGATCACCCTTCGCAGGGAGGATCGATGACCCAGTGGGATGAGCGGATAGAGGTCTACAGAGCCAACGAGATCGAAGGTGCTTACTCCGTAAGGAAGGACTGGGATAACCCTGTCCAGGTGCTTCTAACTCGTGCTTCTGTACAGCCTTCCAGGAACTTCGAAGCCAGGTCCCCTGAGAGGGACTTGGCTCAGGAACGGCTTGATGTCTATCTGCCCTACACAGAGCTGATTGACGACCAGCACAGGGTCAAGTGGCGAAACCTCTGGTACGAGATTGATGGTCCTCCGGACCTCTGGCCTTACGGCTCCACCCGTCACACGCACCTCATTATCTGGAGGGCGAAGAACGGATGAGAGAAGGCGAATTCAAACTCACGATGCACAGAGGTTGGGAAGCCAAGATGTTCTCAACTCTTGAGGCCGGGGCCCTGGTTGCTGAGGTTACGGAGAAGATCCGAATTCTCATGGTCAGCGGGGCCCCTCGTTCCAGGACAACCAAAACCAACTGGAATCAGATCAAGAAGAACATCTCTGCCTTCATCGAGAAGGATGCCGGAGGCCACTATGGCAACGTGACGATCGAGCTTAATGATCGAGTTCGCCACACGTTTCTCCAGGACAGGGGTTGGACTGACCGCGGAGGCCGAAGGCATCCCGGCAAACGGTTCGCCAAGGAAGCTCTGCTGAAGGCGAGGATTGAATGAGCACAGACCCCATGAAGGCCGTTGTTGCATTCCTTCGCAGCCTCTCAGATCTCCCCTCGGGTTCCGTCAAGGGGGACATGGCCGATCGTGAGGTTGGCTCTACCACTGTTTATGTAGAGCACAACGGAGGCTTTCGCCTAGTCCGAGACTGCATGGACCGTATAGACGTGGTCTACGAGGTATACGACCTGGACAGGGAGAAGGCTGCGGAACTGGCCTTCCTTGTAAGGGAGCACTTCCTAGAGAGTGCTCCCAATTCTGTTTCTGGGGACCTCTTCTTCTTGGACACCCTAGAAATCAGCATGCCGGATTACGAGCCGGATGCTACATCCCGAGAACACGTTTACTGCGGGGAAGTCTCCCTGTTCTACGTAGAAAACTGAGGTGGCTTATGCCTTCTGGAAACGCTGAAAACATCCGGTTCGCTCCGGATGGAATGCTGTATCTCGCCCCCGTTGGGGGCTCCCTGGTCCTGCCTACTGAAGTGGGTGACGGAGCTACCGCGCCGACTGGCTACAAGGCTCTGGGCTACGTCTCTGAGAACGGTGTCACTATGACCCCGTCCATCACGACTACTCCGCTCCCTGCTTGGCAGTCCGCGGCTCCGGTCCTTTACAACGTGGACTCTGCAAGCTTCCAGCTCCAGGCCACCCTTCTGGAGGCCAGCAAGCTTGTCACTGAGACGTTCTTCGGTGCCGAGTGGGAAGAGGTCGTGGAGGACGTGGCCGGCTCGCCGACCCCAACCGGTGAGTACCGGCTGAACCTCAGCAGCCTGCCTGAGCTGAAGGAGTTCTCCATCGTGTGCGACTGGCGGCACAAGAGCCACCTGTGGCGTGCAGTGATCAACCGAGGCATGGTCGCTGAGCGAGGGGCTATCACCCTCCAGCGCACCCAAAGCCAGCAGTTCGAACTCACGATTGACGCGATGGACTCTGCCGGCAGCCTGGGCTACGTCCTCACCACTGAGGACATGGGCACCTGATTCTGCCCCTTTAGTTGATTCGAGACCCTGGCCGGGAGGTCTAAATCCCGGCACCCCTCTCACATGACACACCTGGAGACCACTATGACTGCTGCACGTAAGACCTCTGCCACCAAGCCTGCTCCGGATGTTGAGGAGAAGGCCAAGACCAACACCTTTGAGTACAAGGATGTCTCCTTCACTGTGCCGGCTGACCCGCTGGACCTCCCCTTTGAGGTCGCAGTCGCGGAGACCGAGCCTGAGGTTATCGAGGCGATTGTTGGTCCAGATCAGTGGACATCCTTCCGGAAGACCAGGCCCACCATGCGTCAGTTCGGTGAGTTCTCCGAACTGGTTCTCAATGCCTGTGGCTACGGTGACTCGGGAAACTAATTCTCACCGTCCGTGCCCTTCGGGAACACAGGGATGAACTGGAGGCAGATCTCCAGGAGTTCTTCCAACTTGACCTGGAGGAGTTCAAGCCCCACGGACGGTTGTCACTTCACAAGATCTATGTCTGTGTGAAGTCCCTCCTGAAAAAGCCTGGGAGATCTACTCTCCTTATGGCTTTGGACGAGGCCACTGCGTGGGACGCAGATACCTACATTGGTGCTCGAATCTCTGATGGCATCGAGCTGGCCAACTACCTTTTCATTCAGGCCAACTCAGCTTCTGATGCGAAACCCATGCCTCTGCCTGAGCCTATTCAGCGTCCTGGTCAGCCCGAGAAGGCTGAGCCGACCAAGCCCAACCCTGAGGACTTCGCCTCTGGTCATGAAGTAGCCGCTTTCTTCAGCAAAATGTCTAGCCTTTAGGAGGCCCCCATGGCAGTAGCAGGCTCGGGAAGGGGTCCCATAAAGGTCGGATCGGGCTATATCGATGTTTTCTTGAAGCTTAATCACAAGCAGTACAAGGAGATTCGCAGCCAGATCACCAAGGAAATGGGATCAACTGGCAAGCAGGCTGGAAAGCTCCTTGCGGAGGGCCTGGAGGCCGGCGCTAAAAAGGGTGGCGCTGCTCAGAAGAAGGAAGCTGAGAAGGCGAAGGCAGCCCAACAGAAGATTGCCAAGAAGGCACAGGCTGCGTTTGAGCGTATTGAACGTGAGATCACTAAGCAGTACGGCCATCAGGCTGCGGACAGGTTTCGAACCTTTGCCAACCTTGAAGAGAAGAAGCAGAAGCTTCTACGTAACGCCAGGGCGGCTGACAAAAAGTCTCTCCAGGACACAGTTCGTGAAGAAGAAAAGGCCGCTCGGCAGAAGGCTAGAGCTTGGCAGACTGCTGAGAAGGAAAGGCTTCGCCTCCTCCGTGAGCGAGAGCGGGCTGAGCGTCAGGCTCGTACTGAAGAGGCACGTCGTTGGGAGACAGCTCAGCGGTCTTACATGCGATTCCTTCGGGATCGTGAAGTAGCTGCCCAGAGGGCTTCTCGTGAGGAGGCTGCTGCACACCGCAGGGCTCACCAGCAGATGCGAGACGACATCCGACGCACTCTTACCGAGGCCCGGACTGCTCGACTGGCTGACCTTCGTGGGCAGATGGATGGTCACAGGGACCAGCTTGCTGCCTTGAGGAGTCAACTCAGGGACTACCGCCGACAGATGGACGACCACTCTCGTTCCGTTGGCCGCAGCCTCACCAGTCTTCAGACCTCATGGCGTCGGCAGGGCGAGGCGATCGAACGCCTCGGTACCAATGTCACTGAGGCAGGCCGGCTTGTCTCCATGAACCTCCTGGCCCCTCTTGGTGCCGTAGCAGGCATGCTCACCACTATCGGTGTGAAGTCCGCGGACATGCGCATCCTTGGTCAGATGGGTCTCGGTGCTGCTGGGGTTTCCAAGAAGCAGTCCGCTGCCCAGATGGAGGCCATTCAGAATTACGCCATCGATACTCCCTTCAGCATCGACACGATGCACGAGTATCAGATGAAGCTCATCCGGTCCATCGCCGGTAACGATGACGAGTGGTACAAGAAGGGCACCAAGACTAAGGCGGCAGATAAGGCCGCAGGCAAGACTACTGACATCATCAAGGCCATTGGTGACACGATGGCTCGTGCAGGAAACTTGGACCCTGAGATGTTCAAGAGGGCCATGTATGCAACTGACCGCATCATGGACATGAACAAGGCACCGACTCGAAACATCAACCAGCTTGTTCAGGCAACGGGTATCCCCGCTGGTGAACTTGCTCGCATGTTCGGTTTCAAGGATGCCGGTGAATTTTGGAAGCAGGTAGGTACACCTGTTGCCAAGGGTGGCGGTATTTCAGGTCAGGACATGATTGACAACCTTCTTGAAGGCTGGGACCCCAACTACTTCAAGCTGGACAAGAACGGTCAGAGGATAAAGGACCCGAAGTCAGGTCAGTGGGTTATCAATGGGGACAGTGCCCGTGAAGGGGGCTCCGCCGGCTACGGCGAGCGGATGACCTCTGCAACCATCACCGGCCGCATCTCTCAGATGAAGGAACGGGCTCAATTCGAGCTTGGCTCTCTCTTCGCTCAGGAGAATTCGGAGACCGGTGAGTACGAGTACACGGGCCTTGGCCAGTCCATCATGGGTAAGGCCACAGGTAAGGACAAGAATGGCAATACCGTTTATGAGGGTGGTCTCCTTGAGCAGGTCAAGGAGCTTGGGGCTGGTCAGAAGGACAACATTGTTGCCTTGATCAGTACATCAATCGAGGGTTTGAGCGTCTTTGTAGAACAGATCCAGAAGCTCTCTGACTGGCTGGCAGAGCACCCAGAGATACGGGAGGCATTTGCCAGCATACTCAAGATTGCTGCGGTTGCACTCCCCTTCATTATCGCGATGGGCCTTGCTACCAAGGTACTCGGCAAGTTCGGCAAGATCTTCAGTGCAGGCGTCCTTACTCCTGCTGCGGCTGCTGGGCGAGGAGCCCGAGGGGCTACCCGGACAGTCCGTCAGACGGCTGCTGGAGTCAGCTCCGCTCGTAATGGAGGTGAGTTCCGACAGGGTTATCGGGATCGTCGCACGGATCTCCGTGACGGGGACACTAGGGGCCCTCTTGCCCGTACTCGCGACAGGATTACCGGACGGGACTCCCAGGCCAACGGCCTTCGCAATTCAATGCGGGACACCGAGGATGCCATCTCGGAGACTGAGGAAGCTATCAGGCGCCTTCAGCGTCAGATCCGGGATGTCAACGGGACCTCCGTCAACCAGCTGGTGAACCAGTTTGCCGGATCGGGGACAGGCAACCTCCAGGGTGCTGCCAACACCGCGGGAACCCAGGTCAACAATGTCACCACTCAGGTGGGACAGCTCAACCGTGCCTCACTGGGCACGGTTGGTGGAGAGGTCAACGGGCTCAAGGACAAGGTCCAGGAGCTGAACCAGAAATTTGACAAGTCTGTTCAGTCGATGGCTGATCTCAATGGAAAGAGCCTCAACAGTCTGAAGATGGCCGTGGACTCTGCCCATGGGACCGTGACTGATCTCAAGGACAAGATAGACAACACTGCCCTCTCTGTGTCTTCTCTCAACCGCAAGGAGCTTGGAAAGCTTTCAGGAGAATTCCGCAGCTCCGCCACGTCTGCTGACTCCCTGCATGACAAGATCAGGGAGTCAATTAAGCAGGCTTCCAACCTTAACGGAGCAAAGCTCAAGAACCTCCGAGGTGAGTTCGGGACCCTTAAGACCGCGGTGAACAACGTACACACGCTTGTGGGTACGTCTAAGAGTGGTCTGCATGGTCGTGTCACCAACCTAGACAACCGCAGCCTTTCCAAGCTCACCAAGGCAGTCAATGCTCTCAAGTCTGCTCTTTCTGAGGCAGACGACAAGGCTGACTCCCTTGATGGGAATCTGGAAAACATCGCCAAGAAGGCACCTGGTGGAGGAGGTAGTTCCTCCGGTGGGGGTAAGAAGAACCGGGCTGCTGGTGGAGCTATCGGGGTTCTCCCTGGCTACACCCCTGGTGTAGATGTTCATCAGTTTGTCAGTCCCACAGGTGGAATCCTCAACCTCTCTGGTGGAGAAGCCATCATGCGCCCCGAGGTTACTCGGGCCATGGGACACGAGCAGATCAACAAGCTCAACCAGGCTGCTCGTACTGGTGGTGTCCACGCTGTTCAGCAGGCAATGCAGTTCAAGGATGGAGGAATACTTGGGAAGCTCGGTCTTGACCAGATCGTCAATGCTTCCAAGGTCTTCAACCTTGGTACTGACGTAAAGGCTGCTGGTAGCTCCATTGGGATGTACCAGTCGTCTGACGGCCTCGGAGGAAGTACGCAGGGGGGAATGAAGGGTGCCGGCAGGAAGGGTAACAACTTCATCGGCTCAGACATCTCCAACAAGAACAAGGGGATTTTCGACTTCATCTCTACCGATGTCTTCGAGCTGCTGAGGAAGGCGCCCATCCCTACGGGTGTCAGCCAGGTAATAGGTGTTCTTGGCGGGGCTCTTGCTCCTGTCCAAGGTCAGTATTTCTGGGATGACGTCTGGAAGGGGCAAGGGAACGTTCTCTCCCGAGGCAAGGACTACATGGGAGACATCCTTTCTATGAAGACCTTGAGTTCTGTCGCAAGCAACCTCTTCGGAGGAGTCACTGAGACCATCAAGTCTCTGTGGAAGGGCGGGACTGCCTTCCTCAAGGACCCTGCCGGCGTCTTCAAGGAAGGCGTCAACGGTATCTGGGAGATGTCCAAGGGTACGTTCAACGGGTTTGCTGACATGGTCTCAGGTGCCAAGGAGATCTATGAAAACCCCTTGGCTTACGGTGCCAACGTGGCTGGAGAGATCTTCGAGACCGCCAAGGAGAACATGCCTAACCTGGAAGGTCTCTTCGACTTCTCCGGAAATGGCCATATCACTGGCGGGCCTCCTGATGTCTCCAAGATCCTGGAAGTCGGGGGACCTGGTTCCGCCAACGCCCTTGCCTGGGCTCGTACCCAGAACGGGAAGTCTTATCAGTGGGGTGGAAATGGTAACCCCTCGTGGGACTGCTCGGGATTCATGAGTGCCATCGAATCTGTTATGCGAGGACAGAAGCCCCACCGCCGTTGGGCCACGGGTGCTTTTCGGGGGGCAAGTGCTCCTGATGGATGGGTTCGTAACCTCAAGTCTCCTTTCCAAATTGGCATCACCAACGCAGGGGTCGGCCATACGGCCGGCACGCTAAACGGTGTGAACGTCGAATCTCGTGGTGGAGACGGGGTCATTGTAGGCCCCCGTGCTCGTGGAGCCAGCTCCATGCTTTTCACGGATGTCTACGGGTTCCGCGGTGCAGTTCCCAAGGGCTACTGGACGGGAACCATGTCCGCCTCCCCTGGGCTCGCCCTGGTGGGCGAGCGAGGTCCTGAGCTGGTTGATTTCAAGGGAGGAGAGAAGGTCTACGACCACAAGGAGACTGCATCTCTCCTGTCCTCGGGACAGCCGATTCACATCACTGTGAATGAGGCCAAGTCCGAGAACACAACTGACGCTGTTGTCAGAGCCTTCCAGCACCTTGACGCCATGTATGGAAGCAGAATCTAGGAAGTGAGGTGACGTATGCCAATTCCGGTACTCAGGAGGCCAACTACACCGGTCCCCACAGGACCGACACCGCCTCAGCCGGTGTACTGGGGAAGGACGTACGTATCCATTACTGGGAAGAACGGTGAGGGGGAGGAGATCTCCCTCACCAACTTCATCAACTCCTTGTGGCCGGGCATTGTCCTGATGCCTGGAGCCACAGGTTTGGATGCGCCTCCTTTCGAGCTTCATGCAGATGACAGTCCAAACTTGGACGGAGGAATCTTCAGGGACGCGAGGGCTGTGTCTCGGGAGATCATGCTTCCGATCTTCCTGTACGGGGTTGACCGGAGGACGATTAAGAGCATGAAGAGCAGGCTCCGTTCCTCGCTCAATCCCAAGAAGGGCTTCTGTGTACTCAAGTTCATGGAAGGGGACGGGGTTCCTCGCTACCTTCGCTGTTACTACAAGTCAGGCATGGAAGGCAGTGAGACGGAGGATCAGGCCGGCTTCAAATGGCAGAAGTATGGCCTCCAGTTCACTGCGTATGAGCCTTACTTCTATTCGGATGATGTCCAGGTGGCTCAGTGGTTCTTCGGGGCCGTAGAGCCCTTCCTGAAGCCTTCTGAGTCCCTGTTTCCGCTCAGGATCAACGCAGGCTCCCTTGCAGGGGACGTGGTTTCAGTTACCAACCCTGGGGATGTTGAAGCGTGGCCCAAGTGGGAGTTGAGTGGTCCCATCAAGGCGTTCGAGTTCACAGGTCCCGAAGGGCACAGCTTTGGCATTGATCCAGCTATCGATGGCTCGGACATAGTCCCACTTGGCCGTACCCTCATAGTTGATACGAGACCTGGATTCAAGACAGTCAGGGATGACCAGGGCACCAACTATTGGCCCCTGCTGAAGGCTCAACCTGAACTCTGGCCCATTCCTGACGGGGATTCAGAGTGCACTGTGAGCATCACTCCAGGGGCTCCAAGTGCCCAAGTCCGCCTGTCCTTCCAGCCGCGATACGAGGGGTACTGACATGGGTTACAGAGTGGAGGTGAGAGACAAAGACCTGAACCGGGTGGGGATCATTGACACCTGGATTCAGCTGGACATCATTGTTCGATACTGCGCCCAAGGGTCCTGGAAACTTCTAGTTCGTGCCGGCTCTGAACAGGCTGAACTTCTGCAACGAGGCGGAGGGGTCGCCATCTATCAGGATGGCGTGGAAAAGCCCATCATCACTGGGCAGATTGAGGATTTCCAGAAGTACTACACCGTACAACAGCACTCGTCCATGGGCTCCCTCTTTGTAGGGGGATCGTGTGACAACAAATTGGCTTACAGCCGGCTCGCCTTCCCCGACCCTTCTCGGACCGTAGCTCAGCAATACCAATCAGCTGTGGACAGCAGGGCAGTCAGAACCCTGGCTGCTTCAGCCATCTGGGATGAGCTGGAGAAGTCCTTGGGTGCAACTGCCGTGGCCAACCGAAGAGTTGCCGGGCTGAACATGGGCACCAAGCCAAGCTTCGGATGGGTCACCAAGGACACCCTGAGGTACGACGTCATCGGGGAAAAGTTGGCTGCCTGGTCTGAGACCCAGAAGGCCGGCTACCGGTTCTTGTACAACCCGAACACCAAGACGATTGACTTGGACGTTTACGCTCCTCGGGACCTGAGTAAGGAAGTCCGGCTGTCTACCGACCTGGGTAACCTCAGGGAATACATCTGGACCTTGTCCGCTCCCAAGGTAACCCGAGTCATTGTGGCTTGTCAGGGTGAGGGGAAAGCGCGGTACGTCTGGCAGAAGATCGACTCCACATCAGAGGAGGAGTGGGGTCTTCAGATCGAGCAGTTCGTTGACCGCAGAGACATCCCTTTGAAGACGAGCAAGACAGGGCAACCCGAGCTTGTCTCCACCATGGGAGAAGACGGTATTGAGGACATCGGGAAGAATCCCGATGGTGAGGACTGGACCTCTGCCGTGGCCTCTGCCAGAGCTACCTACGAAGCTCTTATGGCTAGTGATCCCGAGGGCAATCACGATGTCGAATATGACGCCCTCGTGTACGCCATCAAGGATGCCAAGCCGGTTGCTGTCGCCTATTACGAAGAGGTCATTCAGCAAGCCGCGGACGAAGTCCTCAAGGAGGGCGAGAAGTCAGGCAACTTCCAGGTCTACCCAATTGACACGGAACAGGTCAAGTTTGGCAGGGACTATTTCGTTGGGGACATTATCACTGTCGCAGTGGACGGCACAGAGTATTCGGACATGGTGAGAGAAGTAAGCATCACCGTGGATGACGGAGGAAACGCCTCCACGGTGTCACCCAAGATTGGCGAACAAGGAAGTGGTGACCCTCTGAACCTGTACTCCACTGTATTTGAGATGCGGAAGAAGCTCCGCAAACTGGAAGCGAGGCTGTGATATGGCAGAAATTAGCTATCCGTTCAACGCGGACAATCCAACGACGGGGGCCTCAAAATCTGTCTCGGAACTCCAGTGGCAGGGAATGTCACACATGTGGGGAGGAGACAGGGTTGACTTCCAGCTCGGCTCTCAAATTTACAGCGGAACCAATCTTCCCTTTGCTCCTAGTGTCATCAACGTAACCAGTGTACGAGTGGGTCCAGGACGAGCCTGGGTCGGCGGCTTTTACTACGAGCTGACTGCAAATCTGACTGTGCCTATCGAGGCCAATGCAGCAAATACGGGGCGCAAGGATCTAGTGGTGATCCGCCTGGACATGTCTCTGCCGGCCGCAAACATCAAGGTACGTAAGGGAGCTAACGCAGCTTCTCCCGTAGTTCCTCAGCCTGTTCGACAGGCAGGTGCAGTCTGGGAGCTTCCTCTCTACGAGGTGAACGTTCCGGCTAATGGAGGAACCATCACCATGTCCTCCAGGGCCCCGTATGACATGCCGCCTTCTGTCAGCTTCCCATGGAATGCCGCTGCCTCCACTGTGCTCATGCCTGTAGGCAGTTTTACCTACGATTTGGACAGTGATGGGGCCAATCAGCAGCTAGAGCGCTTCATGGGTCGGGGAGGAGCTATCTCTACTCGGACCATGGATGAGTGCCACACCTTCACACCAGCCCTCATGAATGACTCCAACCTTCCCGGGACCGGTATCACCTACAAGGGCCAATGGAGGTGGGTAGCTCCTGGCACTGTCTACTTTCACTGCTCTGTGTACAACGCGGCGGTCGGAGACATGTCTTCCGATAACGGAGTTGCCTATGGAATCAGACTCCCTGTTCCTGCTGCCAGCCAGGCTCGACAGGTATTTTCAGGCATTTTGAACAACCCCTCAGGCTACACAGCCTACCCAACCTTCACCTCTCTTACCGGCTGGTCAGGAACCGGGGCTGCCAGTAGCTATTTCTCTGTCTACCTGCCTAGTCCGTCCAGCACGAAGGGCGGTCTGGACAACCTCAGGGTTTTCCCAAGCAAGGCAACCGTCACCTTCTCCGGAACATACGAGGCCAACACATTTGACAACTGGAGTGTCGTAAATGGCTAGAAACCTGTTTGGTGGTACGACCGCAGATGCGGCGGAAGATGTTGTTGGTGCTCGTGTCCCAGGAGCCACAGGAACTGTGTGGAGTGACCTCTCCGGGGAGGCTACTCAGATAACAGATCTCCGGGACCAGTTCAATGGAACCATCTCGGTGCTTACCGCAGATGGAAACGGGATGGTCCCTTCCTTCTATGGTCCTGATGGCGTGGAACGTCTCTACGTAGACTTCGGGGCCGGCAAGGTGGCTCTGGTAGCCACGAATGCCGGTGAGCGGTTCAAGGCTCACATGGAAACCCCTGACCCTCATGGGGACAGGCAGGCTGCTCAGGACTATCTCAACTCTCTCATCGGGGCTGCCAACGGGGTAGCCCCTCTCGACCCCACGGGCATTATTCCGATCGAGCACCTTCCCTCAGGAAGTTCCTCGAACCAGGCATCCATCCCCGCCCTGCTCGACGAAACCCCCTTCTACGTTGCACACAGGGGCTCCGGTATGGAGTACCCGGAGCACACCATGGCTGCCTATGAGGCAGCTCTTACAAGCGGTGTGAGGGCTATCGAGGTTTCTGCCGGCGTCACCGCGGACGGCATTCCGGTCTGTATGCATGACTCCACCCTGGACCGGACCACCACGGGCACAGGCAACCTTTCGGATATGACCTATGCCTCTCTGATCAACACCGTGAACGTGGATCTCAGTGACATCCTTGGGCAGGGCTGGAAGCCCCAGCCCATGACCAATCTCAGGGATGTCCTGGACCGTTTCATGGGAAGAGTCGTCATCTTCCTTGAGCCCAAATCAAATCAGGCTGTGCCCATCATTCAGAAGATGCTTCAGGACTACTACCCCAACGCCAATCAGTCGGTTGTCTGGAAGAACTACTACACCAACCCGTCCTTCGCTCTCATGAAGTCCCGGGGGTTTACCTGCTGGAGCTATGTCGATGCCGGCACAACTGATGCCCAGATGGCAGCAGCCTTCCAGCCTGACATCTGGGGAGTTCCCTCAGGCATGGCAGATGCCCGGAAGGCAGAGATCGTAGCCAAGGGCAAGCCTGTGATCTGCTGGGAAGTTCACCGGAGGTCCCAGAGGGACAAGTTGGTTGGCCTCGGCGTCAAGGGAATGATGTGCGCTCAGTACAAGTGGGTCTCCACTGACTACCAGATCCTCAAGAAGGACAACTGGGCTACCGCGGTCAAGGCTCCTGGAGACATGGGTCGTATCTTCTACGACGGTACTCGGGACATGAAGTACTCCGGTAATGGTGAGGTTTACTTCGACGTTCTCAGCGAAGCTGAGCTTATCGGCTCGTGCTCCCTGCCCACTTTCCCTGCCAACGGGTACCGGATGACCTTCGATATGAGGTACGACGGGACCGTGCCTACCAACGAGCATGCCGGCGTCGCCTTTGGTAAGGCCGATGACAGTGCTTACCGTTTTGCTCAGGTAAACGAATCCGGGGGCTACCACATGCTCCTCCGAGGCTCCGGTTCCCTTGAGCTGTATACCCACACTGCTGGGGTTACCTCGGGAACCTCTCTGGCAACTGCCGCTTCCGCAGCTCCGGTTGCAGGGCAGTGGATGAGCTTCCAGGTGGACCTTACTCCTGCTCAGGTCAAGATCACCCGTACTGACGTTACTCCGAATGTCTCTGTGACCAGCACAAACGCCACTTACAGGGGTGGCTATGTCCACATCTCAGAGGGCACCATCTCCAACCTGGCAAACCGGCCGAGGTGGAGAAACCTTACTGTCAACGCCCTCTGAGGGAGGCCAAATTGGACGCATCTCTGGTTTTAACGATAGGCGGCTTGATTGCGCTTGGAGTCGGGAGCCTTGCCGTTGTCTTTGCAACTTTCCGAACCAACACATCTCGTGTTTGGCGGGAAGAGGCGGACGCTCAGAAGACGAGGGCAGACAGGGTTCTCGGTGAACTTGAGAAGGTGACTCAGGAACTCACTGAACTCAAGGAGTACACCCACACTTTGGTTCGACTTCTGTCCACCGTTGATCCTCAGAAGCTCGAAGAACTACGTCTCCGAAGGGGGCTCTAATGGCTACTCCTATGACTCCTGCTCAGCTCCTGAGCCAGCTCAAGAAGTGGGATGTTCCGTACCAGGAATACAAGGACTGGAAGACTCACAACCGGAACCACAAGGGCGCCTGGGGCCCTGTTAACGGCTTCATGGTTCATCACACCGGTTCTGACGCGAAGGACCAGAGAGCCCTTCTGTACAACGGAATCTCCGGGCTTCCTGGCCCTCTCTGTCACTTCGGCATCGCCCAGGATGGAACTGTTCATCTGGTGGGCTGGGGTCGTGCCAATCACGCAGGTATGGGCGATGACGATGTCCTGGCCGCTGTCATTGACGAGCGTCCTGCTCCTGTAGACGACGAGTCCAACACTGACTTCAATGCCCACTTCTACGGTGCAGAGATCTGGTACTCGGGTTCTCACAAAATGACGGATGCTCAGTACACAACTCTTCTGAAGCTCTCCTCTGCTGTCCTGGACTTCCACGGGTGGAACGAGTACTCCGTCATTGGACATGGGGAGTCTGGTTCTCCTGGTAAGTGGGACCCTGGTTACGCTCCGGGAAAGATGATGGACATGGATAACGTCCGGAAGGACGTGAGTGGTGTCCTCAAGTTGAACCCCAAACCGTCTACACCCAAGCCGACCCCTGCGCCGGCCAAGCCCAAGCCGAAGCCAGTGTCCTACGAGCCCTACCCTGGAACTGCCTACTTCAAGAAGTCTCCCAATTCCTCTCTTGTTGAGAGGATGGGGAAGCGGCTAAAGGCAGAGGGTTGTTCGGTTTATGCCGTTGGTCCTGGTCCTCAGTGGTCCGAGGCAGACCGGAAGAGCTACCGGAAGTGGCAGCTCAAGTTGGGTTACCGCGGTTCCGATGCTGACGGTTGGCCTGGCAAGTCCAGTTGGGATCGCCTTCGCGTGCCCAAGTCGTAGGCACACCCTCCCTCGCGCCCGCCCGCGCGAGTCACTTACGGGATTTCAAATATGGGTGGATTTCGTTCGTCAGATGATTTGAAATTGGACTCAGATATTCTGAGCAGACTCCTCATCGGAGTTCGCTAGCTCCCCTGACCCCCGATCTCCCTCCGCCGGCGCCCTAATTCATTCCCTTGCCCTCCCCCCGAAGGGGGGGAGGGCTTGCCCCTCTCTCGGGTAGGGGTCTGAATGAAAGAATGGGAGTGAATACAACTCAACCCTTCCCCCAGTGAAGGGGGTGAAC
>Ga0247820_10000060_pt1 | contig 49208 bp, 47 predicted proteins | sample 13C_Glucose_Day1_2_FD_192480 | JGI IMG/M metagenome (GOLD analysis project Ga0247820, IMG submission 192480) | Soil microbial communities from agricultural site in Penn Yan, New York, United States - 13C_Glucose_Day14 | ecosystem: Environmental > Terrestrial > Soil > Agricultural land | place...
GAGATGGGGGACGGCGGGCTGATCCACGGCCGGTACCGGCTGCTGGACCGGATCGGGCGCGGCGGCATGGGGGAGGTCTGGCGGGCACGGGACGAGTCACTGGGGCGGCACGTCGCCGTGAAGTGCCTCAAACCCGCCGGACCGCAGCAGGACCAGTCGTTCGGACGGGTGCTGCGCGAACGGTTCCGCCGGGAGGCCCGGGTGGCCGCGGCGCTCCAGCACCGGGGGATCACCGTGGTGCACGACTTCGGCGAGTCCGAGGGCGTGCTGTACCTGGTGATGGAACTGCTCCAGGGCCGCGACCTCAGCCGGCTGCTGGAGGACAACAAGCAGCATCCGCTGCCGGTCGACGAAGTGGTGGAGATCGCCGACCAGGTCGCCGCGGCCCTCGCCCACACCCATGACCAGGGCATCGTGCACCGGGACCTCAAGCCCGCCAACATCGTGCGCCTCGACGACGGCACGGTGAAGATCTGCGACTTCGGCATCGCCCGGCTCGGCCACGACATCGGCTTCACCGCGCGGCTGACCGGTACCGGCGTCGCGATGGGCACCCCGCACTACATGTCGCCCGAGCAGATCAGCGGCTCGGAGGTGGACCGGCGCAGCGACCTCTACTCCTTCGGGTGCGTGCTGTACGAGATCGCCACCGGAGTGCCCCCGTTCGACCTCGACGACGCCTGGGCGATCCTCGTCGGCCACCGGGACACACCGCCCCGGCCGCCGCGCCGCCACCGCGCCGACCTGCCGGAGCGCCTGGAGCGCATCATCCTCGACCTGCTGGCCAAGGAGCCCGGCGAGCGACCGGACAGCGCCCGCGAACTGGCCCGCCGGATCGGCGCGCTGCGGGCCGCACCGGCCGCCGAGCCGGCCCGCGCGGAGCTGGTGGCGGTGCCGGGACCCGCCGGACGTGCCGCCCGGCTGCCTTCCTGGACCCGCGGCATGACCACCGGGCACAAGGCGGCCGGCGCCGCACCGCGCACCCCTTCCCCGGACCCGGCCGGCGCCCTGTCCGGCGAGTGGACCGCCCGCCCCGCGCCGGAGACGCCGGCCACCCTCGCCGGACGGCACCACGCGGGCCTGACCCTGGGCCGCCTCGGCCGCTGGACGGAGGCGGAGGAGGTGCACCGCGCGGTCGCCGCCGAGCGCGAGCGGCTCCTCGGCCCCGACCACCCCGACACCCTCGCCAGCCGCTACGAGGTCGCGTTCGCCCTCAGCCGCACCGGCCGCGCCGCCGACGCGCTGCGCGCCTACAAGGACGTCGCCGGGGCCCGCATCCGCGCGCTGGGCGCCGACCACCCCGACACCCTGGCCGCCCGCCAGGAGATGGGGTACGTCCTCGGCCGGCTGGGCCGCCCCTTCGACGCCCACCAGGTCTATCTGTCGGTGCTCGCCGCCCGCGAGCGCACCATGGGCCCCGACCACCCCGACACCCTGCGCTGCCGCCACAACCTAGCCTTCAACCTCGGCCGGCTCGGCCGCCCGCAGGACGCGCACGGCATGGCCTGCGAGGTGGCGGCCGCCCGCGCCAGGGTGCTCGGACCCGAGCACCCCGACACCCTCGTCACCCGGTACGAGGTCGCCTACGCCCTCGGCCGGCTGGGCCGCTGGACCGAGGCCCTGGAGACCTACCGCGAGGTCGCCGGGGCCCGCGCCCGGGCCCTCGGCCCGGACCACGCCGACACCCTCGCCGCCCGCCACGAGACCGGCGTCGCCCTGGGCCGGCTCGGCCGCGCCGCCGAGGCCCTGGACCACTACCGCGCCCTGGTCGAGGACCTCACCCGCGTCCAGGGCCCCGCCCACCCCGGGACCCTGCGCGCCCGGCACGGCATCTGCGTCGGCCTCGGCCGGCTGGGCCGCTGGACCGAGGCCCTCGCGGAGTCCCGCGACGTGCACGCGCGGCGCGCGCACGTCCTGGGAGCCGACCACCCGGACACGCTGGTCAGCCGCCGCGAGGTCGCCGTGGGGCTGGGCTGGCTGGGCCGCTGGGCGGACGCCCTGGACGAGTACCGCGGCGTCGCGGAGGCCCGGGAACGCGTCCTCGGCGCGGACCACGCCGACACCCTCGCCGCCCGCACCGACGAGGCCCACTGCCTGGAGCGGCTGGGCCGCGGCGAGGAGGCGGCCGAGCTGTACCGCCGGGTGGCGGCGGTGCGCCGGCAGTGGGCGGCCGGCGGGGCATGACGCCGCACGGCCTCTGGCCGGTGCGGATCGGCGCGTGTTACGAAGGACCATGACCGCACCCCGGCCCACCGGCGCGTACGACGCCGTCATCGTCGGCGGAGGCCACAACGGCCTCGTCGCCGCCGCCTACCTCGCCCGCGCCGGCCGCTCCGTGCTGGTGCTGGAGCGGCTGGACCACACCGGCGGGGCGGCGGTGTCCACCCGCCCGTTCACCGGGGTCGACGCCCGGCTGTCCCGGTACTCCTACCTGGTCAGCCTGCTGCCCGGGAAGATCGTCGACGACCTCGGCCTCGACGTCCGGCTGCGCACCCGCGACATCTCCTCGTACACCCCCGCCGAACGTGACGGACGCCCCACCGGGCTGCTCGTCGGCGGCGGCGAGCGGCGCACCCGCGAGGCGTTCGCCCGGCTGACCGGCTCCGACGACGAGTACCGGGCCTGGCAGCGCTTCTACGACATGACCGGCCGGGTCGCCCGCGGCGTCTTCCCGACCCTCACCGAACCCCTGCCCACCCGCGACGAACTGCGCCGCGCCGTCGGCGACGAGGAGGCCTGGCGGACCCTCTTCGAGGAACCCCTCGGCGTCGCCGTCGAGGAGCGCTTCACCGACGACCTGGTGCGCGGTGTCGTCCTCACCGACGCCCTCATCGGCACCTTCGCCGACGCCCACGACCCCACCCTGAGGCAGAACCGCTGCTTCCTCTACCACGTCATCGGCGGCGGCACCGGCGCCTGGGACGTGCCCGTCGGAGGCATGGGCGCCCTCACCGACGCGCTGGCCGGTGCCGCGCGCGCCGCCGGAGCGGTCGTCGCCACCGGCCACGAGGCGGTGCGCGTCGAGACCGACGGCCGCACGGCCGAGGTCACCCACCGCTCGGCCGACGGCGAGGGCGTCGCCGCGGCGCGGCACGTCCTGGTCAACGCCTCCCCGCGGGAACTCGCCAGGCTCACCGGCGACACGCCCCCGCCGCCCGCCGAGGGCGCCCAGCTCAAGGTGAACATGCTGCTCGAGCGGCTGCCCCGGCTGCGCGACACCTCCGTCGACCCGCGCGAGGCGTTCGCCGGGACCTTCCACATCTCCGAGGGGTACGGGCAGCTGGCCGCCGCGTACGACCGGGCCGCCGCCGGCGAGCTGCCGTCCGCCCCGCCCTCCGAGATCTACTGCCACTCGCTCACCGACCCCACGATCCTCGGCCCGGACCTGGCCGCGCGGGGCTACCAGACGCTCACCCTGTTCGGACTGCACACCCCCGCCCGGCTGTTCGAGCGGGACAACGACGCCGTACGCGAGGAACTCCTGAAGTCGACGCTCGCCCAGCTCGACGCCCATCTGGCCGAACCGCTCGCCGACTGCCTGGCCACGGACGCCGACGGACGGCCCTGCCTGGAGGCGCGGTCCCCGCTGGACCTGGAGCGCGACCTCGGACTGCCCGGCGGCAACATCTTCCACCGCGAACTGTCCTGGCCCTACGCCCAGGAGGGCACCGGCCGCTGGGGCGTGGAGACCCGGCACGCCAACGTCCTGCTGTGCGGCGCGGGCGCGGTGCGCGGCGGCGGGGTGAGCGGGGTGCCGGGGCACAACGCGGCCATGGCGGTGCTGGAGGCGGGGGAGGGCTGACCCGCCGCCCCGCTCAGCCGTCCGACCGGGTCCAGCCCTCCGCCCGGACCCGTGCCGCGTCCGCCCGGCGGCCGTCGTCGAAGAGCCGGCCGTCCGGCGTCCCGACGCGCAGCGCGTCGACGTAGGCGCCGCGTCCGACGTACAGCCGGTCCGTGGTGTACCGCCAGCGCAGGGCGAGAGCGGGCGCGGCGGGGAGCGCCGCGCCGACTTCGTGCCAGACCCGGCCCGACCAGCCGGTGGCCGTGCCCGCCGGGTGCGGCTCCGGCTGCCCGCCCGGCCGGCTCGTGGTGAACGGCACCGCCCGCCAGCTGGTGCCGCCGTCCGCGGAGGCCTCCAGGGCCAGGACGTCGGCGCCGGGCTCCGTGTCCCACCACAGGGCGCAGCGCAGCCGTGCCGCACCGGACGAGGTGTCCAGCGGGGGCAGTGTGAGCGTCGCGGTCGCCGAACCGGTCATCCCGGAGAACCACGCCGTGCGCCCCCGCGCGGGCCTGACCGGCACCGCACGGGCCAGCTGATTCGCCGCGGCCACCCGGGGAGCCGACCCGGAGCGCCAGCCGCGCACCGGGTGCACGGAGTTGCCCAGCACCACGAGGAACGAGTCGGTCGTCGGGTCGAGCACCAGCGAGGTCCCGGTGAAGCCGGTGTGGCCCGCGGTGCGCGGGGTGGCCATCGCGCCCATGTACCAGTGCTGGTACAGCTCGAAGCCCAGACCGTGCTCGTCGCCGGGGAAGGCGGTGTTGAAGTCGGTGAACATCAGCTCCACCGACTCCGGGGCGAGGATCCGCTCCCGGCCGTAGGCGCCGCCGTTGAGCAGGGTCCGCCCGAGGACCGCCAGGTCCCAGGCGCTCGAGAACACGCCCGCGTGCCCGGCGACGCCGCCCAGGCTGTGGGCGTTCTCGTCGTGCACCTCGCCCCACACCAGGCCCCGGTCGAGCCCGGACCACGGCCTGCGGGCGTCCTCGGTGGCCGCGATCCCCGGCTTCCAGGAGGGGGGAGGGTTGTAGCGGGTGCGGCGCATGCCCAGCGGGCCGGTGATCTCCTCGGCCAGCAGGGTGTCGAGGGAGCGGCCGGTGACCTCCTCCAGGACCAGCTGGAGCGAGATCAGGTTGAGGTCCGAGTACAGATAGGCGGTTCCGGGCGGACTGGCCGGCTTCTCGTCGTAGACCAGCCGCACCTTCTCCTCGTACGTCGGCGCGGCGTACAGCGGGATCCAGGAGCGGAAACCGGAGGTGTGGGTGAGCAGCTGACGGACGGTGACGTCCTGCTTGCCCGCGCGGCCGAAGTCCGGCAGGTACGAGGCGACCGCCGCCTCCAGCTCCAGCGCGCCCCGCTCGATCTGCTGCACGGCGAGGATCGAGGTGAACAGCTTGGAGACCGAGGCCAGGTCGAAGACGGTGTCCTCGGCCATGGGGATCTGCTGCTCCGCCGGGAACTCGACACCGGTGTCGGTCTCCTCGTCGTACGCGCGGTAGCGCACCGCCATGCCGATGGGACGGTGCAGCGCGACCGTGCCGCCGCGCCCGGCGAGCAGCACGGCGCCCGCGTACCAGGGGTGCTCGGGGGACGGGGCGAGGAACGCCTCGGCGTCGGTGACGAGTTGCCGCAGCGGGGCGGAGAGGAGCCCTGCGCGCCGGGCGGATCCGTGCCGCAGGGTCACGGCGTTGCCGCCCGACGGCGCGGCCGCCGCGGCCGGGTCGGCCGGGAGGGAGGCGAAGGCCAGCGCGCCGCCCAGGGCCAGCGCGCCGCCGCCGAGCTGACGGCGTGTGATGCCTCTCGCGCCTTCGTCCGCCATGAGGTTCCTCCCGGGTCGTGGCCCAGCACGGGCTGAAAGAATTTTTCGGGGATCGCCTTGCGGAGTGAAACTTTCCTGTCAGTCGCGGGATGTGTCAATGGGGCGTGCGTGACCGTCGACGTCACCTCAGACGACTCCGGACGTAGTACTCTGCCTGGAGTGGTGAGGTCGGGTGTGCTGCGGGCGGAGTGGTGTCAGTGGTGAGACGGAACGAGCAGCGGCGGGCCGCCCTGGTGGACGCGGCCATCGAGGTGCTGGCCCGCGACGGGGCCCGGGGGCTGACGTTCCGGGCGGTGGACACCGAGGCCGGCGTGCCCGTGGGCACCGCCTCCAACTACTTCGGCTCGCGCGACGACCTGCTCACCCAGGCGGGCGCCCGGGTCTACGAGCGGCTGCAGCCCGACGAGGAGACCATCGCCCGGCAGCGGGCCGCGGGGCGCGACCGGGAGGTCTACGCGGGGCTGATGCGTGAACTGGTGGGCCGTATCGCCTCCTTCCGCACCGGCTACCTCGCGCTCCTCGAACTGCGCCTGGAGGCCACCCGCCGTCCCGGGCTCCGCCAGGTGCTCACCGAGCGGGTCCGCGCCGACGTCGAGGCCAACGTCCGCTACCACGAGGGGTCCGGCCTCCCCGGCGACGCCATGGCCGTCAAGCTGCTCTACCTCGCGCTGAACTGGCTGATCGTCGAACAGCTCACCCTGCCGGACGTCTTCACCCCTCAGGAGCGCGAGCGGCTGGTGACGGCCGCGGTCGAGAGGATCGTGGCCGCCCACTAGCCGCCGCACGCGGTCAGCCGCGGTCCTCGCGCAGGTCCACGATCCGCCGGATCTTGCCCACCGAGCGTTCCAGCGTCTCCGGGTCGACGATCTCCACCGCGACCGAGACCCCGATGCCGTCCTTCACCGCCGCCGTGACGGACCGCGCCGCCGCGGCCCGGACCGCCGCGTCCGCGTCGGGGCGGGCCTCCGCCCGGACCGTGAGGGAATCCATCCGGCCCTCCGTGGTGAGGCGGAGCTGGAAGTGCGGCGCCACGCCCGGTGTGCGCAGCACGATCTCCTCGATCTGCGTGGGGAACAGGTTCACCCCGCGCAGGATCACCATGTCGTCGCTGCGGCCGGTGATCTTCTCCATCCGCCGGAACACCCGAGCGGTGCCCGGCAGCAGACGGGTCAGGTCCCGCGTCCGGTAACGGACGATGGGCATCGCCTCCTTGGTGAGCGAGGTGAAGACCAGTTCCCCCTGCTCGCCCTCCGGAAGCACCTCACCGGTGAGCGGGTCGACGACCTCCGGGTAGAAGTGGTCCTCCCAGATGTGCAGGCCGTCCTTGGTCTCCACGCACTCCTGCGCGACACCCGGGCCGATCACCTCCGACAGCCCGTATATGTCGACCGCGTCGATCGCGCAGCGCTCCTCGATCTCCCGCCGCATCCGCTCCGTCCACGGCTCCGCGCCGAAGATCCCCACACGCAGCGAGGTGGAGCGCGGGTCGACCCCCTGCCGCTCGAACTCGTCGAGCAGGGTGAGCATGTAGGAGGGGGTCACCATGATGATCGAGGGCTTCAGGTCCTGGATCAGGGTCACCTGGCGGGCCGTCATCCCGCCGGACGCGGGGATCACCGTGCAGCCGAGCCGCTCGGCGCCGTAGTGGGCGCCCAGACCGCCGGTGAACAGGCCGTAGCCGTACGCCACATGCGCGACGTCCCCCGGCCGGCCGCCCGCCGCGCGGATGGACCGGGCCACCATGTCCGCCCAGAGGGAGAGGTCGCCCTCCGTGTAGCCGACGACCGTGGGGCGTCCGGTGGTGCCGCTGGAGGCGTGGATCCGGCGGACGCGGTCACGGGGCACCGCGAACATGCCGTACGGGTAGTTCTCCCGCAGGTCCGCCTTGGTGGTGAACGGGAACCGGGACAGGTCCGACAGCGAGCGGCAGTCGTCCGGGTGGACGCCGGCCTTGTCGAAGGACTCCCGGTAGAACGGCACGTTGTCGTACGCGTGCCGCAGGGAGGTGCGCAGCCGCTCCAGCTGCAGCGCCCGCAGGGCCTCGGGGTCCAGCCGCTCCGCCGGGTCCAGCATCAGCACGATCTCCTCGCCCGTCGCACAATTCGGACGACCGATCATTCGGTCGCCCCACCGGAATCAGTAAGTCAGCCCACCACCTCCCGAGGCAAGAGCCGGGCCTGCACTTTTTCCCGGTGGCGCTGCCCCGGATCGGGACGGTCACGGGGACGACGGGCCGTACGCCGTCATGAAGCGGTCCCGGAACTCGTCCATGTTCCACCGCGGAGCCCCCGCCGCGGGCTTGAGGCCGTCGCTCCACCCCCACCCGGCCACCCGCTCCATCACCTTCTCGTCCTTGGCCACGATCGTGACCGGCACATCCCTGCTGGTGCTCCCCGCGGTGACGGTCGGCACCGGCTGGTGGTCGCCGAGGAAGACCAGCACCGTGTTCTCGTCGCCGTACCGCTCCACCCACCCGGTGAGGCTGTCCAGCGAGTACTCGATGGCCCGCCGGTACTCGGTGCGGACCTTCTCCGGGTCCTTCCACACCTCCTTGGGATCCGTGCCCTCCTCCTTGATCCCGTGGAACACCGAGCCGTCACCGAGGTCGTCCCAGTCGATCATCCGCGCGAGGGGCGACCAGGGGTTGTGGCTGGAGGCCAGGATGATCTCCGCCATGATCGGCTTCCGGTCCGTCCGGCCGTGCTCCAGGCGCTCGAACGCCTCCAGGCTGAACTGGTCGGGCACGGGCGTCCAGCTGAAGTACGGGCCCCGGTAGCCGAGGTGCTCGGAGTCGTAGACGTGGTCCAGTCCGAAGAATTCGCCCTCCGGCCAGGCCCGCCGCACTCCGGGCACGATGCCGACGGTGCGCCAGTCGCCCGTCTTGCGGAAGTAGCCGGTGAGGGTCATGCGGTCGCTGGTGGTCAGACTGCGGTACCGCTGCTGGTTCTTGATCCACAGACCCGACAGGAAGGTGGAGTGCGCCAGCCAGCTCCCCGCGCCCGTCACGGGGGACTTCAGCCAGCCGCTGCGGGAGGCGAAACCGGCGTCCGCGAGCCTGCGGGTGCCTTCCCGCAGGGTCGCGTCGACCGGCCCGGCCATCGCCGGGTCGTCGATCGCGACCCGCCCGTAGCTCTCGATGAACGTGAACAGCACGTCCTTGCCGCGCAGTCCGGTCAGCAGCCGGTCCGGCGGTGTCGTGGCGAAGGCGTCGACGGAGGCCTGCTCGTCGAAGACCCGTGCGTCGCGCAGCCCCGCGCGCACCTGCTCCACCCGGTTGCCCAGCATCTCCGCGGTGCCCTTGGTGGCGACCGGCACCCCGGCCACCCGCACACCCAGCGTGACGCAGGTGATCCACGCGACGCCCAGCACCAGCGTCGTCCGGACGGCGACGGGACGGTGGCGGGCCATCAGTCCGGTCAGCCGCACCGCCGCCAGCGTCATCAGCACCAGCACCGCCACGAACAGCGCGATCACCCCGGCCACGGCGAGCACCTGCCCGCCCCGGCCGAACGACTCCCGGACGAACTCCGCCGCGTCGTCCAGCAGGATCCAGTCGAGCACCCAGTCGAAGGGGCGGGCCAGCACCTGGTAGAAGCCCATGTCCACGAACTTCATCACGGTCAGCAGACCGAGCAGGACGCCCGAGGCCACCGCCGCCGCCCGCCGGAACCGCGGCGGCAGCGCCAGCAGCAGGGTCGCCAGCAGGATGCCCTCGGCGGGCAGCCGCAGGAACGCGCCGGCGCCGAGCCGCTCCACACGGTTCGGCACGAGGAGCGCGAAGAGGATCAGCGCCCCGGCGAGTACGGTCGTCCCGACGGTGACCCCGCGCGCCGCCCGGGGCCACCGGCGCCGCCAGGCGAACCGGCCCGGCGGCGTGGCGGCCGGTGCGCCCCCGGCGGCCTCCCCGGCCGCCGCCGCGTCGCCGTCCCGGTCCGCCCCGCCCTCCGCGGTGTCCGGTGTTCGGCGAGGGCGAGTGAAGAGCGACACCCGGAGGGTCCTTCCGTGCGGTCCTGCGATGGCATGGCGAACGGGGCCCGGTGGGGGCCCGCCCCCACCAGTACGTCGGCGGACCGCCGACGGTTCAACGCCCCCGGCGCGGTGTGCGCCGCCCGTCCCGGCCCCGGCGCGGAAAGGTACTTTTCGCGCGGCCTGTCGGGGGCGGGGGCCGGTCGCTAGGCTGACCGCGGACGACGAATCGGGAGGAGCACGGACGTGGCCGAGAGCACCACCCAGCAGCGCCCGCTCACGGGCTGGGACAAGCCGGAGCTGGACCTCAGCAATGCGCAGTGGCAGTCCAGCAGCCGCGGCCTGGGCGATGTCCAGATCGCCTTCGTGGAGGGCTTCATCGCCATGCGCAACAGTCGCAGCCCACAGAGCCCTTCCCTGATCTTCACGCCCGCCGAGTGGGGAGCGTTCGTGTCCGGAGCCCGGGAGGGGGAGTTCGACCTGACGTGAGCGGGGCCGCCGCGGAGGTGTTCCGCGCGATTTTCCGGACACGCGATCCGAAGTGACCGTCCCCGGCCCGCGCCTGAGTCACGCTGGCCGGGGGACGGCGAGGACCGAAGGCCGTGTCCGGAAGGCGAGGAACCATGAACACCCAGCCGGTCGTCGCGGCGGTCGACGGTTCGCAGGACAGCCTGCGCGCCCTGGAGTGGGCGCTCGACGCCGCACACCGGCGCGAGGCCCCGCTGCGGATCGTGCACGTACGCCAGTACGCGCCCTGGGCGCAGCCCGAAGTGCTGGCGGCCGGGCCGCCCGACCCCGACGACGACCCCGTCCTGGACCAGGTCCGCGACCACCTCGCGGAGCGCGCCGGCCTGCCGGCCGTCGAGTACCTCGCGATGGAGGGGGCGCCCGGGGCGCTGCTGCCCGAGGTGGGCGCCACGGCCCGGATGCTGGTGCTCGGCTCCCGGGGACGCGGCGGCTTCGCCAGCCTGCTGCTCGGCTCCAACTCGCTGGCCGCGGCCCGCGACGCCGAGTGCCCCGTCGTCGTCGTGCCCCCGCCCGGGCGCGGGGACGGGGAGGAGAAGGCCGCCGGGCCAGGGCGGCCGGTGGTGGCCGGTGTGAACGCCGACAGCCCCGACGAGGCCACGCTCGCCTTCGCCTTCGACGAGGCGGCCCTGCGCGGCGCCCCGCTGCGGATCGTCGCCGCCTATCCGTGGCCGCTGCAGACCTGGATGCTGCCCGGCGAGATGCCGCCGCCGGAGATCGACCAGGGCGCCGTCGAGCACGAGACGCGGACGCTGGCCGAGGGCTTCCTCGCCCCGCACCGGGAACGGCACCCCGGGGTCACCGCCGAGACCGACGTGCTGCCCGGAGACGCCGCCGGTCACCTGGTCGAGGCGTCCCGGGACGCCGAGCTGGTCGTCGTCGGCCGCCACCGCCGCCGGCTGCTGGCTCCCGCCCGCATGATGGGTTCGGTCACCCAGGCGGTGCTGCTCCACGCGGCGAGCCCGGTCGCGGTCGTCCCGGCTCCGGCGTAGCCCGGGAGTCCCGGCCCACCCTTCCGCCCCCGGCCCCACGGGCCGGGAGCGCCCTTATCATCGGCCCCATGCGGGACTCGATCACCGGCGACGCACGGCTCGCCCTGGACCTCGCCCTCACCGTCCGGCACGACGGCGCCGGGGGAGTGGCCGACGAGCTGGCCGGGCCCGCCGGCCTCACCGCCTGGGTGCGCGCGCACCCGGACACGCTCCCCGCCGCGGACTCCTTCGTCGCGGACGAGGACCAGCTCACCGCCGTCCGCGATCTGCGCACCGCCCTGCGCACCCTCTTCGCCCACGCCGTCCGCCCCGCACGGCCCAGTCCCGGGGACGCGACCCGCCTGCTCCCCGTCCCCGAGGCGCTCCGGCGACTGAACGAGGCGGCCGCCCGCACCCCCACCGTCCCGGTCCTGGCCTGGGACGAGGGCGGCGAGCCCGCGGTGCGCCGGCGTCCCGTCCCGGACGGGGGCGGCGACCTGGCCGCCGCCCTCGCGCAGGCCGCCATCGGGTTCCTCTCCGGCCCCGGCCGGCAGCTCCTGCGCGCCTGCCACGCCCCGGGCTGTGTGCGCTACTTCCTCAAGGAGCACCCGCGCCAGGAGTGGTGCAAGCCGTCCTGCGGCAACCGCGCCCGGGTCGCCCGTCACCACGAGCGGCACGGCCGCTCCGGGTAGCCGGGGCGGCCGTCGCCCGACCGTCCGTACGCGGGTCCGGGCACGTACCATGGCGGCATGTCGTTCCTCCGCCGCCGCAGTGCCACCCCCGCCGGGCCCGACTTCGACGTACTGGCCATGGACCCGGGCGACTGGCCCGGCAATCTGGGCGCCGGGCTGCTGCCCGCCCCCGACGGAACCTGCCAGGGCGTCTTCCTGCGCTACGACCTGTTCGGCGGCCGCGGCCCCGCGATGGTCATCGGCAATCTGCCCGAGGGCTCCCCGGCCCGCGACCTGCCCGAGGGCGAGGTCCCCTTCGAGGTCGGACAGCTGCTGCTGGCGCTGGAGAACGACGAGGAGATCACCGTCGTCGGCACCGAGGACGTGCCGGTGATGCAGGGCGACAACCTGCTGATCGTGCGCCGCGTCAAGCTCTCCGAGGGCCGGATCTCCTGTGTGCAGTTCGACCGCAGCGACAACGTCCTGGTGACCATCGCCGCCTGGGACCGCCCCATCACCGACGACCTGTACGCCCTCCTGAAGCCGCTCCCGGCGGAACTCTTCCAGCAGGGCTGACGCCTTCCCGTACGACGAGGGGCGCCCCCGGACCGGCATGTCCGGGAGCGCCCCTCGTCCGCGTGCGCGAGGGCGACGTTACGGCGAGGCCACCGTCACGTCCGCCGCCCGCACGAAGCCGACCCGGTGGCCGAACTGGATCTCGTAGTAGAGGTCCTCGCCCCGCACCACCTGGTGGGACGCCTCGTCGAAGGTCACCGCGTAGTAGTACTCGCCGGGCACCTTGCCCCCGGTCACGTACTTCTGGCCCTTGAGGACCGTGTACGGCAGCGGCGACACCGCCTGGGCCGGCACGCCCTCCGGGTAGGCCGCCTTCTCCGGGTACGCGCGTCCGTACACCGGCACGGAGTCGAGGCCCTCCCGCGGGGTCACCACCGTGCCCTTGGAGGGCACCGCGGCGGGACGCTTCTTCGGGTTCTCGAACCAGGCCTTCTGGCCGAGGTACCAGATGGCGGTCCAGTCGCCCCAGCGGTCGGCGACCGCGTACTGCTGGCCCGTGGAGACCCGCGAGGACAGGTCGTTCACCCCCGTGGTGGGGGCGGAACCGAGCCCGATGTCCCTGATCAGCGGGGAGTCCTCACTGTGGTCGGAGTACAGGCGCACCGCGCTCGACCCGTGCGTGGCGCACGGCTCGCCCGCCTTCTCGCAGCCCGTGAAGACGGGCCGGTTGGCGGAGTAGTCGGGCCTGATCGTGACCACCCCGGCGTTCTTGCCGGCCGTCGCCTTCAGCGGACTGCCCAGCAGCTCGAAGTAGTGCCGCCAGTCCCAGTACGGACCCGGGTCGGTGTGCATGCCCGGGATGGTCGCCGTGGTCGTCCCCGGCACCGTGTCGTGGCCGAGGATGTGCTGCCGGTCCAGCGGGATGTCGTACTTCTTGGAGAGGTACTTCACCAGCCGGGCCGAGGAACGGTACATCGCCTCCGTGTACCAGGTGTCCGGATCCGTGAGGAAGCCCTCGTGCTCCAGGCCGATCGAGCCCCCGTTGATGTACCAGTTGCCCGCGTGCCAGGCGACGTCCTTCGCCTTCACGTGCTGGGCGATGTGCCCGTCGGTGGAGCGCAGGCTGTACTGCCAGGACACATAGGTGGGGTCCTGCACCATGTCGAGCACGCCCTCCCAGGCGCCCTCCGTGTCATGGACGACGATGTACCGGATCGGCTGGGAGGCGGGCCGGTCGCCCAGGTCGTGGTTGCCGTAGTCGCCGTCGCCGAACTCCTCGTACGGTGCCGGGATCCACTCGCACGACACCGTCTTCGGGCACTCGGTGCCGACCGCGGAGGAGACCCGCAGTCCGGCGCGCCGCAGCGCCGAGGTGCCGGACGCCGGCGCGAGGCCCGGCCGGGCGGCCAGGGCGACCTGCTGACCGGCGTCGGTGACGCGTTCCTCGCCGGCCCGGATCACCTCGTACACCTCGTCGGCGTACGCCTGTGCCGACGACGTGTCGTCGGCGCCGGAGAAGAGGGCGACCGCCGCGTACCAGTCCGCGGGGTCGTCGCTCCGCGGCGCGCCCAGCCGGCGCTGCGCGTCGGCCAGCAGCGCGGCGCCGCCCGCCACGTTCGCGGCCGGGTCCTCGCGCAGGCTCGCGGGGCTGAGGCCGGTCAGCCGGGCCGCCTCCGGCAGTGTGGTGAGCCGGTCGGGCAGGTCCCCGGAGCGCGGCGCCGCCGCCTCGGGGCGCGCGAGCGGGCGCGAGTCGTCGCCGCGCGGGTCCTCAGCTCCGCCGGAGTGGTGCTCGGACGCGGCGAGCGCGGTGCGGGCGTCCGTGAGGTGCATCGGCCCGTAGCCGCCGGTCACGCTCGGGGCGCCGCCGTGGGCGTCCCAGCGGGACTGCAGATAGGAGACGCCGAGCAGCACGCTCTGCGGCACGTCGTACTCGGCGGCCGCGGCGGCGAACGCGTGCTGGAGGCCGGCGGTGCCCGGCGGGGTCGCGGAGGGGGCCGCGCCGAGGAGGGGCAGGGTGAGGGCGGCGGCTGCCAGGGTGCACAGGGCGGTCCGGGTGACACGCCGGGCCGGACGGGCCGTGCGGCTGGGATCGGTGGCGGGTTCTCGCAATGCAGCCTCCTGGGACGGATGGGCACGGGGCGCCGTACGGAGCCGAGCGGTGCGTCAGTGGTACCGGTCAGCAGATAATCCGTCAATCATGCCCAGGGAGGCGTGAATTCCCTCGTCAATCGGGGTGCGTGGTTCTTTCGTGGCGGACGGCGGCCGGGCCTGCGGTGCTTCAGTGGTGCAGACCAGTGGCCGTCACCTCGGGCTCGCCGGGCCCTTGCCGCGCCGCGCGGGCCCGGGAGTGCCTCCCGGGCCCGCACTCGGCGTGCGTACGGTCAGCGGGTGCCCACCGCCGCGCGTACCGCCCGGCGGGCCATGTGACAGTCGTCGTGGAGACGGCGCAGCAGCAGACGGTGCTCCTCGCCGGACGACGGCGCCGGGGCGGCGTCCTGCATCGAGCGCTGGACGGCCGTCTCGTACGTACGGATCTCCCGGGTCAGCACCAGCATCAGGTTCACCAGGAAGGCGTCCCGCGAGGCCGGCCCCGCCGACTGGGCGATCTGGCTGATCTGCCTCCGGGCCGCCGGCGCGTCCCCGAGCACCGACCACAGCGTCGCCAGGTCGTAGCCCGGCAGGTACCAGCCCGCGTGCTCCCAGTCCACCAGCACCGGACCCGCCGGTGACATCAGGAAGTTGGAGAGCAGGGCGTCGCCGTGACAGAACTGGCCCATGCCCTGCCGGCCGGCGGCGAGCGCGATGCCGTGCAGCAGCTTCTGCAGGTCGCCCAGGTCCCGGTCGGTGAGCAGACCCAGCTCGTGGTAGCGGGAGATCCGCGCCGCGTAGTCCAGCGGGGCGTCGAACGTCCCGGCCGGCGGCCGCCAGGAGTTGAGCCGGCAGATCGCGCCGAGCGCCGCCCTGACGTCCGCCCGCGGCGGCGCCTCCACCGGGTGCCGCTGCAGCGCCGCGACCCTGCCGGGCAGCCGCTCGATCACCAGCGTGCCGTTGTCCGGATCCGCCGCGATCAGCCGGGGCGCCCGTACGGGGGGGCGGTGCCGGACGAACGAGCGGTATGCCGCTATCTCGTGCCGGATCCGCTCGCTCCACGAGGGGGAGTGGTCCAGTAAGCACTTCGCGACCGCGGTGTTGCGGCCGGTCGTGCCGACCAGGAGGACGGACCTGCCGGTGCGGCGCAGCACCTGGACCGGCGCGAACTCCGGGCAGATGCGGTGCACCGCGGCGATCGCGGTGCGCAGCTGCGCGCCCTGCGCGCCGGACAGGTCGAGCCGCCCGCTGAGCGGCTGGGCGCCCGGCCCCGCGGTGCGCCGTACGCTGCCCGCGCCGAGCACGGGGGCCGCCGGGCGCGCGGGGGCGAGGTAGGGGCCGCTGTCCGAAGCACGGGGACGGAGCGGCCGGGGCGGGGCGGACACGGAGGACGATGCTGCGTACATGGGTGATACAGATCCCTTCGTGTGCCTGCGACGGTCAGTGCACCACCCGGCCCTGCCGCCCGGCGCACCCTGGGGGAATGTCCCTGCGGCGACGGGGTCGTGGTGGCGCGTTCCTACTCGACACCCGTTGTCCCCTGGCACACCATCTGGCGCACCCTGGCGAACCCTGGCGAATAGTCGCCCGGCAACCCGCACCGGGCTACTGTCAACTCAGCCGAGAACCTGGGGGCTTGACGTGAGCGGACAACCCAACACCCGGCTCTCGGACCTGTTCGGCCTGGCCGGCTGGTCCAAGGGCGAACTCGCGAGGCTGGTCAACCGGCAGGCGGCGGCCATGGGCCATCCCCAGCTGGCGACCGACACCTCCCGGGTGCGGCGGTGGATCGACATGGGAGAGATCCCGCGCGATCCCGTGCCGCGGGTGCTGGCGGCCCTGTTCACCGAGCGTCTCGGCCGTGTCGTGACCATCGAGGATCTCGGTCTGGTCCGGCACGGGCGCACGGGGAAACGGCCACGCGCCGGGAACGCGGAACATCCCGACGGAGTGCCGTGGGCGCCCGAGCGGACAGCCGAGGTCCTCACCGAATTCACGGGAATGGACCTCATGCTCAACCGACGCGGCTTGGTGGGCGCGGGTGCCGCGCTCACCGCGGGCTCCGCACTCAGCAGCGCCATGCACGACTGGCTGCACACCGATCCGGCCCTGACCGGCGACGCCCCCCGCCTCCACGATCCCCTGCACGTCGAGCCCGCCGGGTTCGACCGTTACGAGGCCGCCCCCATCGGGTCCCAGGAGATCGAGGAACTGGAGCGCTCCGTGGAGGTGTTCCGCGCCTGGGACGCCGCCCGGGGCGGCGGCCTCCAGCGCAAGGCGGTGGTCGGCCAGCTCAACGAGGTCGGCGGGATCCTCGCCTACCACCACCCACCCCATCTCCAGCGGCGCCTGTGGGGCGTCGCCGCCAACCTCGCCGTCCTGGCCGGCTGGATGTCGCACGACGTCGGGCTGGAACCGACCGCCCAGAAGTACTTCGTGATCGCCGCCCACGCGGCCCGGGAGGGCGGCGACCGGCCGCGCGCCGGTGAGGCGCTGTCCCGGGCGGCCCGTCAGATGGTGCACCTGGGCCGGCCCGACGAGGCGCTGGACCTGATGAAACTCGCCCAGTCCGGTTCGGGCGAGGAGGTGCTGCCGCGCACCCGCGCCATGTTCCACACCATCGAGGCCTGGGCACAGGCGTCCATGGGCAGGGGCCAGGCGATGCGCCGCACCCTGGGCCGCGCCGAGGACCTGTTCGTCTCCCAGAAGTCCGGCCTGGAACCGCCGGACTGGATGCAGACCTTCAAGGACGAGGACCTGTACGGCATGACCGCCCTCGCCTACCGCACGCTGGCCGAGTTCGAGCCCGGCGCGGCCGCGCACGCCCAGCACTACGCGGAGAAGGCCCTGTCCCTGCGCGTCGACGGGCGGGAGCGGTCGAAGATCTTCGACCATCTGTCCATGGCCTCGGCCTGCTTCATCGCGGACGACCCCGAACAGGCCGACCGCTACGCGCGCCTCGCCCTGATGGCGATGGGCTCCAACTCCTCGCGCCGCACCTGGGACCGGCTGCGCGAGATGTACCGGCTGACCGCCGAGTACGCCTCGTACCCGAGGATCCAGGAGCTCAGGGAGGAGATCCGGCTGGCGCTGCCCAAACCCCGGGGCAAGGGCGGCGCGGCCGCCCGGGCGTGAGGACGGCGGGCCCTTCCGGGGCCGCTGCTACCGGGCGACCCGGGCGACGAGCACACAGGCGTCGTCGTCGCGCTCCCCCTCGCCGAACTCGCCCACGACCACCCGGACGCAGTCCTGGGCGGTGCGGGCGCCGGCGAACCGCGGGGCCAGTTGCAGGAGACGGTGGACGGCCGTGCTCCCGGCGTGCCCGGGCACCAGCCCGTCCGTGTGCAGGAGGAGCAGGTCACCGGCATCGAGGGTCTCCTCGGCCTGGCCGTAGGAGGCGCCCGAGGTGGCGCCGAGCAGCATGCCGTCCGGCGCGTCCAGCGCCCGCCCCGTCCCGCCGCGGAACAGCAGCGGGGCGGGGTGTCCGGCCTGCGCCCACAGCAGCGAGCGGGTCTCCGGCCGGTAGCGCAGACAGACGGCACTGCCCAGGACCGGCTGCACGGTGCTGTCCAGCAACCGGTCGAGGCAGGCCAGCAGCGGCCCCGGCGCGGTCCCGGTCATCGCCATGCCGCGCACGGCGCCGAGCAGCATCGCCACGCCGGAGGCCGCGCCGACGCCGTGGCCGGTCAGGTCGCCGACGCTGAGCAGCGTCGTGCCGTCGGGCAGTTCCAGCGCGTCGTACCAGTCGCCGCCGATCCGGGTGTGCGCCGACGGCGGCAGACGCGCGGCGGCGAGGTCCAGGGCCCGCGGGCCGGCGTGCGGGAGCCGCAGGGAGCCGCGCCACGCGGGCAGCACGGCCTCCTGCAGCTCGACCGCGAGCCGGTGCTCGGTCCGCGCGGCGGCGTGCCGCTGGTGGTGCAGCGAGTCACGGGTCTCGCTCACCTCCCGCCGGCAGCGGCGCAGTTCGCTGACGTCGCGCAGCACCGCCCACATCGAGGCGGTGCTGCCGTCGGCGCCGAGCACCGGTTCGCCCATCATGTGCACCGTCCGTACGCCGTCGTCCGGGCGCACGACGCGGAACTCGCCGTCGATGGGCCGGGCGTCGACCAGACAGCCCGTCACCATCGCGGTCAGTGCGGCCCGGTCCTCGTCGAGCACCAGCGAGGGCAGTTCGTCCAGGGTGAGCGGAGCCGCCGCCGGGTCGCGGCCCAGGATGCGGTACAGCTCGCCGGACCAGTTCACCTCGTCCGTGAGCAGGTCCCACTCCGCGCTGCCGACCCGGCTGAGCAGGGAGTCGTGGCGCGGCGCGGGCGGCACGGCACAGAGCGGATCGGACGGACCGGCGGCGGCCGGCGGGTCGTCCCGCAGCTGCGTCAAGTGCCGTCCCAAATCGTCCAGTTGGTGCAGCGCCAGGTCGTACAGGGCGCGCCGCCAGCGGTCCTGCGGATCCGCCGCGTCGCCCGGTGTGCCACGGCGTACGGCGTCCACCTCGCCCTGGAGCCGCCGGGTCTGCGAGATGAGCGCGTCGACCGGGCCGCGTGCCGGCGGCTGGGCGGCTGGGCGGTCCGCGGAGAGGTGGGACGGCATGACGCACTCCGATGCGGGAACGGTTCGGCCTTCAGGCGGAGGGAGGGGCCGCTACGACTGTCGCACAGCCCATGAGGGCCCGTAAGGGATTCGGCAACACACGATAAGGCGGTGCCCATGGCATATGCCACCGTCTTCGCGGGGTTACCCCCGGGAATACGTCAGAGGCGGTCTCGGCGTCTCAACTCCCATGGTACGCAAGTGACATGGCGAACCCCCGGCCACCCGGCACCGCTCACTCGCACGTTCGACGGACAGGTGTTTGCCCGCGGGTGACCGGGTGGTCGCCCCGTCCTCAGTAGCGCAGCACCGCCGCCATCCCGTCCGCGTCCCCGAGCGCGCCGTCCGGGACGAAGCGGACCTCCGCGCCGGTCTGCAGGCACTGCTCGACGATCTCGTCCACGATGTCCTCGCGGGCGTCCAGGTCGCCGTCCTCGGCGACGATCAGGTGTTCGCCGTTGTCGCGGACCGTGATCCGGTAGTTCTCCTCCACGGCCAGCAGCCGGACCCGGCCCTCCCGCGCGTTCTGCCACAGCTCGTCGACGCCGGCCGCGAACTCCTTGCGTCCCCTGGCCGACTCGAGGGCCCTGGCCACGTCCTCGGTGTCCTTGCGCGCCTCCGCCTCGAGCACCGGCCGTACGGCCTGCCACACCGCGTCGGGCGTGCCGTGCGCCAGCCCGCCGTGCGGGACCTGCACGGCGTCCTTCGCCACGTTCCCGGCGTCGCACATCAGGGACAGCGCGGCGGGATCGCCGGTGACGTAGAGCGGCCGGGGATGGTCGCGCAGCAGCTTCGTCATGGCGGTGTCGGCCTCGCGCAGGAACCTGCGGGTGTCCTCGTCCCGGAAGTTGCTCGGCTGGTCGCCGACCTGCTCCTGCCGCTCCGGGTCGAAGTTCGGCTGCGGCCGGTCCAGCGGGAAACCGCCGGCGCGTTCCTCCACGACCCGGTCCACGCCGCCGCTCCACAGGGCGACCCGGTCGGCGGAGACGGACAGCACCCAGAACGGCCGTTCCGCCGTGTGCGCGGAGACGAGGTTGCGGGTCAGGAAGGTGTCGGAGAGGACGACCCGCTCGGGCACGCTGCGGGCCAGCGACCACACCTGGTGCTCGCCGGGGGCCGCGAAGATGACCAGGCCGTCCTCGGAGTGCGACAGATCGACCTCCGCCAGGGCCCGGTCGAGCTCCCGGGTCACGTCGGCGCGCCGCTCCCGGGTCACCGCGGGATCGGTCTCCAGCCTCTTCTTGGCCTCGGCCACCGCGTTGCGCAGCCGGACCGCGTCCTGGGAGTTCAGGGGCTCGCGCCGGTGTGTCGGCGTCAGCACGGACACCGCGGGGTAGGGGCGCGGGCGACGAAGCCCGGCAAGTGTCGAGGGACTCAGATCGTGCTCCATAACAGCACGATAGGGCGGATTTCCCCCCGGGGCATTCGGTGCGGACTCACCCGTGCGCGTCCCCGGCCCCGGGCGGGCGCTCAGGCGTCGCCGCCGTCCTCGGACCCGCAGGAACTGCCGCTCGGCGGCAGGGAACCGTACAGCAGGAAGTCGTCGACCTTGCGGTGGACGCAGGGCGAGGCCCCGTAGCCGGTGTGGCCCTCGCTCCGGTTGTCCAGCACCACGGCCGAGGGGCCGAGCCGCTCCGCCGTCTCCACCGTCCACCGGTACGGCGTGGCCGGGTCGCCCCGGGTGCCGACCAGCAGCATCTTCGCCGTGTCGAGGTCCTTGACCCGCTTCCGGATGTAGTCGGTCCCCCTGGGGCGGCCGTAGCAGAGCACCACCTGGGCGAGCCGGTACCGGCCGAACACGGGGGAGGCCTCCTCGTAGGCGGTGCGCAGCCGGGCCAGGTCCCGGGTCAGGGGTCCGGCGGCGGGCCGGTCCGGATCGTCCGCGCAGTTCACCGCCATCAGCGCCGCCGGCAGGTTGTCCGGGGGCACGTCCTCCGGGTCGACCAGGGGGCCGTCGGCGCGCCCCGGCGCGGGCGGCGTCATCCCCCCGGACGCGAGGGCCTCCACGCCGCGTGTGTCACCGTCCTCCATCAGCTGGGCGAGCGCCCGTTGCAGCAGCGGCCACAACTCCTCGGAGTAGAGGCCCGTCCCGATGGCGCCGGCCAGGTCCTGGCCGGTGAACTCGTAGCCGAAGTCGGTCGGCACCGGGTTCTCGTCGAGCGAGTCGACCAGCTCCACGACCTGCTTGCGGGCCGCCCGCGGGTCCCGTCCGAACGGGCAGGCGAGTTCCCCGGTGCACCAGGTGAGGAAGTTCTCCAGCGCGGTCTGCTGTCCCCGGGCACTGGCCAGTCCCTGCTCGGCCAGCGGCTCGGTCAGCGTGTCCACGCCGTCCAGCGCCATGCGGCCCACCCTGTCCGGGAACCGGGCCGCGTACACCGCGCCGAGCCGCGTCCCGTAGGAGAATCCGAGGTAGTTGAGCTTCTTGTCGCCGAGCACCTGGCGCATCACGTCCAGATCGTGCGCGACGTTCACGGTGCCGATGTGCTCGAGGACGGGACCCGAGTGCGCGGCGCACTCGGCCGCCACCTCGCGCAGCTGGGCGAGCGTCCTGCGCGGATCGCTCATCTCCTCGCCGTCGGTGGCCTCCAGCGCCTGGGTGGTGGCGTCGGTGCCGCAGCTGACGGGGGAGGAGCGGCCGACGCCCCGCGGGTCGAAGGAGACCACGTCGTAGTCCCTGGTGAGGCCCAGGAAGTCCTTGCGGCCCTGGGCCAGTCCCAGTACCCCCGACCCGCCCGGGCCGCCGAAGTTCAGCACCACCGAGCCCCGCGGGTCGCCGGAGGACCGGTAGCGGGCGAGGGCCAGGTCGAGGGTGCCCCCCTCGGGCTTCGCGTAGTCGAGCGGCACGGTGATCTTCCCGCACTGCATGTCCGCCGGCAGTTCCGCGCTGTCACAGGCGGCCCACCTGATCCTCTGGCCGTAGAACCGGTCCAGGGCGGGATCCGCGCGGCCGGTGGCCGTCAGTCCCGTGCCGAGCACCGCCAGCCCGACCGCCCCGGCGGCCGCGCAGCGCCGGACCGAGTGCCGCACCGCGCGGTGCCGGACAGGGGGTCGATCGGACAGCTTGGCCAGCATCGATGCCTCCAGGGGACGCCCCGCAGCGGACCGGGAACCCGGCGTCCCCGCTCACCCTAAGTGCGCTCCACGGCCCCCGCCCGTCGGCCGGACGGCGTCGTGCCGGGCGGTCCGGTCCCTGTGCGGGGGCCGCCGTTCGGCCGCGCGTTCGGCAGTCGCGAGTTCGACGGTCTTTGCCCGGGGTTCGACCCGCGGGGCCCCCGATGGGGTGAACGGGCTGCGGCATACGGATGAGCCATAACCCGGATGCCGCAGCCGCGTTCTATCCGGTGCGGGCGAGCGCTCGCGACCATGTCTGGAAGGCAGGGAACCGATGAGACGGGTTACCCGAAACGGTGTGATCGCCGTCGCGGCGGCGTCGGGCGCGATGGCCGTGGCGATGCCCGCGTACGCCGACGCCGGGGCGGAGGGCGTCGCGGCCGGTTCGCCCGGCGTGGGGTCCGGGAACACCATCCAGCTCCCGGTGCACGTTCCGGTGAACGTGTGCGGCAACACCGTGAACGTGGTGGGGCTCCTCAACTCCGCCGCGGGCAACACCTGCGTCAACGAGGACTCGCCCGCGCGGGACGTCCGTCCGGACTCCTCCGGAGGTGCCACGGCGGTGGCCGGGACGCACGACTCGCCGGGCGTGCTGTCCGGAAACGGGGTGCAGCTTCCGGTGGACCTCCCGGTCAACGTCACCGGGAACAGCGTGAACGCGGTCGGCGCCGGCAACGCGTCCGCCGGCAACAGCTCCGCGAACACCTCCGGCGAGCGGCCCGGCCGTCCCGCGGAGCCCGAGCCGGCCGCGCCGCCGCGCACCCTCCCCGCCCCGGCGCCGCACGCGGCCCCGGCGGAGAACGCCGCCCTCGCCCACACGGGCGCCGACCGGACGCTCCCGGTCCTCGGCGCCGGCGCCGCGCTCTTCCTGGGCGGCGTCGCCCTGTACCGCCGGTCGCGCCGGTGGACGGACGGCTGAACCGCGGGGCGGACGGGCCGCCGGGTGTCAGTCCCGTCCGCGGTGGAAGCGCCGGTGCAACCGCCCGACCTCCTCGGCCAGTTCGGGAACAGGCCCGTCCACGGTCACGCCGGGCGCGACCTCGCTGACGGGCAGCGCCCGCACCGGCGGCGCGGGCACCCCCAGCTCGCCGAGCCACGCCGTCAGCTGCGCGGAGGAGGCGACGTAGACGATGCGGCCGAGGCCCACCCAGGCGTGGGCGGCGGCGCACATCGGGCAGTGCTCGCCGGAGGTGTACACCGTGGCCGCGGCCCGCTCGGCGGGGGTCATCCGGGCCGCCGCCCAGCGCGCCAGCTCGAACTCGGGGTGCCGGGTGCGGTCCCCGGAGGCCACCCGGTTGTGGTCCTCGGCGAGCACGGTGCCGTCACCGGCCACGAGGACCGAGCCGAACGGCTCGTCACCGGACTCCAGGGCCTCGGCCGCCAGTTCCACACAGCGCCGCAGGTACGGCAGTTCGGCATCCTTCACAGCCACGGCGGCCTCCTCGGTCGGCTCGATCGACAGCAACCCTAATCCCGTTGCCCCCGGGTACGGCCCCGTGGTGGGGTCGACGGCATGGACAACGCCGCCGTACTCGCCCTGTTCGACCGTGAGCTGCGCGAGCAGGCGCCGCCCGACGGCCCAGGCGCACGGGTCGAGCGCGTCGGCGCCGTGGTGCGCCTCACCGGTCCCGCGCACGGCTGGAACGGTGTCGTGTGGTCCGCCCTGACGCCGGCCGGCGCGGACGCGGCGATCGCCGGACAGATCGCGTACTTCACCGGGCTCGGCCGCGAGTTCGAGTGGAAGCTGTACGGCCATGATCTGCCGGTGGACCTCGGGCGGCGACTGGTGGCGGCCGGCTTCACGCCGGGGCCGGTCGAGACGCTCATGGTCGGCGAGGTGGGCGAGGTCGGCGCGCTGACCCTCGGCACGGAGCCGCCCGAAGGCGTCCGCATCGTGCCCGTCACGGACCGGGCGGGCGTCGATCTGGTCGCCGACGTGCACGAGCGGGCGTTCGGCGCCGACGCCTCCCGGCTGCGGCGGGAGCTGTACGGCCGGCTGACCGCGGGCACCGATGTCGTCGTCCTGGCCATGGCCGGTGACGAGCCGGTGAGCGCGGCGCGCATGGAGCTGGTGCCGGACACGTCGTTCGCCGGGCTGTGGGGCGGGGGTACCGTGCCCGGCTGGCGGGGGCGGGGTGTCTACCGCGCGCTGGTGGCCCACCGGGCGCGGGTCGCCGCGGAGCGTGGCTACCGCTATCTGCAGGTCGACGCGTCCGACGAGAGCCGGCCCATCCTCGAACGCCTCGGCTTCCACCCTCTGACCACGACCACCCCGTACGAGCACCCGGGCGGTACACCCGGGCGAGCGGCCGCCCCCTGAGCCCGACGGCCTTCGAGCGGGCCTTCGGCATACGGCCGACGCCCGCTCGAAGAGACCGTGGACGCGACGGTGACCTGGTACGAGCAGTGGCCGTCACGCCCTGACGGGGCATCCGGCAGAGCTCAGCGGCCGGACTTCGCGCGGTCGAGGGCGACGACGCCCACCGCGGCGAGGCCGATCTGGATCAGCCACTCCACCCAGTCGACACCGTTGGTGTCGGCCACCCCGGCGGCCGAGGCGATCGCCGAACCGATCAGTGCGGCGACGATGCCGACGAGGATCGTCCACAGGATTCCGATGCGCTGACGCCCCGGGACCACGAGCCGGCCCAGAACGCCGATGACGATACCGATGACGATGGCACTGATGATGCCGTCGATCTCCATTTCACCCTCTTTTCATGGCCTCCGCTGCACTCCTTGTGCCCCCTGGCCGCCGGTACAGTCCCGTCCGGATGCGAGCCGGACAGCGGAGCGCCGGTCCGCGCCGCGCGCGGACCGGCGTATCGCTCCTTTCGTGTCTATGCCCGGCGGGTGCTCCTGGCCGCCGTGGCGGCACAGGCCGCGCCGAGGATCACGGCGAGGGCGCCGATGACGACGTTGTTCCAGATCACGCCCGCGTCGGGGTCGGTGCCGACGATCCAGGGCGAGACGATCATCCACACGCCCAGGGCGCACATGGCCCAGCTGAGGCCGTACATGCGCGCCGGGGCCGCGGTGAAGCCCAGGGCGAGCAGACCGATCGCGATGCCCACGATCAGGTTGTGGGTCATGAGCGCCGGCTGGCTCGTCGTGTAGTGGAGTATCCAGGGGGACACCGCGCAGTAGAGACCGAGCAGGAACACCGGTCCGTCCACGAGGGCCACATCGCGACCGCCGAGCATGCGGTCGTATCGTTCCCGCATTTCCGGAGCGTCGGGGTGGCTGCTGATGTCACCGCGCGGGTGCGAGACGTTGGCCATGAGTCGTCTCCTTCGGCTAGCAGGCCTGACCGCGTGTGATGCGGTGTGCGGTAAGCGCCGCATAGCACCATTCTGCTCTTATTTCTCCCTTATGTGTAGGGCTCGCGGCCCGTGTATGGATGACTGGTCTAAACCCTTGACTGGTACAGACCAAAGCGGTTGAGTGTGCTTCCACACCCCCCACCACGGCCGCCCCCACCGCCGTGACCGGCCCCGCCGGCGCGTGCGGGCGAGGCCCCGCTCAGGCGTGTCCTCGTCCGGGAGCGGCCGCGTTCCGCGAAGGAGCCGATCCTTGTCGAGAAGACGCATCGCCGCCGTGACCGCCGCCCTCGTCCTCGCCGGCAGCGCGCCGGTGCTGCTGCCCGCCGCCACCGCCTCCGCCGCCGCCTGCTCCAGCTATCCGAACTGGGTGGCCGGGCGGTCGTACAACGCCGGTGACATCGTGCGCTACACCGACGGCAGGGCGTACATCGCCGAGCACGCCAACCCGGGCTACGACCCGGTCATCAGCACCTGGTACTGGGAGCCGTACGCCTGTGACAACGGTCCCGGAACGCCCGCCGGGAACTTCGTCGTCACCGAGGCGCAGTTCAACCAGATGTTCCCGGGCCGGAACTCCTTCTACACCTACAGCGGTCTCACCGCCGCGCTGAGCGCCTACCCGGGCTTCGCCAAGACCGGCAGCGACACGGTGAAGAAGCAGGAGGCGGCCGCCTTCCTGGCCAACGTCAGCCACGAGACCGGCGGCCTGGTGCACGTGGTGGAGCAGAACACCGCCAACTACCCGCACTACTGCGACTGGGGGCAGCCGTACGGCTGTCCGGCCGGCCAGGCCGCCTACTACGGGCGCGGGCCGATCCAGCTGAGCTGGAACTTCAACTACAAGGCCGCGGGCGACGCGCTCGGCATCGACCTCCTGGGCAACCCCTGGCTGGTGCAGAACGACGCGGCCGTCGCCTGGAAGACGGCCCTGTGGTACTGGAACACCCAGACCGGCCCGGGCTCCATGACCGCGCACAACGCCATGGTGAACCAGGCCGGTTTCGGCCAGACGATCCGCAGCATCAACGGCTCCCTGGAGTGCGACGGCCGCAACCCCGCCCAGGTGCAGAGCAGGGTGACCAAGTACCAGCAGTTCACGCAGATCCTCGGCACGTCACCCGGCGGCAACCTGTACTGCTGACGTCCGACGGCCGGTCATGGTGTCATGCACCTGACCTACTCGGGCCGGGCCCGCGCACCGCGTGTGCGCGGGCCGTCCTCCGGACGAAGGGCACCCCGTATGCGCACCCCCCACGCCCTGCTCGCCACGACCGTCACGACCGCCGCGCTGGCCGCGGCCGTCGTGGCGCCCGCTCCCGCAGAGGCGGCGGACACGGTTCCGCCGCCCGGCGCGTACTACGTCCAGAGCGCCACCACCGGGCTCAACGCCGCCGGCACCACCGGCACCGTCGAACAGCGCAGACCGCGCGGCGACGAGGACCACCAGCGGTGGAACCTGCGCGCCGACGGCGCCTCCCACCTGCTGGAGAACACCGACAGCCCCGGCACCTGTCTCGGCCGCGACGGCGACGGGGCCAGGACCGTCGGCTGCGCGAACCCGGAGGCACGCTGGGAGATCGCCCCCGCGGGCGCCGACCGGTTCACGATCGCCGCTCCCGGCACCGGCCGCCGCCTCACCGTCGCCCCCAGGCCCTCCGGCGCCACCCACCCCGCCGCGCTCGCCGTCGGCGCCGGCACGGGCGACCTCGCCCTGTGGTACCTGACCCCGGTCGCCCCGGTCACCCGCCCCATGCCGCCCGAGGGCGAGCGCACCCTGGACCAGGTCACCTTCCTCACCGCCCACAACGCCTACGCCAACGGCGTCGACGGCGGCTTCGCCCCGCCCTTCGTCAGTCTCTTCCCCAACCAGAGCCGCGGCATCGAACGCCAGCTCGCCGACGGTGTCCGCGGCTTCATGCTGGACATCCACCAGACGCCGGACGGCGCGATCCTCTGCCACAACAGCTGCACCCTGGTCAGCAGACCCGTCGCACTGTGGGTGGACCTCCAGCGGATCGTCGACTTCCTCCGCGCCCACCCCGGCCAGTTCGTCACCGTCTTCCTGGAGGACTACGTCGATCCCGGCGTCCTGCGCGCCGAACTCGCCCGCGTCCAAGGGTTGTCGGACGTGCTCTACCGGCCGGACCGCACCGGCGTCCGCGAGCACGGCTGGCCGTCCATGGGGCAGCTGGCCGCCGCCGGACAGCGGCTGCTGATCCTCACCGATCACGGCCGCGCCGCGGACGAGGCCGCCGGGCTGACCCGGGACACCTTCGGCGTGATGTACCAGCGCGAGTGGACGGTCGAGAACCACTGGTCCATGGGCCCCGGCCTCGGCGCCTCCGACTGGTCCTGCTACAGCCGCTGGTACGACGCGGGCACCAACGTCCCGCTGACCCGCACCGAGCCCGGCTTCCGCCCCCTGTTCGTCATGAACCACTTCCGGGACACCACGGTCGCCTCGACCGCGGGCACGGACAATTCCAAGCTCGCCGACCGCGCCGGCCGGTTCTGCCGGCCCGCGGCCCGCAAGAAGCCCAACTACCTCGCCGTGGACCGCTACGACCTGGGCGACCCGGCGGCCGCCGTCGCCTCCCTGAACACCTACACGTATCCGTGACCACCTCGCCGTACCCGCTCCGGGGCCCGTCCCGGAGCGGGAACTGGCGCATCCGGTGGTTTTACGTATAACCTCTCCGGTCAATCACACCTGCGAGAGGCCACGATGAGACGCGTTCCCCTGGTCACCCTCGTCGTCGACGACTACGACGAGGCGATCCGCTTCTACACCGGGGCGCTCGGTTTCCGGCTCGCCGAGGACTCGCCCCGGCCGGACGGCGGCCGCTGGGTCGTCGTCGAGCCGGACGCCGGCCACACCGGTGCCGCGCTGCTGCTCGCCCGCGCCAAGGGGGAGTCCCAGCGGGCCCGGGTGGGCGACCAGACCGGCGGGCGGGTGGGCTTCTTCCTGCACACCGACGACTTCGCCCGTGACCACGCGCGCATGACCGCCGCGGGCGTGACCTTCCTGGAGGAGCCGCGCCACGAGCCGTACGGCTCGGTCGCCGTCTTCCAGGACCTCTACGGCAACCGCTGGGACCTGCTCCAGCCCGCCGTCTGACCCCTCCACCGCTTCGAACCGCCAGCCCGAGGAAAGCCCGCCATGACTGCTACGCGCGTAGACACCGAGCTCGTCCGCCGCCTCCCCAAGGTCGTCCTGCACGACCACCTCGACGGCGGCCTGCGCCCCGCGACCGTCGTGGAACTGGCGGAGGCCATCGGCCACACCCTGCCCACCACCGACCCCGACGAGCTCGCCGCCTGGTACGTGGAGGCCGCCGACTCCGGCGACCTGGTCCGCTACATAGCCACCTTCGAGCACACCCTCGCCGTGATGCAGACCCGCGAGGGCCTGCTGCGCACCGCCGAGGAGTACGTGCTCGACCTGGCCGCCGACGGCGTGGTCTACGGGGAGGTGCGCTACGCGCCCGAGCTGAACACCAGGGGCGGGCTGACGATGCGCGAGGTGGTGGAGACCGTCCAGGAAGGTCTCGCCGCCGGCATGGCCAGGGCGGCCGCCGCCGGAACGCCCGTCCGGGTCGGCACCCTGCTCTGCGGCATGCGGATGTTCGACCGCGTCCGCGAGGCCGCCGGCCTCGCCGTCGCCTTCCGGGACGCCGGAGTCGTCGGCTTCGACATCGCGGGCGCCGAGGACGGCTTCCCGCCCGCCGACCACCTCGCCGCCTTCGAGTACCTGCGCCGGGAGAGCGTGCCCTTCACCATCCACGCCGGTGAGGCCCACGGCCTGCCCAGCATCCGCCAGGCGCTCCAGGTGTGCGGCGCCCAGCGCATCGGCCACGGCGTGCGCATCACCGAGGACATCCCCGACCTCACGGCGGGCAAGCTCGGCCGCCTCGCCGGCTGGGTCCGCGACCGCCGGATCGCGCTGGAGATGTGCCCCACCTCCAACCTCCAGACCGGCGCCGCCACGTCGATCGCCGAGCACCCGATCACCGCGCTGAAGGACCTCGGCTTCCGGGTCACCCTCAACACCGACAACCGTCTCGTCTCGGGCACCACCATGACCCGGGAGATGACCCTGCTGGTCGAGCAGGCCGGCTGGACGGCCGAGGACCTGCGCACGGTCACCGTCAACGCCGTGAAGAGCGCCTTCCTCCCGTTCGACGAGCGGAGCGCCCTCCTGCGGGACGTCGTCCTGCCCGGCTACGCGTCCGCGCTCCGGACCAGCCCGCCCGCGTAGGCGGCCTGTCCGACGTGCTGGAGATCGTCGGACAGGACGCTGACCAGCCGTACGCCCAGGGTGACCGGTGGATCCCAGTGCTCGTCCACGACGCGTTCCAGGTCGCCGGCGGCCAGCGCGCGCAGCGCCCCGAGGGTCTGCTCGTGCACCGCGTCGTGGTACCCGGTCAGCAGGGCGCCGTCGTCGACCCGCACCCGGGCGACCTCCGCCGGGGTGTGGCCGTACCCGGTGTCGTGGCGCGGCAGGCCGAGGCCGAGGCGCTTCTCCCACCCCTGGGAGAGCCACACCTGGTCCAGGCCGAAGGCGTCCGCGACATGGTCGTCCTGGATCCGGGTGAGGTGCCAGACCAGCCAGGCGACGGAGTTGGCGTCGGGGCCCGGCCGGGCCCCGAGCCCGTCGGGGCCGAGGCCCTCCACGGCGGCGTGGACCTCTTCCCGGACGCGGCCGAAGCCGTCGATGAGGATGTCCTTGGCAAGCATGGGTCCACCCTCGCGCATTCCGGCGCCTCACGCGCCCCCGTGGTCCAGCAGGGACATCAGGGCACGCGCCGCCGGACTGGTCGCCCGCGGCGACGGCACCAGGGCGACGGTCTCGTAGGCCGCCTCGCCGGTGTCCTTCAGCGGGAGCGCCGTGAGCGCCTCCCGCTTGTGCCGGAAGTGCCGCGGCACGACGGCGACCCCAAGGTTCTCGTCGACCAGGTCGAGCAGGCTGTGCACGTCGTTCACCTCCAGCGCCACCGTGCGGCGGACCCCCGCGGCGGCGAAGGCGGCGTCCGTGGCGCGGCGCGGACCCCAGTCCGGGTGGAAGTCGACGAACACCTCGCCGGCCAGGCCGGCCGGGGTCAGCGGCAGCCCGGCCCGCGCGAGCCGGTGCTCCGGATGGCACAGCACCGTCATCGGCTCGGCCGTCAGCGGCACCGACCGCAGCTGGTCCGGGTCCGCCTCCGTGCGGTAGGCGAAGGCCAGATCCAGCCGCCCCGCCGCGACCTCCTCCGCCAGCGCCGCCGACCCCCACTGCCGCAGCCGGATCTCCACGTCGGGGTGGAGCCGCCGGAACGCGGCGAGCAGCTCCGCCACGTTCACCCCGGCGATGCACTGCTCGGCGCCCACCGTCAGGGTGCCGCGCAGCACGCCCTGGACCGCGGCCACGGCCTCGTGCGCCGCGCGCACCTGCGCCAGGATCCGCTCGGCCTCCGCCAGCAGCGCCCGCCCCGCCTCGGTGAGGGTCACCCGGCGGGTCGTCCGCACGAACAGCGGCGTCTGCAGTTCGCGCTCGAGGGCGCGGATGGACGCGGACAGGCCCGACTGGGAGACCATCAGCCGTTCCGCCGCGCGGGTGAAGTGCTGGTCCTCGGCCACGGCGACGAAATGCTGGAGGTGACGCAGTTCCATGATTGAGAAGCGTATCCGCTGAATTCCATCGGATTCTTCTGTTGGACCACTGCCCGCAGGTCACGACAGAGTGGAAGGGCGGTTTCGACGGAACCGCCGAGACATGTGCCAACCCCTCAGGAGTCGTGTTGTACACCGCACACCCCGACCGTTACGCGGACATGCCCTACCGGCGCACCGGACGCAGCGGCCTGAAGCTCCCCGCGCTCTCGCTCGGCCTGTGGCACAACTTCGGTCCCGACCGCCCGGCCGAGACCCAGCGCGCCATCCTGCGCCGCGCCTTCGACCTGGGCGTCACCCACTTCGACCTCGCCAACAACTACGGGCCCCCGCCCGGTGCGGCCGAGTCGGCCCTCGGCGAGGCGCTGAGGTCGGACTTCGCGCGGTACCGCGACGAGCTGGTCATCTCCACCAAGGCCGGCTACCTGATGTGGCCCGGCCCGTACGGCGAATGGGGCTCGCGCAAGTACCTGCTCTCCTCGCTGGACCAGAGCCTGGGACGCATGGGCCTGGACCACGTCGACATCTTCTACTCGCACCGCTTCGACCCGGAGACGCCGCTCGAGGAGACGATGGGCGCCCTGCACTCGGCGGTCCAGCAGGGCAAGGCGCTGTACGTCGGTGTCTCCAACTACTCCGCGGAGCAGACCCGGGAGGCCGCCCGCATCCTCGGTGAGCTGGGCACCCCGCTGCTGATCAACCAGCCGCGCTACTCCCTGCTGGACCGCCGCCCGGAGGACGAGGGGCTGATGGACGCCCTGGACGAGCTCCGGGTCGGCTCCATCGCGTACTCCCCGCTGGAGCAGGGCCTGCTGACCGCCCGCTACCTGGACGGCATCCCGGAGGACTCGCGGGCCGCGAGCGACAGCCCCTTCCTGAACACCGACGCCCTCACCGGGGAACTGGTGGGCCGGCTGCGCACGCTCAACGACATCGCCGCCTCCCGCGGTCAGAGCCTCGCGCAGATGGCGCTGTCCTGGGTGCTGCGCGGCGGCCGCCTCACCTCGGCGCTGGTCGGTGCGAGCAGCCCGCGGCAGCTGGAGGACAGCGTCGCCGCGACCCGGAACCTCGACTTCGACCAGGAGGAGCTGGACCGCATCGACGCGGCCGTCAAGCGGTAGCCGCCGTCACGCCCCCTCGGGGAGCCGGTCCAGGAAGCCGTACACGGCCCGGACGCGGTCCCCGGAGCCGAGCGTGATCACGTCCGAGCCCGCGACGGGGGCGGAGCCGTCCGCGGTGTTCACCAGCTCCCACGAGAAGCGGGCGGTGTCGTGGTGGCCGTCGACCGTCCCGGCGAGCCGGAAGGCGAAGCCGGGGAACCGGTCGTGCGCCGCCGCGATCACCGCGGTGATCGCCTCGTGGCCGACGGCGTCGGCCAGCGGGTCGGTGTAACGGCCGTCCTCGGTCCAGGCGGCGGCGACCGCCCTGGCGCGCGCCTGCGCGTCCCCGGCGTTCCAGGCGTCGAAGTAGCGGGCGACGGCGGCGTCGTAGCGGTGCGCGGACGTGGTCATGAGGAATCCCCCTGGGAGATCGCGGCTGCCGGTCGGACACCGGGTCCCCGTCGCGGTGACCCGGTGGTCACACCCTGCCCGCGCGCCCGCCGGCGGTCGATTACCTCCGAGGTCATCCGGCGCCCGCCGGACGTACCCGCACCGTTTCGGCCAGGGGCGGCCGTGAATATGCCAGGAGACTGGCCGGAAACACATGGTGACAGTGTTTCAGCGGTGAACATACTCGACAGCGAGAGCGCTTCACACCGCGCGACGGCGCCCTCACGCACAGCATGCGAGCCACGAGGCGGGCAGCCGGCCCGGCCCGGCGGGCGAGCGACGCAGCGGGGGAGGGAACGTGCACGACGAATTCCTGTGCCATGTCACCGCCTACGGGGTCTGCGACGGCCGCCGTATCGGAGTACCCCTGGGCACCTACCGGGCGCCCACCCTCGCCCTCGCCCTGTGGTGGCTGCGCGACCGCGCCCTCTGGATCGCCGAGCGCCTCGACCCGCGGCCCGACGCCGAGCACTTACCGGCGGGCGCGCTGATGCCGGTACCCGACGGCGTGCCCGACGTACCCACGGTGCTGCGCGCCTGGTGCGGCGACGCCGCCCGGCAGGAGGCGGTGGCCGAGGAACTCGCCGCCGGCCGGATGGTGCGCGTCGCCACCGGCGACGACACCACCGAGTACGAACTGCTGGCCGAGTCCGTGGACGCACTGCGCATGCAGCGCGCCGCCCGGACGCTCGGCGTCCCGGTCGCCTGACCGCGCCCTTCCCGACGAACGCGGGCGTCACCGGGTCAGCCGCCCGGCCCCGCCGCGTCCCGCCGCCGCACCGCGCGCGCCAGCAGCGCCCCCGCGAAGCCGGTGACCAGGCCCCACAGCAGGGCCAGGCCCACGGCGCCCCACAGCCGCGGGCGCAGCAGCACCTGCCCGGAGAAGCCCTCGCCCAGACCGCCGATGCCGAGCACGGACAGGCCGAGCCGCGCGGTGATCCGGGCCATCAGACAGATCATCAGCACCGTCAGCGCCAGCGCCACCGCCATGCGCACGGCGTGCTGCCAGGCCCGGACCCGGGCGGGGGAGCGGGCCGCCGTCGCGAACGCGGTGGCGAGCAGCAGCGCCGCGACCACCACGAGCAGCCACCACCACTTCCCGCCGTCGTGCTCGACGAGCGTGCCCAGGTTCAGCACGGAGACGTCCGGTGTGCGCAGCACCTCGTCCAGGACGTGCGGCATGGGCAGCCCGAAGGGCCCCTCCACCCTGCCGTCCCAGGTGGCGCCCAGTCCGACGGTCAGCGCCAGCCAGGCGATGTTGGGCAGCCCGAGCAGGATCACGGCGAACGTCTCTGCCGGGTGGCCCCGGGTGGCGGCGACGACCAGCGCGATCACGAGGCAGATGACGACCGCGGCCAGCAGCAGCCCCACCATCCCCCACGCCGCGGGACGCACCGCCGTCCGCAGCCGCAGCAGCCCGGACGGCAGCGGGGCGTCGCGGGACACCGCCAGCGACACCACCAGCACGCCCGCCAGCCAGAGCAGACCGATGAGGACGGTCGGGACCACGTTCGTGGAGAAGCCCACCACCGGGGTGAAGCCGAACAGGTCGCCCAGGTCGCCGAGCGGGCCGTCCCCGAGGGAGAGCTCGAACGTGTGCCGCGCGGCGAGCGCCAGGCCGAGGACCGCGAGCAGCCACAGGGCGGCGATCCGGGCGGTCCACCCGGCCAGTTCCGGCGCCCCGGCGCCGTCCCGGTGACGCAGCGGGCGCAGGAATCCCCCGCCGAGGACCAGCGCCCCGGCGAGGGTGACCGACAACGGGATGACCGTCAGACCGCCCTCCGTGCCGGCCAGGCCCCCGGCGTCCCCCGAGAGCTCGACCGTGCCGCCGACGGCGGTGACCACGGCCGCCGCGACCACCGGGGGGAAGGACCCCTCCGGGAGGTCCGTGGCACCGGCCGCCCACAGCCCCAGCGCGGCCACCGCGCCCATCGTGATCAGCGTGCCGAGAACCGTGGCGAGGGCCGGGCCCCAGCCGTGACGGGCGACCGGACGGCCGGAATCAGTACGTGAGCTCACGTCAGCACGCTAAGCAGCCCCGGCCGCCCCCGCCCGCCGGGAGCCCCTAACCGGGACGTCCCTGGCCCGTCCGGATCACCAGGGCGTGGTCACCGAGGCCCAGCAGGCGGCCGGGCGGCAGTTCGCCGCGGGTCGTGAGGATCGCCTCGATGCGGGCGGTGACCGGATCGAACGCCGCGTCCAGCACCGTGCCCCGCTCCTCACCGCACTCGGTGAGCACCCTGCTCCCCACCAGATCCCGGTGCGGCGGGACCTCCGCGGGGCCGCCGGACGGGCGGGCGATCAGCATGTCCGGGCCGGCCGCGCCCAGCGCGTCCCAGGCCACCACCGCCTCCTTGCGGAGCCGTCCGCGCCGTATCCGCACATGGGTGACCTGCGCGGAGGACGCGTCGACCGTCAGGGCCCGCACCACCCCGACGCGGTCCGCGTCGCCCGGGGTCAGCACCGGCAGCCCCCGCACCCGCGAGAACAGCATCATCGGTCCGCGCCCCTCCCGCGCCCGTGGTGGACGCCGGCGCGGGCCACGAAGGCCGGCAGGTCGTCGGAGACGTACGTCGTCGCCTGCGCCGGGATCACCAGCCGCCGGCCGGAGACGCTCACGGCCTCGCCCCGCGGCACGTACACCTGGTGCCGCCGGTGCCGCGAGCCGGGCACCAGTTCCCGGTGCGCGGCCAGCCGGAAGGCGACCAGCCGGCCGCTGGTGCCGCCCTCCACCAGCACATCGAGCACCGTGCCCACCAGGTCGCCGTCGTCGGTCAGCACCTGCGCCCCGAGCAGCCGCCCGCGCAGCGCGTCCCGGCGCGCCGCCGACAGGGGCAGGTCGCACAGGGCGCCCTCGTCGCGGACCATCACCGCGTGCCGGCCCAGACAGTGCACGGCAGGCCAGGGCAGGTCCCGCGGCACCGGGCCGGACAGCAGGGTCCGGCCGGTCAGGGTGAAGCTCGCGATCCGCCCGGCCGCGGTGTCGAAGACGGTGTCCTTGACATGGGCCACGGCGTCGCCGCCCAGTGTCACCACGGGCAGCGTCATCAGGCTCCGCACCGCCGTCAGCTCGTTCATCGCACACGCCCTTCCCGGTCCGGCGGGACCCCGCCACGACCGGGTTCCCCGTCCCGCGCAGGCGCACACGGATCAGGTGGACTGCGCCGCCGGAGTCGGGGTACCAGGACTGGTGCAGATTCGTCCGGCCGGTCCGGCTTCGCAGAGAGAAACGCATGATCTACCACCTGGACGGGGCAGTGATACCGACTGGTTTCGACGTGCCCGTGGAACCGCTGAGGCGGGCGGCACACTTCACCGGTGAGCCGGGATGCATCGCCGAGGCGCGGGCGTTCGCCACGCGCTTCCTCGAGCAGCTCAGGACCGAGTGGTGCGCCACGATCGACGAGCGCGTCGGCGGCGCCGTGCTGCTGGTGGTGAGCGAACTCGTCACCAACGCGGACCGGCACAGCGACGGGCCGTACATCCTGGAACTGGAGGGCACGGACGCCTCGCTCACGGTGATGGTCTACGACAGCAGCGCGACCCTGCCCCGCGTCTTCCCCCGCAACCCGGAGCGGATCGGCCGGCACGGCCTGGAGATCGTCCGCGCGCTGGCGGGAGACGTCACCGTGGAGCGCGTGCCGGTCGGCAAGCGCGTGCGCGCGGTCGTCCACCTCGACGAGCGCTGAGGGGCCGGCCGGTGTCCCGGCCGGCCCCTCAGCGGTGTACCCGGTCTGTCAGGCGCAGCCGAGCTCGCCCAGCATGCCCACCCGCAGACGGGCGATGATCCGCTTGATCAGGCGGGACACGTGCATCTGCGAGCAGCCGAGGCGCTCGCCGATCTCCGCCTGGGTGGCCTCCTCCACGAACCGCAGGTGGAGGATCTCCCGGTCGCGCGGGCTGAGCTCGGCCATCAGGGGGGCGAGCGAGTGGAAGTCCTCGACCAGCCGGAGCCCTTCCTCCTCCACGCCGATGAAGTCGGCGAGGACGGCCTCCCCGTACTCGGGACCGTCACCGGTGAGGGCCGCGTCCAGCGACGACGAGTTGTACCCGTTCGCGGCGATCTGCCCCTCGACGACCTGCTGCTCGGTGATGTTCATCAGCGTCGCGAGCTCGGCGACCGTGGGCTCCCGGTCCAGCCGGCTGGCCAGCTCCTCGCGTGCCTTGGCCAGCTCGACGCGGAGTTCCTGGAGCCGGCGGGGCACGTGCACCGCCCAGGTGGTGTCCCGGAAGAAGCGCTTGATCTCACCGACGATGTACGGCAGCGCGAAGGAGGTGAACTCGACCTCGCGGGCCAGCTCGAACCGGTCGATGGCCTTGATCAGACCGATCATGCCGGTCTGCACGACGTCGTCCATGTCGTCGCCGCGGCCGCGGAACCGTCCCGCCGCGAACCGCACGAGCGACATGTTCATCTCGATGAGGGTGTTGCGCGCGTACTGGTACTCGCGCGTGCCCTCCTCGAGCTCCGCCAGACGGCGGAAGAACTGCCGGGACAGCTCCCTGGCGTCGCGCGGCGCGACGGCACGCGGCTGCGCCACTTCCCGCAGGGCTCCGTCACCCGTCCCGGCCTCGGCGTGCTTGTCGGCAACCTGTGCCTGCGACCGGATCACGGCGGTCCTCATTACCTCTCCCCACGAACGTCACGGATCGGGCATGCACCCGAACCCTGCGAGTACCCAGGTCGCGCCAACCCATGCCCACCAGGTTCCGGAAATTCCGGAACGCGGTGTGCACCGGTTGTCACCCGTACGTCCGATGGTACGGCGCGGCGGCAGCTGCAGCAGCCCGGCCGGCACCCGGCGCGCCCTTCACTCAGGGCGGAACGCCGCTCCCTTCCCTCCGGCGCCGGAATTCCTAGGCTGAGCGCGTGACCAGTCAAGCGCCGAACCACGCCCGCGTCATTCCCCTGCGACCCGGCACGCCCGCGCCGGCCCCCGAGCCCAGAGAGCCGCTGTGGCGCCACCTCGTCGGCGACGTGCTGCGCAGGGAGCGGCTCGCCCAGGAGCGGACGCTCAAGGACGTCGCCGACGAGGCCCGGATCTCGATGCCCTATCTCTCGGAGGTGGAGCGGGGCCGCAAGGAGGCCTCCTCGGAGGTCCTCGCGGCCGCCGCCCAGGCACTCGGTCTGGGTCTCGGGGACCTGCTGACCCGTGCCCACGGAGAACTGGTCCGCGTCACCGCCCGGCGTGCCGGACCCGCCCGCGGAGTGTCCGGCACCGCGCACGACGGACTGTGCCTGGCCGCCTGACACCCCTCATGTGCCCCGGCGCCTCACCCCCTCGCCAGGCGCCGGGCCAGCACCTCGTCGGCCAGCCCGTACGACACGGCCTCCCGGGCGGTGAACACCTTGTCGCGGTCCATGTCGGCCCGCAGGGTCGCCGGGTCGTGGTGGGTGTGCCGGGCCAGCACCTCCTCCACCTGGGAACGGATCCGTACCATCTCCCTGGCCCGCAGCGCCAGGTCCGAGGCGGTGCCGCGCGTTCCGCCGGAGGCCGGCTGCCCGAGCAGCACCCGCGCGTGCTCCAGCACGAACCGCCGTCCCGGATCCCCGCCGGCCAGCAGCACGGCCGCCGTGGACGCCGCCTGGCCGACGCAGAACGTCGAGATCGGCGCCTGCACGAACGTCATCGTGTCGTAGATCGCCATGAGCGAGGTGAACGAGCCGCCGGGCGAGTTGATGTAGAGCGCGATCTCGCTCTCCGGGGCCGCCGACTCCAGGTGGAGGAGCTGCGCGATGACCACGTTGGCGACGCCGTCGTCGATCTCCGTCCCCAGGAAGACGATCCGCTCGGACAGCAGCCTGCTGAACACGTCGTAGGACCGCTCGCCCCGCGGGGTGCGCTCGACGACGTTCGGAATCGTGTACGTCCCCATCACCGCAGCCCCATCCTGGGCCGCGCGGCGGCCGGGCGGACGTCGTCCAGGGACTCCACCACCCGGTCCACCATCCCGTACTCCCTGGCCTGCTCCGCCGTGAACCAGCGGTCCCGGTCGCCGTCCCGGGAGATGGTCTCCGGGGTCTGCCCGGTGTGCTCGGCGGTGATCCGCTCGATGGTCCGCTTGGTGAAGTCCAGGCTCTCCGCCTGGATCTCGATGTCGGCGGTGGTGCCGCCGATGCCCCCCGACGGCTGGTGCATCATGACGCGCGCGTTCGGCAGGGCGTAACGCTTGCCGGGAGCGCCGACGCAGAGCAGGAACTGGCCCATGCTGGCCGCGAAGCCCATCGCCAGGGTGGCGACGTCGTTGGGGATCAGCCGCATCGTGTCGTAGATGGCCAGTCCGGCGTGGACCGAGCCGCCGGGGCTGTTGATGTACAGGCTGATGTCGGTGCGCGGGTCCTCGGCGGACAGGATCAGCAGCTGCGCGCACACCCGGTTGGCGGAGACCTCGTCGACCTGTGTGCCGAGCAGCACGATCCGCTGCGCGAGCAGCTGGGCGGCGAGATGGTCGTCGAACCGGTTCGGCGGGGTGTCGCCCTCCTCGGCCCGGGGCGTCAGGTCCGGCCGCGGGCCGGCGGTGAGTGGGGACATGGGCGCTCCTGGTGGTCGCTGGTCGGGAACGCGGCCCGGCGGCCGCGTCCCCTCCACCATCGACCGGCCGGCGGGACGGGCGGGGACGTCTCTGCCCGTGGCAGATTCGCCACGGGCAGAGCGGGCCGCTCCCCGCCTCCGTCCGGACCGGTGCGCCGCGCGCCGATGAGTTCCGCGGCGCGCGGCGGTCCACCCCATGACCGCGTTCCACGCCGAGGAGGTACTCATGACCACCGACGGATTCACCACGTGTCTCTGGTTCGACGACCAGGCCGAGGAGGCCGCGAACTTCTACGTCTCGCTCTTCAAGGACTCGGGCGTCACCCGGATCCTGCGCAACACCGAGTCCGCGCACGGCAGCACGGGCTCCGTCCTCACCGTGGAGTTCACGGCCAACGGCCAGAAGTTCGTCGCGCTGAACGGCGGGCCCGAGTTCAAGTTCAACGAGGCGGTCTCCTTCCAGATCGACTGCGCCGACCAGAAGGAGGTCGACCACTACTGGGAGGCGCTCGTCGAGGGCGGCGGCGAGCACGGCCCCTGCGGCTGGCTCAAGGACCGCTTCGGCGTGTCCTGGCAGGTCACCCCCGCGCGGCTGATCGAGCTGATCAGCGACCCGGACCAGCGGAAGGCGGACCGTGCCCTGAAGGCCATGCTGTCGATGGGCAAGCTCGACATCGCCGCGCTGGAGAAGGCGTACGCGGGGGAGTGACGGCGCGCACCCTTCCCGGCCGCCGCACCCCGCCCCGGCCGCGCCGCCGCTCGGCGCGCGGTCCGTGGCGGTGGTGGCTAGCGTGGGGGACGGACCGTCCAACCGCCCGGAGAGGGTCGCAGCCATGGCCGTGCAGCCCGAGGGGTCCCCTTGCTGGGCCGACGCGATGTTCGCCGACGTCGAGGCGGCCAAGAGCTTCTACGGCGACGTCCTCGGCTGGACCTTCGCCGAGACGTCGGCCGAGTTCGGCGACTACACCCAGGCCTTCGTCGACGGCAGGGCGGTCGCGGCCGTCGTACCGCCGATGCCCGGCCAGGAGGGCACCTCGCAGTGGTGCCTGTACCTCGCGGCTCCGGACGCCGCCGCGACCGCCGCCCGGATCCGGGAGAACGGCGGCGAACTGCTGATGGAGCCGATGCGGGTGGGCGACTTCGGCACCATGTGCCTGGCCCGCGACCCCGGCGGCGTCGTCTTCGGCCTCTGGCAGGCCGGCACCCACGAGGGTTTCGGGGTGACCGCCGAACCCGGCGCGTACTGCTGGGCGGAGGTCTTCACCCGGGAGCCGGAGAAGTCCGACGCGTTCTTCCCCGCCGTCTTCCCCTACCGCTCCAGGGAGCTCGAGGGCGAGATGGACTTCCGGGTCTACGACCTCGGGGAGCGCAGTGTGCTCGGCCGGATGCGGATGACGGACGACTTCCCGCCCGAGATGCCCCCGTACGTCAACGTCTACTTCTCCGTCGCGGACTGCGACGAGGCGGTCGCCCGCGCGACCGCGCGGGGCGGCGTCCTGCGCTTCGGGCCGATGGACACGCCCTTCGGCCGGTTCGCGGCCATCAGCGACCCGCAGGGCGCGAACTTCTCGGTGATCGACCTCGCCCGCACCACGGGCGAGCTGCCGAGGACGGCCGCTGCGGACTGAAGCGGGTCGGGCCGGCCCGCCCGGGCATGGCATGATCGGGCGCATGCGTGAACTCGTGGTGGCCGCGTGCGACGGGGCTTCGAAGGGAAACCCCGGACCCGCCGGCTGGGCCTGGGTGGTCGCCGACGCCTCCGGGACGCCGGTCCGCTGGGAAGCGGGCGCGCTCGGCACGGCCACCAACAACATCGCCGAACTCACCGCGCTGGAGCGCCTGCTGGCGGCGACCGACCCCGCCGTGCCGCTCGAGGTCCGGATGGACTCGCAGTACGCCATGAAGGCCGTCACCACCTGGCTCCCCGGCTGGAAGCGCAACGGCTGGCGCACCGCGGCGGGCAAGCCCGTCGCCAACCAGGAGCTCGTCGTCCGCATCGACGAACTCCTCCAGGGACGCCCGGTCGAGTTCCGCTACGTCCCCGCCCACCAGGTCGACGGCGACCGGCTCAACGACTTCGCCGACCGCGCGGCCAGCCGGGCTGCCACCGCCCAGCAGGACGCCGGCAGCGCACTCGGCTCGCCCGAACCGCCCCCTGCCCCGGACCGGCCGGCGGGCGGCCCGGCGAAGCGCGGCTCCGGCGGGAAGAAGACCCCCCGGCAGCGCGGCGGCGGCTCGGCGGCCCGCACCATCAAGGCGAAGTTCCCCGGCCGCTGCACCTGCGGACGCGGGTACGCGGCCGGCGAGTCCATCGCCAAGAACGACAAGGGCTGGGGCCACCCCGAGTGCCGGACGGCGCAGAGCGCCTGACCCGGCGGCCCTCCCGCCCGCGGACCGGCCGCGGCGGATGACAGACTGACGTCCATGGACGAGCGCACATTCGACAGGTCACGGCAGCACGCCTCCGTCATCGGTCTGGGCACCTGGCAACTCGGGGCGGACTGGGGCGACGTCGACGACAAGGAAGCCCTCGCGGTCCTGGAGACCGCCGCCGAGTCCGGCGTCACCTTCTTCGACACCGCGGACGTCTACGGCGACGGCCGCAGCGAGCAGACCATCGCGTCGTTCCTGAGCGGGCGGCCCGACCTGCACGTGATGGTCGCCACCAAGATGGGCCGCCGGGCGGAACAGATCCCGCAGAACTACGTCCTGGACAACTTCCGCGCCTGGAACGACCGTTCCCGGCGCAACCTGGGCGTCGACCGCATCGACCTGGTGCAGCTGCACTGCCCGCCGACCCCCGTCTACTCCACCGACGAGGTCTTCGACGCCCTCGACACCCTGGTCGAGGAGGAGCGCGTCGCCGCGTACGGGGTCAGCGTGGAGACCTGCGCGGAAGCGCTCACCGCGATCGCCCGGCCGAACGTGGCGAGCGTGCAGATCATCCTCAACCCGTTCCGCATGAAGCCGCTGCGCGAGGTGCTGCCGGCCGCCCGTGAGGCGGGCGTCGGGATCATCGCCCGCGTCCCGCTCGCCTCGGGGCTGCTGTCCGGCAAGTACACCAAGGACACCGTCTTCGCCGAGAACGACCACCGTACGTTCAACCGGCACGGCGAGTCGTTCGACCAGGGCGAGACCTTCTCCGGCGTGGACTACGCGACCGGTGTCGAGGCCGCGGCCGCGTTCGCCGCGCTCGCCCCCGAGGGATACACGCCGGCCCAGCTGGCCCTGCGCTGGATCGTCCAGCAGCCCGGCGTCACCACCGTCATCCCCGGCGCCCGCACGCCCGGACAGGCCCGCGCCAACGCGCAGGCCGCCCGGCTCCCGGAGCTCTCCGAGGCGACGCTCGCGGCCGTCCGGGACCTCTACGACCGGCGCGTCAGGGACCAGGTGGAGAGCCGCTGGTAGCCGCCGCGGACGTCACGGCTCCAGGAGCAGCTGCCGTTCCTGCTCCTGGTCGCCGGAGGCGGCGCCCTCGTCGCGCGTCGTGAAGGACCGGGCGAGCGTGTCGCTCGCCCGCCGCACCGCCCAGGGGGTGCCCTGCACGGTGACGGTCACCGGCGCCGACAGCGGCCCCGCTTCCGTCTGCCCGGAGGCACTGTGCCCCTCTCCGGCGAACGTCGCCGTACGGACGGTCGCCTCCTCGCCGGAGGGTCGCCGGTCCGGCGCCCCGAACGTACCCTCCAGGGCCCGTACGACCGCGCGGGCGTCCTCGACGCCCCCGCCGCCGATCGTCACGGTGAGCTCGGTATCGGACATGCCTGCCACGACCTCCTCGTCCTCGCTGTGGTCGCCGTCCGTGTAACCGTGCCCCGCACCGCCAAACCGGCCGCGCCCGGAGAGGACTCCGCCGAACGGGGCACCCGTAGGGGAAGACGGAGCGATCGCACACCCGGGGAGGCACGGTGCCGCAGACGGAGCACGGCGCGAACAGGCGCAGAGGGCGCGACGAGACCGAGGAGGAGAGGGCGGACCGGATGTGGACCGACCTCATCCAGGAGGTCCGCGTCGCCCAGACGGGGGTGCAGATCCTCTTCGGCTTCCTGCTGACCGTCGTGTTCACCCCGAAGTACGCGGAGCTGTCCGACACGGACCAGACGATCTACATCGTCACCGTCGTGCTGGGCGCCTGCGCGACCGGCGCGCTCATCGGACCCGTCTCGCTGCACCGTCTCGTCTCCGGACGGCGCATCAAGGCGCAGGCCGTGCGGTGGGCCTCCCGGCTCACCCTGCTGGGCCTGCTGCTGCTGCTCGCCACCACCAGCGCCGCGCTGCTGCTGATACTGCGGGTGGCCACCCACGACGGGTTCGTCCCGTACCTGGTGGCCGGAGTGGTCGGCTGGTTCCTGCTGTGCTGGTTCGGCCTGCCGCTGTGGACCCGGCACCGGCACACCGTGAAGTGACGGGCGCCGGGGCTCAGTTCCCGGTGAGCACGTCCGTGAGGAAGTCGTCCAGGCCGACCTCCTCACGGCCCGGCGGGACCACCCGCCGGGTCTCCCGCAGGAAGTCGCCGACGGTCTCGGCCCAGGCGAACACCACCGCGTGGTGCCGGCCGCCGTCGGCGTGCGCCTCACCGAGGAACTCCATCCGCAGCTCCCGCTGCACCCCGCGGGACTCCGGCCGCAGCCGGACGTCCCCGATCCCCACCGGGCCGGTGAGGCCCTCGGTGACCATCTCCCGGTCCAGCTGCCAGCGGGCGAGGACCCGGCCGTCATGGCTGAAGACCACGGTGACGGCGAACGGGTCGGACGGGTCGTAACTCAGGTGGGCGAGCACGGGGAAGCGCTCCGTGTCGCCCGCCTGGAGTTCCACCACCAGGGTCTTGTGCACGAACGAGTTCACGAGAGGGCCTCCGGGACGTACCGACGTAGAGCCCTCTAGTACCCCGCATCCGCACAAGATGCTCAGCCTGACGGGTGAATCGCGGCCCGCGCGGGGCGGCGCCGGGGTCAGCCGAAGGCGTCCCGCAGCGCCGGCAGCAGCGTCTTCTCCGACCAGTCCAGGTACGGCGGCTGCGACGCGCCGCCGATCTGCACGAGGGCGACCTCGGTGAAGCCGGCCTCCGCGTAGGGGCGGACCGCCTCGACGAAGTCCGCCGGGTCGCTGCCGCACGGGATCGACCCGGCGACGTCGTCGGGCCGCACGAACTGGGTCGCCGCCGCGAAGGAGTCCGGGTGCGGCAGTTCCGAGTTGACCTTCCAGCCGCTGCCGAACCAGCGGAACTGGGAGTGCGCGCGCTCCACGGCGGCGTCCCGGTCGGGGTCGTAGCAGACCGGCAGCTGTCCCACCCGCGGTTTGCCCTGCCCGCCGTGCCGGTCGAAGGCGTCGAGCAGCTCCGCCTTCGGCTCCGTGGCGATCACCAGGTCGGCGAGCCGGCCCGCGAGGGCGCAGGACCGCTTCCCGGAGACCGCGACGCCGATCGGCGGCGGCTCGTCCGGAACGTCCCACAGCCGGGCCGACTCCACGTCGAAGTGCGTGCCCCGGTGGTTCACGTGCCCGCCCGCGAACAGCGCACGGATGATCTCCACCGCCTCCTCGAGCATCTCGTGCCGCACGTCCACCGACGGCCAGCCGCCGCCCACCACGTGCTCGTTGAGGTTCTCGCCGGAGCCCAGCCCCAGCCGGAACCGGCCCTCCGACAGCAGCTGCACCGTCGCCGCCTTCTGCGCCACCACCGCCGGGTGGTAGCGGAACGTCGGGCAGGTCACGTACGTCATCAGCGGAATGCGCGAGGTGGCCTGGGCTGCGGCGCCGAGCACGCTCCAGGCGTACGGCGCGTGGCCCTGCGACGCCAGCCAGGGGAAGTAGTGGTCCGAGGTCACCGAGAAGTCGAAGCCCGCCTCCTCGGCCCGCACCACATGGCCGACCAGCTCACGGGGCCCGGCCTGCTCGGTCATCATCGTGTATCCGATTCGCACCATGACGGCCGGGTCCCCCCGCCGCGGCCCGGAAAACGATGGATCACCCGGGGGCGCCCCGGGCAGGATGCCCGCATGACCGCTGACCCGCTCCCCGTCTCCGGCCCCGCCGCCCAGGGCGTCGACTCCGCCGGAGTCGAGGCATTCCTCGACGCGCTCGAAGCCGCCCCGGACATCGAGCCGCACAGCCTGATGATCCTGCGCCACGGCCGTCTCGTGGCGTCCGGCTGGTGGGCGCCGTACACCGCCGGGCGCCCGCACCTGCTGTACTCGCTGAGCAAGAGCTTCACGGCCACCGCCGCGGCGCTCGCCGAGGCCGGGGGACTGCTCGACTTCGACGCGCCGGTGCTGTCGTACTTCCCGGAGTTCGAGGCGGACATCACCGACCCGCGCAGCCGGGCGATGCTGGTCCGGCACGTGGCGTCGATGGCCAGCGGTCACGAGCGGGAGACCGTCGACGAGGCGTTCGGCACCGACCCCGCCGAACCCGTGCGCGGCTTCCTGCTCCAGCCGCCGCACCGCGATCCGGGCACCGTGTTCGCGTACAACCAGCCGTGCACGTACACGCTCGCCGCGATCGTGCAGCGGGTCACCGGGCAGTCGCTCACCGACTGGCTGCGGCCCCGCCTCTTCGACCCGCTGGGCGTCGGCGAGACGCTGTGGCAGCACGACCGCACCGGCCGTGACCTGGGCTTCAGCGGACTGCACGCCGCCACCGACGCCGTCGCCCGGCTCGGCCAGCTCTACCTGGACGACGGGATGTGGCGGGGCGAGCGGCTGCTGCCCGAGGGCTGGGCCGCCCGTGCCTCCCGCCCGCGCATACCGACCGCCGGGGCGATGGGGGAGGGCGACCGGCAGGACTGGGACCGCGGCTACGGCTACCAGTTCTGGCTGTCCCGGCACGGATTCCGCGGCGACGGGGCGTACGGGCAGTTCTGCCTGGTGCTGCCCGGGCAGGACGCGGTGATCGCGGCGACGACGGCCACCGAGCGGATGCAGGAGTACCTCGACCTGGTCTGGCGGCATCTCCTGCCCGCCTTCCGCCCCGCGCCGCTGCCCGGCCGGGAGGCCGCGGACGCCGCCCTGCGCGACCGCCTCGAACGGCTGGAACTGCCGGCCGCCGAGGGCGGTCCCGTGCCGCCGGAGCGGGCGCGGGACTGGACCGGCGCCGTGTTCGCCCCGTACGGCGGGAGCTGCGAGGACCAGCCGGGGCTGACCGCCGCCGAGGTCACCGGGGACGACGACGGCGGCTGGACGCTGCACCTCACGGACGCCGGACGCCGGCTCGGCATCCCGCTCGGCGGCAAGGGATGGACCGTCACGGAGCGGCCCGTCCCGGTCGCCGTGAGCGGTGGCTGGACCGACGGCGGCACCCTCGCCGTGGACGTGGTGTTCCTGGAGACACCGCACCGGCTGCGGGTCACCTGTTCCCTCACCGACCGGACCTTCACCGCCCGCTGGGGGACCCGCCCGCTGAACGCGCGGCCCCTGACCGGGATGTGCGCCCCGCGCGGCTCAGCCCGGGCCAGGCCGGAAGGTCCGCAGGAGGACGCCTAACGCCTCCCGGCCGCCGGGCTCCTCCCAGCCGGCGGCCGGGGTGGTCCAGCGCAGCGAGAAGCCGCGCCCGCCGCCCAGCAGGAACCCGCGGCCGAAGGTGCGCACCCGGTCCCCGCCGGCGACGGCGTACCACTCCATGTCGGCGGCCTCGCGCCCCTGGTACGTCACCGCCCGGATCCCGCCGATCCGCCGGTAGCCGCCGGACCGCTGCAGGCCCGGCTCCACGGTGTCCCGCCACACGGCCACGGCGTCGGTCCCCACCCGCTCGCTGTAGGTGACGGCCAGCGTGCGCGGATCCCCGCCGGCGCCGAAGGTGACGCGGTAGGCCGGGCCGGGGGTGCGCGAGGTGTCCAGCCGCTCCCACCCCTCGGGCAGCGCGACGGAGAAGCCCTCGGGCGCGTGGTACGTCCGGTAGCCGGGCGGGAGACCCTCCGGGTCCGACGGGGACGGCGAGGGGGCGGGCGTCACCGCGGCGGACGGCGGGGCCGTGCCCGGTCCGCCCGGCTCGTCCGGCGCCCCGTCCGGCGCCCCGCCCGTCGCCCCGGTACCTGTCGAGGCGGACGCGGGGGGCGCGCCCGCGGCGGACTCGCCGCCGGCGCCCGGCAGTCCCCGGGTCGCGGCGAGCACGGCGACCGCCACCGTGACGACGGCCAGCGCGGTGCCGAGGAGCATCGACCGTCCGCGCCGCTCCCGGCCCGCGTGTCCCACCGCGCCGGTGTGCGCGCCGCGCGGCCGGGGTCTCGCCGCCCGGGCCGGTGCGACCGCCGGTTCCTCGCGCAGGACCCGGGTGAGCACCTCGCGGACCACGTGGCGGGTCAGCCGCTCCCGCGGGTCCTTGCGCAGCAGTCCCTGCACGAGCCGGGCGAGCGGTCCCGCCCGCACCGGGGTGGGCAGCGGCAGCCGGTCCACGCCCTTCAGCGTCGCCCCGGGGCTGCCCCGGTCCCGGAAGGGCGGACGTCCCTCCAGCATGGTGTAGAGGATCGCGCCCAGCGCCCACAGGTCCGCGGCGGGACCGATCCGCTCGTCCCGGGCCTGCTCCGGGGACGCGTACGACGGTGCCGTGAGCCGGGGCGCCGCGGTGCCGCCGGCCAGTCCGTATCCGGTGACGACGACCGGGCCGCTCTCGCGCAGGAACACCTGGCCGGGGCTGAGCTCGCCGTGCGTGATCGCCTCCGAGTGGGCGGCGTCCAGGACGTCGAGCAGCTCCAGCGCGACGCGCGCGGCCCGCACCGGGGTGAACGCGCCCCGCGCGGCGAGGACCTCGTCGAGCGGTGTGCCGTCGATCCGGGCGGTGACGGTCCACAGGAACCCGCCCTCGTCGACGGCGTCGACGACCGTGGCGGTCCGGCCGGGGCACAGCCGCTCCAGGTTCTCGGTCGTCCGCAGGACGCGGGACGGAGCGCGGCGCGCGGCGTCGGCGGGGTCCCGCGGGAGGCCGATCCGGGTGACCAGGCAGGGGCGGCCGGTCCTCAGGTCGTCGGCGTACCAGCGGACGCGGTTGGTCTCGCGGTGCGTGATCTCGACCAGCCGGTACCGCCCGGCGACCGGCTGGTCCGTGGAGACGTGCGCCCTGCCCATGGCCATGCCCAGTGGTACGGGGCAGCGGGTGGGCCGCGTTCAACGGGACGGGCACCGATTCCCGGCGGTGCGCGCGGCGCGGGCGCTCAGCGCAGTGCGAAGTGGTCCGTCCAGGCCATCATGTCGCCCGTGGTGGCGTTGCCCCCGCACACCACCAGCCCGAGCCGGGCCCCCTCACCGACCCGCTCCAGCACCCGCCGCGCGGCGGGCAGCAGACAGCCCGCGGCCGGCTCCGCCCACACCTTCGCGTGGTCCGCGAGGTCGAGCGAGCCGCGTACCGCCTCCCGGTCCGGCACCACCAGCACCTCGGTGACCAGCTCCGACACATGCGCGTACGTCAGCGGGGAGACGGCCGGGGCGCTGAGCGTGGAGACGATCGACGTCAGCTCCACCGGCACCGGGCCGCCCGCCGCCAGCGCCTCGGACATCGCCTGCGCGCCCTCGGTCTCCACGCCCCAGATCCGCACCCCGGGCCGCAGCGCGCGCAGCGCCGCCGCCACTCCCGCGATCAGTCCGCCGCCCCCGATGCTCACCAGCACGTCGGTGAGGTCACCGGCGTCCGCGGCGAACTCCAGCCCCACGGTGCCCTGACCGGCGATCACCACGGGGTCGTCGAAGGGGTGGACCAGGGTGAGTCCTTCCTGCTGCAGCCGGGTCATGAGCGCGAACGCGCCGTCCATGCCGTCGGTCAGCCGCACCGACGCCCCGGCGGACTCCGCGATCTCCACCGCCCGCACGGGCGCCGAACGCGGCATGACCACCGTGGCCTTCACGTCCAGGGCCGCGGCCATGACCGCGAGGGCGATCCCGTGGTTGCCGCCGCTCACCGCCACGACCCCGGCGGCCCGCTCGGCCTCGGTCAGCGACAGCAGCTTCGCCGCCGCGCCGCGCACCTTGAACGAACCGGTGCGCTGGAGCAGCTCCAGCTTCGTGGTGACCGGCGCCCCGAGCAGCGCCGACAGCCCGGGGCTCGGCACGGTCGGGGTCCGCACCACGTGTCCGGCGATCCGCTCGGCCGCGGTCTCGATGTCGGCGATCCCGATCACGACTGCCACCCTCTCCGGCGCGGGG
>Ga0247820_10000061_pt1 | contig 49090 bp, 51 predicted proteins | sample 13C_Glucose_Day1_2_FD_192480 | JGI IMG/M metagenome (GOLD analysis project Ga0247820, IMG submission 192480) | Soil microbial communities from agricultural site in Penn Yan, New York, United States - 13C_Glucose_Day14 | ecosystem: Environmental > Terrestrial > Soil > Agricultural land | place...
GCCCCATGCAATTTGCATCTTTGTCTCCTTTGCGCTGAGCGCAGCTTCTAAAGCGGCACGGGAACCATTTCCCCATTTGCCATCTACGTCGAGTTTGTAGAAGCCCTCGTCTTTAAGGACTTGTTGCAACTTACGAATAACCTCTGTCATGAGCACCCCCTTAAAGAGTCAAAGGATAAGTCTTGATTATATAGGGAACACGACGCTAAAACCATTGGCGTGGATCAGTCGACACCCTACCTCCGTAACTAATCGAGAACACCACTCATGACTCAAGTAAACATCGTCGTGTCCGAACACGCATTCAAGCCACTCATTCATATCAACGATTTGAAAACCGTGGAAACCGCTGTACATAAACTCCTGTGCATGGACAGTCTGCCGGAGCCGCAACAAAAAGAACTGTCGAACGACATTCTCTACCACTGGGTAGAAGACACTGGCGAGAATGGTCGCCACTGTGTTGCCCCACTGGTACACGTGCTGGTAAGCGAGCGCTTGACTGCCATCTTCGCCAGCATGATGGAAGAACCGTTTATGTGCCATGTAATGCCGGCTGAGTCTACGCCGCGTAGCATGGACTGGATTCTGGTTCTGCACTTCGATGCCTTTAAGCGCATCCAAGACATGGCCTTCACCGAGAGCCGCAAACTGCTGACCGCAGACGCGAGCATCGAGAAGTTCATCCACGATCGCGTTGTCATCACCAAGGACTCTGTGCGTCCGAATGAATGCTACGCCATCACTCGTGACGTAGTGCGCGCCCCACTGACCTCGCCGAAGTGGAAGACCGCCCATGTCTCCTACGACGGCGCCACCATCAATGTGTGGCAAGCCAACGCCCTGCAGAAGTACGCCACCAAGGCGGCTATCTCTGGTTGCGGGTCAGGTGGGGTTGACGAGGCCGTCCGTGAAGCCAACGCTGCTAGCGAACGCATTCGCAAGATTGGCGCTGGCGAGCGTCTGTTCATTGTCTATCCAGCCGATGACGATGAAAAGCGGATGAACGTTCTGCGCGGTACCGGTCGAGATGTACTGGAAGCCATGCGCATTGCCAAGTTCTCTGACCTGATCCTGTTCTTCTCCCAGGCAGGCGAACTGCGCTACGTCTGTGATCCAGAAGGTCATCTGATTGATACGTCGGTCGGTGCTGGTGCCGAAATCGCAGACGCCGCTGCCAGCGCAGGTAAGCACGTTGATGGTAGTGGTATCATCGCTGTCCCAGGCAACAGGGTACATGTCACCCGCATTCATCCTGTGGGTTCCGAGCTGCGCGAAGAAGCTGCGGCATTGAAAGGTGCTATTGCCCACTATCGTGGGATGGTGGATGGCGACGACACAAACTCTACCCCAGTACCTGGCATGTGGCAGGGTACGCCCGTGACCTACGAGTACGCACCGTTTACTCAGACAGTGCGAGACAAGCTGGGAACCTACCTGACCGAGGCTGCCAAAGACCTTGGTATGGTCCTGATGTTCTACCGAGACTCTGGTCGATCGTTCCAGTTCATTCTGTGTACTGACCGCGAGGGTAATGAGATCAGTTCCACTCAGGGTATCGGCAACGATATCGCCAAAGCCTTCGGCGGTGTCTGTGGTCGACCTGCCCGTAAGTAAGTAATACCACGCCAATGGCGCTCCCTAGCCTCCGAAAGGGGGCTAGGGGGTGTATGCCATTATACCGGATTTAACTATATTTGGAACCTATATTACTCACATGAAGAGAAGGAATAAGCCTTCTTGACGTTACTATGAATGGAGTCTATCATGCTTAAACATTTCACGGTTCCCGCTATCTTCTTGGCAGTCGGTGCTACTGTCTGCCTGTTCTTCGCAAGCCTTGAACCTGCTACTCAGGATCGGGTTGCATATGAGTCCCCACAGGCTGCAATCGCGGCTAGCTTTAAATAAGGAGCTGGTAACATGGATGATGTAGCAGTAACCATTATAGCCGGCATGAGCTGGCTGACTGTAATGGTCATGTTGTATTCGCGGGTTGTCCGATTGCTGGCAAAGATCGGCGCCCGCAGAGTTACTCAATCGAAAGAGGGTAACCTGAGTCTGGTGGTTTGGAATAACGTTCACAACCGTACCGAACGCATCCAAGTCAACACCACCCTTCCGCTCAACAAGGACTCCCGCATCATTCGAGCTGTACGACTGTGGGGGATAGTAAGGCGGAAAAGCATTATTGAGATCGCAGAACAAGGTGGCGAAAACCGCGTTCTGTTCAAGACCTACTAAGGAGCAAAAAATGAGAAGAGCAATGGGACTTCTGTTCGGAGTCATTGGTGGCGTGGTTATCTTTGCCATGATGGTTTCTGACACGCCGCGCCAGCAGGCCTTGGTAATTGCGTATGTCCTGGCATTCGGCTGCTTCATCGCCGGGATCTACATCAACTCCTTGCAGAAGGCGTTGGACGATGCCTGGGAAGGTAGCGATGTACGGGACAAGCGTATCCAGAAGCTAGGCAAGCAGATGCAGGATCAGCTGGATGAGTCAGAGCGCCTGCATCGTGACCTGCGAATTGCCCGCGAGGATATCGCCGACGGTAAAACCGTACGAATCGCGCTGTCTCAGGAGGTCCGCGACAAGGCCCTCATCATCCGGCGCCTGAACATCATTCTGCAGGAGCATGGCATTGATACCACAGCTGCCAACATCCTGCCGTCTGCCGCTGGTGGAGACGCCCTGGCCAGTGCCCGCATGTCTCGTGGTAATCCGGTTCCACCGCCACCGATGCCTGCTCATCTTAGCACCCATCGTGTGAACATGGCAAGTTCTCGCCCGGCGTCTGCCCCGGTACACGACAACAGCGGTGACCTGTTGACTGGCGTGGCTCTGGGTATGCTGCTGGCAGATGATCCGGCGCCAGCGCCGGCGCCGGCTTACTGTGCACCAGAACCAACCCGCAGTGAACCAGCCTGCTCGCCTTCCCGCGATACCGATTACGGTGGCAGCAGCGACAGCGGTAGCAGCAGCGATTCCGGCGGTAGTTCTGGCGACTAACCCCACCCCCTCGGTCCACGGGATTTCCCGTGGACCTTATGCCCACAGCTCTAAGGAGAGTTATTATGACCGCACCACTTCCAGGCCACGTACGTGAACTGCGTGCCGAAGACCAATGCCCTTGCCAGTACGATGAGTGCAAGGCCCACGCCACCCACGAGTATTGCACAGAGGCTGACTCGATGGGTGAAGAGTGGCTTCCCCTCTGCGAAACCCACATCGAGCAATTCCGCATCGATGCTGCACAGGATTGTATCGCCTCCTGTGATTGGTGTAAAGCAGAGAATGTAGTAGTGGCTCCTTTCCGCGACTTCGAAGAAGGTACCCACGGTCCCGTATACGACGTTTGTGAAGTATGTCGGGGTAAAGCCATTGACCGCGCTAACGAAGAGGCTAATCAGTCCTTTGACGGCGATGACGACTTTGCTGAGATGCCGGAGCTGGAGGACGACAGCATTCTCGACATGTGGGACGATGAACAGGCGGAACTCGAACGCGACCCAGAGTACCTCGCCGACATGCTTATCAAGGCCAGCACCTTGCCACTGAATCCAATTCTACCAGGTGACAACAGTGTCTGCAAGCACTTTAACCTGATCGGTCCACAACTGGTAGAAGGGCAGCTTGGCTTCTCTGCGCACTGGTCAGACGGTATCCAGGTCGTTATCGCACTGGACCTCGAACTGGGGGTTCTGTTCTGGCGCGTCCACTTCCCCTACGACTTTTACTTTGTCCACATCGCCCAACGCATGGAGCGTGTCACCCAGCGCATCGTTGCCATGGGTTTCTGCGTTAAAGAAATCGAAGAACTTTGAGGAGTATACACATGCAAAACCAAGAATGCAAGCCTGACCTGCTGTTCACCCTCTGCATGCACTGCGACGTGGTTAACATCGAAGCCAACCACCACCGCAACGTTTACGACACCGCAGAGAAACGCCTGACCGACCTACGCAAGGGCGGTCTGGAGATTACCGACGAGGCCTTCCAGCGCATCCTCACCGGTAAGGATCTGTTCGAGCTGGACTTCTACCCACAGAACGCCTGTGAGGGCCTGCAGCTGGTGGGGGAGGATCTGGAGTCCATCCTCAAGCAGGCCATTCTCATCGCCCGTCCTTGGGCCTTGGCGAATGACCCAGAAGAGTTGGCCGCTACCGCTGATGAGCCTTATGGTACCCCAACCACAGGGGAGAATGCAACCACTGATTTCTTGCGCATCGTGGAGCTTACCAAAGCTGGCGCTGGCTTCTCCATGAACCAGCACCGCACTGGCGAGGTTGGCGAACCTATCGGCAAAGATGGTGGCTACGTCTACCGTCAACAAACCGCACGCGATGCTCTGGAGGTCAAGTCTTGGGCCGACGACGACATCGAACGGGGCATCGAGGAAGGCAAGTATGATGCCATGATCGAGGAGGATACAATCATCGACGCCTACTCCTACCTCAACACCCCCGTCGGTTCCTACGATGTATTCCATCTTAACATCAGGCCATGCCTGCGTCAACTGCGAGAGATAGTTGAAAACGCATCCGTCGAGGTGGTATACTCTGGCGGGTTGAATGTCCACATGGACAAGGTAGGTGAGTTCCTCGGTAAGGAGAAAGAATGAGGCTAAAGCAGGAGGCGGGCTTTTACACACTTGTGCATAAGCCCACAGGTAAGGTATACTTCGGCTACTCCGCCAATGTGTGTAGACGGGTATATCACCACGCCCACGGTGTGCGCAATGGGGTTCACAGTAATCCCATCATGCGCCGTCTAGGGCGTAACTGGCGAGAGTACAAGGTCGTGGTTACTTACATGTCCTTGGAGGAGGCTCAAGCGTGGGCGCTCAAGTACAATACGCTTTTCCGTGAATCGGATCAGTGTATGAGTAAGCCAAAAAGAAGTTGATGCTGGGGGCTTGATTTAACTAGATTTCAGGCCTATAATACCCACGTGAATAAGGAAGAATAAACTTCTCTGTTCACTTATAACCAAGTCCTAGGAGGACAAAGAAATGGATGCAAGCATCATGCTGGAAACTGCGAAACTGTTCGCAGCTGTGATTGGGGTCTTCGGGGCTACTTGGGGACTGGCCTATGTGGCTCGCTGGCTGCAAAGCCGAGGCACCAATTACAATGGCACCTTTGTTGGCACCACCTACGAGTACGGTCAAACGTGGGTCGAGGTGGCTAAGGGTGGCGGCTATCGCCGCTACAACCTTAAGGTCCAATACAAGATGATGCCTTTCGGTGATAAGTTCTGGCTGATGCAGGAAGTCTGGAATCAAGCTAGGTTGCAGGTGCTGGAAAAGAATCTGGGTGCGTTGGTTAACATCCAATTCGAAAACTGCAATTACCAGCTTGACATGGATCTGAAAGTCTCGCTATAATCGATACACCCCAACCCCCTAATCCTTGGGGGTTGGGTATTCTCAAGTCCTAGGAGGACAACATGCCTAAAGTTACCGTTCTGAATGCCGCAAAGAAACTCTTCCTCTACGAATCCACCATTGCTGAGGAAATGGCAATGGTCCCCGGTGCGGATGAAGAGGCTACTCTGAATGCCTTGGCGGCTGTGTGTGGCTGTGCTATGATGCACGTCACGGAGGAGCTGCTCGCAGTGGTTCGCGAGAAGACCCCAACCAGCCCGATCACTGAAGCTGGTAACTACATCATCCTCATTGAGGAGTTTGTAAGTGCCCTCAATGAAGAAGAGCGCCGCGCTGTAATCGCTCACGAGATTGGTCATCTGGACCACGCTCACCTGGAAGGCCAATCAGGTATCGTTCTGCAACTGCAGTTCGAACTGGAAGCCGATCAGGCTGCTGTAAAAGAAGTTGGCAAGGCTGCTATGGCTGGCGCTATCGTTAAGCTGATTAATCGCTCACACGACATCCAGCAAGAGTTCCTCGCCCAGCACGGCGCTAGTCGTGAAATGAATTTCTTCAAAGACGTTCACTTCATCGAGGAAAGTCGTCAGGCCTGCATGAACCACGAGATTGTTGTGGCTCGTCTGCAAGCTTTGCAGTAAGCCCTAGGGCCTTCGCAAGAGGGCCCGCTTCTATGCCGATTCATAGGGAGTCGGCATAGCAGTATTCCCTACGTCCTAAGGAGGACACGTTATGATCCGCAATTTCCTGAATGCCGCTTTCGCTACTGCGAAAGTGAAGAGTATCGCTCTGCGCCACGACGTGGCCGATGCGAAGACTTTCGTTGAGACCCGCATGCCTAACGGCGTGCTGCGTCGTCACCAGCTGGACCTCACCGTCCGCAAGTTCCTGAACCCAAGCGAGGGGCTGGAACAAGTGGTGGTGTGGAAAGCCCTGCAAGCCATGCTTAAAAGCAATAGCTCGCTGGGTGAGTTGGCTTACGTCTGCTACAACGGCAATGTATTTGCTGTTGACAGCGCCCGCTAACTAACGCATAATAGCGTCACCCCAGCCAAGCAATCCCGCAAGGCTGGGGAATCTTAAAGTCCTAGGAGGACAACATGAAAGTAACCGCTAAGTTTGCTGTACTGGGTGACCTGCGTGCCATTCGCAAGGTTGCATTCGAAGGCCCGATGGTGATGAACCTGTTCCCCATCAACCAAATCAACGATGGCTGGTTCGCTCCTATCGCTGCCATGTACAGCCAGTTCGAATCCTACGCCCTGCGCGTAGAGAAGATGTTCGACGAGCTGATCAAGTTGGGTGGCGCTGATCTGGTGGTGGAGATGCTGAACATCGGCCAGGATCTGAGCGGCGATCTGGGCTGGGCCAATGGGCGCTATGCACACGGCCTGCAGCACACCTTCCGCGTACATGACCGTGGGGTCAACCTGTCCATGGCCGCTGTCCACTTCACCGACTGGGCTTTCCAGATGGCGATGGACGAAGGCGAGTTGGGTCAACTGGATTTCGAGCACAAAGAGTTTGACGAATTCATTCAATCTCTACGTGACAACCTCGCCAAACTGAAGTAAACTGCAACACGCCAGCCACGATAGTGTGGCTGGCGATTCCCAGATCCTAAGGAGGATCACATGCTTTATACGTTCTTGGTTGTACTGGCGTTCGTTGTACTGACCGCCATCGTTGCTCGGGTTATTCGCTACCGGGGCTACACTGTCCACAAAGTCTCCATCTACCAATGCGCTGCATCGCGCGGTGAGGACTACGTGGAAATCACCGTAGGCGGTTGCCGCCTGCGCAAGCCTCTGGAAGTAGAGGTGAAGCTGTACAAGTTTCACAATGCCAAGGCCCTGCGTCAATCCATCTGGAACAGCGTGAAGCTGTATGACAAGCGTGTAAGCGCTGTCTGCTACCAGGGTCAGATCTACTCGTTCTAATCAAGGAACGTAAACAGGCCTCCCACTGGAAACAGTGGGGGGCTTTATGCCGTTTAAGGAGAAAGAAAATGGCTGCTGTAAAAGTAATCGTAAACCGTGTCAACCTGCTGGTCCTGCCTGAGTTCCGTCAAGTGCTCAAAGAGTGGGAGGACTTTGGCAAGACTGGTGATCGTCTCGTGGGTATCGTTGAAACCCGCTGGGACGGTAGCTACAACTTGGAAGAAGTCATGACTGCTTCCCGCTTCTCTACCCCTGGCTTGCAAGACGCAAAACGGGACCTCATGGCGACTATCGCCGAATACGACAAGGTGTCTAACAATGAACATGAAACTGCTTGAGATGAATAGCATGATCCTTATGCTCGGTGACCGCCTGCGTGAGCTGTCGAAACTGATGGCTCAATCGCAAGGCCACCAACATGCGCTCCTCGTTGCTGAACGCGATGAAGTCCTGCGCGAATATGAAACACTCTGCAAGGCCACTGCCACGCTGATCGCTTAAGCCTAGACTTAAGTGCATTGACGTGACAGTGCTTTTAAGTGTATGCTTGTGACCTGTGTCCTAAGGAGGGCAAATGCAATACGAACACATCCAGGACGGACTGTTCCGGGAATCTACCAAGACATCCGTAGCTGATACTCGCAGGCAATGGAATTGGCCAGGGTTGGTTTACCTGGATCTGATTGAATGGGATTTGGTAAGACCTGAGCATCAACACCGCTTCATCAACTCCCCCACCATAACCGAAGCCCCGCCTATGATTGCCAGAGGCCTTGACAAGTGCGGGCGCATGGTGATAGTATTCAAGAATGATGGCGTGGGGGTGGTGGTCGCCGTACAGAACGGCCAGTACCTTACCACTGTCTACACCAGCAAAGACGCTGCAGAAGTTTTTAAGAACCCAGCCAAGATAGTCGGCTGACGGCATAACGCTCCCTCCCACCCGAAGGTGGGAGGGAGACACTGCCAACCACTTATTTTTTTGCCTTGAGCCGTTCTACAATCTTGCCCAGCTGAATGCTGGTGACGATCTCGCGAATAGCTTGGCGACCTTGACGCATTTGCTGTGACGTCATTACAGGGACAGGCGCTGCTTGCATGCGGGTTCCTTACTTGATCTGTGAGAACACCATCGAGATGAACTCATCCAGAGACTTGGCGATGACTTGCCGTTTGGGTTTACCGGTGCGGAAAAGGATGATCTGACCACGACGCCCACCGGAACTTGGCGCCATGTCCACGCAGTAGTAGTCCGCCCCATTGATCTTGGCGAACGGAGTCCAATCAGGGCTCCACCACTTTTGCTGAACGCCCGAGTCAGGCTTGGCCTTCTCGTCGTCTTTCTTGCCGTCAGTGTAGGACTCATTCAAACCAGCCCACAGCTTGAGGATCTTGGCGTGAGGCAGGAAGGTGATCTTTCCCGTCTCAGTCTTGATGGACATGCCGTTGGATTGCTCCAGGGCCTGGCGCAGTTCCTTAGGGACTTCCAACTTGGCCTTCTTCTCGTTCTCATCGGCTTTCGCCTTGTCGAGATCAGGACCCTTCTTTACGCCCTTAGGCAACTTGCTCAAATCTGCAGCCATGTGTTACACTCCCTTAGTAGAAACGGCTTGTTCTATATAGTTCAGCCAGTTGCTCAGGAACTCACGCGCACTGCCTGCAGTTTGGCCAGACTTGCCGGTTTGGCGACCATTGAGGAACGCCAGTTGATTGATGCCGTGGTAGGCTCGCTCGACTGCCAGAAACTTGCGGAAGTCAGGGTGCTTATCCAGCCCAAGGACACGGGCACGGATACCGAAGGTGATGAGATTGGCTCGGTAGCCCCCGGCTGGCTCTGGCATGAGTTCCGCCAGTTCCTTGTGCGCTTCGATGTTCTGGTAAGATTCACTGAGGCCCTTGTGCATGGCTTCATGTGCTTCATGACCACGGGACTCAAAGAAGGTGATGCCCTGCGCTGGATCTTGGTCGGCGCCCAGTGCCATGTCAACGTTACGTTTGAAATCGGCCATCAGGCCTTGGTTAAGCGAAGATGGACGCATGTAAACTCCGATAAACGAGATGGAAAAGAAAGCATGTCCTGAGCGTTACAGCGTGCCCTCCACTGCGACGCTAGGTAAATAAAGCTACGTTGGTCTTCAGGATTTGTAAACGGCTTACCATGGGCCACACAGAAGGCCAGAGGCAGTAGTAACCCGCCTACCTCATTCCTCATCATCTGCTGGCAGGGCTTCGGCAGATTCTTCATCTTTCAAATCCTCCAGCATCTGGTCGATTGGATCAATTGGCTCTTGCTTCGGAGTGCGAAGCATGAGATACTCGCTACCACTTTGAGGGGCATTGGAATGATCAGTGCTCCCGACGAACAGGATGCGCTGATTGTCCTTGTACCCTGCCCGGTGTTGCAGCCAGCCTAACTGGTTAGGCCAGTAGACATCTTTGTCGCTGCCATCCATGTGGGACTGGATGGAGAACGCCAGTGGCGACTGTACAGGTTTAGCCACGACATTGGTGACGCCCTCACTGGCCAACGCAAGTGCCAATTGATCTAGCACCTTTTGGTTGTGTGCTTTTTCTTCAGCACGCTGTCTACGCTTTCTACGGTTGGCCATTGTGAGTCCTTGACGTTATTGAGCCTTGTTAAATTGCCTCAACTTGTGGCAAATGAATTTGCTGGGCATTGGCTTGTTGCGGTTACGGCGCTTGACTACTCGCAGGTGATCGAGTACAATCATCTTCTCCAGACACTTGAAGGAGACGTCCTCGATGTCGCGCAGTTGGTCAGGGGAGAGGTTCTCCAGGACCTGAGCCAGATCAACCTGGACCTCTTCCTTACGCTTGCCCAGGTGGACAACTTGACCATGGAAGCCATCGCCGTAAGGCCAGACGCGGGAGATCAGCTCTGACTGTGCTGGGTCGAAGCCGACGGCAACAATGCCAAACTTGTCATTGCGGGTCATGTCTGCTGGCGCCGTGGCGGTAGCACCTTCCATGAAGTCGGCTGGCGGGTTGTGGAGGAAGCGGGCAATACCTTGTTTCTTATCGTCCATTGTTTACATCCCTGATAGCTTGTTGAAGTGGTGGGAGGACTTCTTTACGAGGCCCCATGTAATCGACGTGACCAATGGTACCGACATTGACGTATGCCTTGCGTTTTTTGGCCAGTCCATCGAGTGGGTCGCCGCCCCACGCCTTGTACGAAACAATGAGCTGGTCGCGCCAGCGGTCGATGTTGATAACATTGGCAGCGGTCATGTAGGCTGTCATTGCATGTTCGTCGCGCTTTTGTACAGCCAGGTCCTTGGTAGGGTCTGCCAATGGCCCGGCGAACATCGGTTCGTTACTCCAGCTAGTGTGTCCAGTGTAGTAGAGGATGCGCTCATTGGGATATGGTTCAGATACCAGGCGAATGGAGATGCCCATCCACTTCTCTATCCGCTCAGGGTCAGGGTCAATCAAATGACTGACCAGACGCTCTACCAACTTGCCCTTGTCGTCAAACTCGTATTGATACCAGTGACGGGAGAAGCCTGTGATATGTCCGATGTTCATAGCGTCTTCCACTGCCCATCGCGGTCGTGGTATTCAAAGCTCACTGCACCACGGGTCAGTACAGCGCGGATCATCTCGCGCCCGTAAGCCTCGCTAACGTGCTGGCCAAATTCGTACACTCGCTGGTCGTCGGTGGCGTGAGCGCTCATGGTGTCTTGCGACTTCTTCCACAGCTTGACTGCATTGTCAGCCATGTCGGCTACTTCCTGAATGGAGTAGAACCCGGACGTTGGCACCTTGACGGATGGGGTGTAGTTCAGCGTAAGCCAGTCGCCGTTGTGCTTGCGGTATTCGAAGTGAGGTTCGCTTGGCCACTTGGAATGCTCAACCAAACGAATCGACAACCCTTCTGGCAGACGCTCACGGGTAACGTTGTCGAACTGCTTGGAGATGGTCTCGAAACTTGGGGCCAGGACATGTACGAAGTGCATGCAGGTCATGTTCCAACAGAACCTGGCTTCACGCATCATGCCATTCTGGCTTGTGGGGAATGCTGGGGACACCGCGTCACGAATCTCCTCGCGATGGAAGTCGCCCATGCGGCGCTGTGCAGTTGCGATGCCTGGCTCACACACAAAGCCATCCTTCAACCAGTCACCGTCGTGGTCGCCGCGTGGCTTGATCACATGTTCCACATCAATGTAGCCCAGTTCCTCTTTGGGATAGGTCTGCAGAGTGCGGATCATGTCCCAGGTCATGCGACTGGCCTTGATGCCTAGCACCTTGTCGTAGAAGTACATGGGGTTAGCCTTGCACTCTTCAAGGATCGCTTCCTTCTGCTCCAGCGTGAGGCTGGGGGAGAAAGGATCGACCATCTTCAAATCTTTATTGATGAGTTGCATGCTGCCATCCTCCGGCGTTTGCGTAAGTTCTTTGATAATTTGCTCATGCTCTTCAGCGTTTACAACATGCACGTCTTCCATTACTTTCTCCAAATTTTAGCATAAAGGCCCTGTCACCTGGACAGGGCGCAGGGGGTTACTGCTGCTCGGACTGTTCGCCCGACTGAGCCTTTTTGGCTTCTTCTTCAGCTGCCAGCTCTTCGGCAGTCTTTTCAGTCTGCTCGGATTGCTCGCCGGATTGCTGCTCTTCGGCAGGTGGCTGTTGCTCGCCGTCGCCTTTCGGTTCTTCCTGCTCAGGCGTCGGGGCATCGGCCGGTGGAATGACCGGCTCAGGCGGGGTCACTGGTTCGGGAGCTGGCGCTGGCGCCGGGGCAGGGGTTGGAGCTGGTTGCTCTTCTTCCTCTTCCTCCTCGACCAGTTCTGGCTTCTCGTCGGGCTCGGCTGACGCCTGCTCTTCGAAGCCGTTGCGGTGGCTACCTGGCTCCCAGCTGGCAATCACATTGCCCTGCCAGTAGACATCAACCTTGCGTGGCGCCTTGACACCATCGCTGGCTACCGCAGCTTCGAAGTTCATCGCCGGGTAGTAGTTCATGGAGGCCAGGTTGAAGCGACGTGCGAACACTGCAGCTTCCAGGAACTCTTTGTGAGTCTCGGCCACGCCCACGATCTCTTTGATCATGGTGGCGACTTTCGACTTGGCCAGGTTCAGGCTGTCATCCTGCTTGACCACTGGGGCCGGGGCTACCTGCTGCTGGCGCGCCGCAGCCTGCTCGGCTTGCTGGCGCTCACGGCGCTGTTGTTTCTTGGACATGGGATTTCTCCATTTTGAGGGAAGTGGGGAAATGAATCCCCACATACTTATTCCGGGAACGGCGGGTACGGATGACGCTTGCCGTAGTAAGGACAGTCTGGGTTATTACAATCCATTAAGCGATCTCCACATTACGGTTGGCATCTGCTGGTCGCGTGATATTCCTGTCATCCAATACGACAAACTCGGCCTGGTTGAAGGAACCGTACACCGACGAGTAGTGGCTGACCATGAACAACATGCTGAACTTGCCCTGCTCCATCAATGCCTGAATGTAACTCACCAGACGCTCACGGTGCTCGTCGTCAAAGTCCTTACCGAACTCGTCAGCCAAGAGAGGGTAGTCAACCATCCCCATCAGTTCCATCAACACCAACTTGAACGTAAAGTCAATCATGGAGACTTGACCAGTCGAACCATCGGCAATGTCGCCATCCAAGTTCGGTTCGTTGTTGATCGAGATCGGTAGCTTACAAGTCAGCGTTGCGCCTGTCTCCAGAACCGCATCAATCTCCATCGGGTAGGTCCACACCATCGCGATGTGTTCATTGACCATACCAGTGAAGTGACGGATGAAGTTCTTGGTGGCCTCTGCAATGATGCCATGGGTGGGCGACAGTGCTTTAGCCAACAGCTTATACGAGTTGAACTTAGCCTCGACGTCAATCAGGTCGGAGCGAGCGTTCTCGTAACGAGCGGACAGGTCACGGTAACGCTGGGTCTGGGTGTGCAGGATACCCAGGCGAGTCATCACTTTACCACGCACCTGATCCACGTGCTCATCGCGCAGTGCTTCCTCGACTTGCTGGCGCAGATCTGCAAACCGATAGATCTCGGCATTCATCTCTTCCATCAGCGTGTCGATCTTCTCCAAATGGTTCAGCTCTTCGGAGAGGTAAGCAATGTCTTTTAGCGACTGCTCGATGATCTGGTACTTGTCGTGCAGCTCGCCTTCCAACAGGTCGGCTCGCCCCAACAGGAACTTAGGATCGCCACTGTTCTTAATCAGCTCCAGACGCGATTTAAGATCGGCTTGCTCCTTACGGATACGTTGGGCGTGCTCAGTGTCCATCAGCCTTCTAACGGCTTCTGCGAGCGCTACAGGGATCATCTGTGGGGCGTTCTTCACATACCCCTCTTCGGCCACCGTGTTCCAGAACGTGGACAATGCCTTGGAGCTTTCACGGATACGACTCAGCTCGCCCAGCTTGCGGCTGTAGTCTTCAAAGTCCCCGATATGGATAGCGATGGCGTCTATCTCACCTTGAACCTTCTCGACTTCATCATAGCGCTGCTGCAGGGTGGCGCGAGTATTCTCCACCAACCCATCAGGCCAGCCCGGTTTGAACTTGTGCTGGCACTTGGGGCAGTCGGTATCCTGCGTGTGGGTGGCGTGTTCGAGCGTAGCCTCCATCTTGGAGATCACATTGCGCTGATCAATCACCCACTGAGACAACTGCAGGTGACGGTCCTTGCAGCTCTGGTACTCGCCCCGAGTGAAGATGTTCTCAGCATTGGACGGGATAGTGGCGCAGAGTTCTGCCAACTGTCCTTCAATGCCCCGAGCAATGGTCAGCAGGGCCTCTGGGGAGCTGCCTGCGCAGTCGTATGGATCTGGTACAGTGGCAAGCTCAGCCTCGATCTCTGCAAGCCTTACAGTGAGCAGGGAAGGGTCGTCCAGTGATTCACGCCCCACGTGTCGAATGAGGGACTGAATACCTTCCAGCGCTTTCTCATGGCTGTCACACTCACCACGCGTCTGCAGCATGCGATCACGCAGCTGGTTGATGGCCATGTCCACTTCAAAGCGATTACGACCACCGTACTTAGAGTTGTCACGAATGACAGTCTCAGCCACGATGGTTTGCGAACGTTGCTGGATGGCCCGGTAAGCAGCCATCATCTGCTCAACCACGCCCTCACTGGAACGCACAGTCATTCGACCATTGAGCATTTGGTTCAGTTCGATGGACAGTTGCTTGAGTTCCTGAATCTCTTTGTCCGTGTCTTGGTAGTCTTCCTCCATCGACCGGATCTCGTCGGCCATCTTGTGAGTAGTCTCCAAGAGGTAGCCCATGGTGCCTTGCAGGTCACGTGCCTTGACGCGGAACTGTTCAAACAATCCCATGACAAAGTCAAAGTCGGTGCCTGAGATACGCATCATCCATTCACGGCGTTTGTTCGGCGACATCTGAGACAGACGCACACGGCCAGTGATAATGTCAGCGATCTCTTGAGTCAGGCCCACGTACTTTTCAGCCAGCTCTTTCTGAGTGGCTTGAGTATTGCCGTCGTTGAGTTGCTCGCCGTCCATGAAGAACTGGTGGTGGCCGGCTTTATTTTTATAGACGCTGATTAAATGGAACATGCGCCCTTGATGCTCGAAGCGGTATTCCTGCCCACCGCCTGGGTGGAAGCGGTTACCGTTAGGCACCAAAGACATGATCACATGCAGCAAAGAACTCTTACCCGCCCCGTTGCTACCTAGGATCACTTGCTCGTTTGATTCTGGGGTCCATCTGAACCGCCCAATGTTGGACAGGTTGAAACCCTTGTATCCAGTTAGGATGATTTCGATAGGACGCATGGTTGGTATTCCGTATTCTGGCATTCGCTAATAAGTGCCCCCATTCTGTTAGGAGATACACCATGTCTGAAGATCAAGAATATGGCGACATGGAGAAGTCGCAGTGGAAACTGTACTCCTTGGGGACGGCAGCGGAAGCCAAAGTTAATGGCTACGACTGGAACTTGGAGGTATTTGCCAGTGAGATCTCCCAGTTTGCCAACGGTGCCATCACCAACCGAGGCGAGCGTCAAGAGACTAGCGGTACTGACAGCTCTGGCGTGGCGTACGTGTCCAGCGAGATCACCTCGTCCACGATCAACGCAGTGTGGCGTTCTGGTGGCGAATCCAACCGTCGAACCTGTCCCAACGTGGAAGCAGGTGAGGAGGTCATCATCTACACCTACGGCGACACGGGCAAGTTCTTCTGGGAACCTCGCAATACCAACTCCCACGCCCGTAAGGTTGAGACAGCGTGCTATGCTTACGCAGCTGACCCCAATGGCGATGAGAACACCCAGCGCACTCCAGAGAACAGCTACATCTTTGAAGTATCCGCCCACAAGAAGATCATTACCTTGTCTACCTCCGACAAGAACAATGAGATGGCCAAGTTCACGTTCCAGTTGAACGGCGGTGAAGGCTACGCCACACTGCAGGACGACAACAACCAAGAGATCACCCTGAACCCCGTCGAGAACCGCATCTCGATGATCAACGCAGAAGACGTTGAGGTTCATTTGATCGGGCAGGAGCTGATCGTTAACGTGCCGGCCAATGAGACGCATACGGTTGAAGGGGATGAAACCCACAACGTCACGGGCAACTTCACCATCACAGTAACCGGTGCAGCCTACATCAAGGCAGCGACTGCGACCATTGAGTCTGGGCAGAACAACATCATTGGCCCTACCAAGATCGATGGCCCATTGGAAGTAACCGGTGCCGCCAAGATGAACGGCATTGCCAGTCCCAACGCAAACATCACTGCTCCAAACATCCGTTGACGGCATAGCTGCCCCTGCCGCAAGGCAGGGGCAGTATGACGCTGGCACTTAGCCGATGGACTTCAGCTCAGTGGCGAGCTTGCCATGGCTGGTAAACATGTGGTACAGCGGCTCTTTGAGCAGGCGGGTCCAGTTCTCGTAGACGGTGGTTTCGTCACGCACGAAATCGCGGATGGTCTTGCCCGGCTGCATGATCTGGTTCGGTTCGTTCGAGACGACCTTGCTACCATGTGGCAGGCGAGCCAGGAACACGCCGGCGAAGTGGATCTGACCGATCGGGTTGGAGTTGTCGTTGATCCAGCCGATGTGGGCGTAGGTCGGCTTGATGACGTTGCCGCCCTTGTCGGCTATGGTGATCTCTTCGCCGTCTTCACGTGCCTGGCTGGCGAGGAGGGTTTGCACGAAGTCAACATAGCCATGGTCGGTGAGGCGCTCGTCACGAGAACGATCAACATGACCACCAAAGCCTGCCGAGTGGTCGCCGTGGAGCAGCTCTTCGCCAACGGTCTTGGCACGCTGATAGACGACGATCTCGTCAGCGTCGTACTGACCTTCGCCTTCGATCACGTAGACGTTGTAGGCGATGGCCTGGGCGTCTTCACGCTTGGCCTTCAGTTCAGCACGGTCGCCCCAGATGACGTGGCCACGAATGGCATCGGCGAATGCGTTCAGCGAGAACATGTTGCTGAAACCTTCCGGCAGAAATTCATCGATGACAAAACGCGGTACAGCCAATACTACTTCAGCACCCATGGGGAATCTCCTAGATGGGTTTATGGGATTTGCACAAACTATCCCACGAACCTGTACGGCATAACGGCCTCCCCGAAGGGAGACCGCTAGCCTAGCCTTTCAAACCAGCCGCAATGATGATCTGTTCGTAGCGGAGTTTAACCGCTTCGAGTTCAGCCACACGGGCCTGTAGCTTTTCGTTGGTGGCGTAGAAGGTTGCACGCTTCTCGATAGCCGCCAGTCGATTGGCTTCAAACGATGCCGCTTGCTCGGGTGTCATGGTGCCAGTGATAGGCGCCGTGTACATCGTCACTTCAACATCGGTCAAGCCCGTCAAAGCACTGAACAACGCCTTGATCTCTGCCGTGGTGTACGACAAGTCAACGCTGTCTGGCAGGACACCCACATCCAACCCCATCACCAGCCGACTGAAACCAGACGACACGGAAGTGGGGGCGGACTTGATGTAGGTGGTGGGTACGATGATCTCACCGTGGTCATCCGAATGCAGCGTCACCAAAGAGGTAGCGTTGACTCGGTCGGTGTCGTACTTCTCCTGACTCAACCCCTTGGGCTTGTAGTAAGCCTCGAAGATGTTGATACCTTCTGCCAGCACCTTTTGGAAGCTGTCGATGGCGATACACACGTAACTTGCATCGGCCACCAAATCAGCGGTCCAGGGTGCCAGCAACTCCCACTTACCGCGGGCATGCATAATGGGGGTCATGGGTTAACTCCTTACGCCGGAACTGGGGTAACGCCCTGACCAACCTTGTACTTCTCCAGGACGGACTGACGGGACACGACGATCAGGCTGGTGCGCATGAAGGTGCAGGTCACGTACAGAATATCTTCCCGGATCAGTCGCATGAAACCACGAGGTACCGCAGAGGTCGCGGTCATGGTCTCGGCGATCTGGAACATCTTGTTCAGCGTCAGTACCAGGTCCATGGTCTCATCGGACATACGCTTGAAGTCGATGCTGGAGGTGGACACGTTAATGTAGTCCTTCCAACGATCACCGAACTGGTTCACGCCATCGCGGTTACGGTAGCCGCCGATGATCGCCACCGACAGCGACTTGTAGGGGAAGCCGTAGCGGTTCATGTTCGCCGTCATGTAGGCGCTGGTGTAACCATTGCCCTTAACGAACTTTACCGCAACAGCGTTGTCCTTGGTGATGTTGCCGCCCGGCGCGTAGACGCCACCGTTCACTGCGTCGTCTGGGAGGGCAACGTGGTGAAAGTTGGGAATGAAGATGAACTCAGTGCTGCCGAAAATGTCGGGAAACAACTTCTCCCATTCGGTTTGGCTGTACTGGGTGTTCTTCATGATCTCATCGGCGATGGCCTTGCGGATCGCATCGATGTTCAGACCCGCCTCACCATGAACAATCACTGTCCACGGCACAGGGATCTTACGGGTGGCCAGCGTTGGGTCAACCCACTCGAACTCGGTCACCTCGATGACGGTAGGCGGCTTGGTGCCGACGATGGCGTTGGCGCGCTGCATCTGGTTGACCAGCGTCATCTCGGTACTGACGATAGCCTGCACTTTGGTGGCGGTGTCGAAGAACCGATCGATGTTGTCGATTGGCAGAACGACCTTGATGATGTAATGGTCGTACTCGGAACGGAAGTTCTCGTCACTGAACCACAGCTGCACCTGGAACGGGGAGGTGGTGGAGGTGCCTTCAAAGATGATCGAAGACGGCAGCCACTGGCTACCATCGGTGACCATGGTGTTGACGACCACGTTCTGAATGGTACCCTGCCACTGGGTGAGCATGTACTCACGCACCGGCGCTTCCTGGCTATCGAAGTCACCATGGATGGCCTTGTCGTACAGGTTCTCCATGATGGTCAAGCACAGGTCGGCTACCGACGGAGGTACCGGGGCTTCTTCCGACAGAACGGAGGAGATCTCGTTCAGGGAAGAGAAGGTCACCAGCAAGCTGTTGGGCTTGGCGATGTCCTTGTAAATGCCGCGGTCTTCTGCGAACGTTTCAGAGTAAGTGTGCAGCTCACCCAACCGGTTTACTTTGTCTTTCTCGTTGTTGCTAAGTGGCGGAAATGCGCCAAACGCCTTAAGACGATACATGGCTTGTCCTCAATTTAAACAGAACTACTCTATGATAGCCTTGTTGGATGAGTACCCGAAAATGACAGCACTATTACAAGCGATTCTTCGCCTGTTGTGGCCGCTTATCCGGGAATGGTGGAAGAAAAAGAACTGGTCTGCCCATAGCATCAAGAACCTGAAAGAGATCCACTATATCTTTCTGATGTTTCTGGGGCAATTTGCCCTGTTCTTGTTCGCAGTGGACCACGGCCTAGGTTTGTATATCGCCTATTCGGAAAAGACCCATGATTCGGCGATGGAGGCTAGTCGCAATGAGCAAACCAAAGCTGAAAACGTGCGACTGGTAACCCAGAACAAAAACTTGACGGACCAAGTAGACGCTGCAAATCGACTCATCCGTCAACTTATCGACAATAACCCAAGCCTTGCACCTAAGAAGACGGTAACGACTTCCCGTGGTTCGACCTTGGATAAGATCAACGGACTTAAAAAGAAATACGGTGAAGAATGATGTTCAGGAAATTTTTAATTGCCTCGGGCTTCCTTCTGGGTCTGTTGGTCTTGGGTTCTGTGTTCATGATGAACAACAGACTGAACCTTTTGGCCAATCAGCCAGCCGCCCCCAAAGCACCCACGACTGTGCTTTCGGTGGGCGAATGCTCGACCGGCACCTACTGCATGCGTTTCAAACACGAAGCAGAGCTGGTGCTCCCGCAAGTCACCGCAGGGAACTGCGAACCTTACCGCATGCCAGAGTTTACCGACCTCCCCTCGGTGGGCGAACTCCAGATCGATAAGGAAGCCTCGTCTGAGGAAGTGAGTGATACGTTGGTGAAGTATGTGGAGAAAGTGTTGGACGCAGACAAGGCCAGCAAGGCCCAGCTGCTCAAGCACTATCAAGACTACTTGGCGGGTTGCACGCAAACTGCACCTACCCCTTCGACTCCTACCAAGTAGCTATATCTGGTAGCCGAGTATAAGGACCGAACCATGAACGACCTTCCTTTTGACGTAGACGAACCTAAGGTTCAGCCACTTACCACTCACGTCGTCAACCTTCCCGTACTGGCCAAGATTGATGTAGCTGGTGCGGGCGATGCCGTGAAGAAAGCCAAAGGTAAGAAGGAAGCTGTTGCAGAAGAAGAGCCAGTGAATGAGTTCGCTGCCTTCTATGTGTCAGAATCCTCCTGGCCTGGGCAGAACCTCTTCGGTGTTGGTGTTCACGGGTATGTGGTCACCGACACGAAAGCCAAGCGTGGTTACGGTCTGAAGAAGGTCGTACCTACGCCCAAGGGCTTTAAGGACGATGGGAAGATGGAGTTGCAGATCATCCGTGAGGTGATCGACATCCGTGCCCCGTTGTCCAAACCAGAACACACCCAGACAGTGGCTAACTGCTTGCTGCGCGGTGTGGTGCTGGCGCTGGAATATACCGCCCAGTTGGAAGAGATGCCCAAGTCTGTCTGCGTGTTGATCCCACGTAAGAACCTTGCCCTCTTCATGACCAAAGGCTATCCCAAGGCTATCGCTGACGGATATGTAGATGGCAAAGGCAATCCCCTTGCCTTCAAGGAAGTCTTGGACAGCTTCGTACGCGTTCAGGAACTGCTCACCTCAAAAGGGTGTAAGGTCTCCATCGAGTACGTCTCTCCCGACCAGGCGAAAGGTCTGCCGGTATCGAAGGCTAACGCCAACGACGCCGTCCTCGCTGCCCAAAAGGAAAAGGGCGAAGAGATGGAAGCGCACTGTATCGTGTCCCCTCCAGAAGGATACTGGAACCACGACCACGGGCGCCATCCATTGCTGGGTAAGTCGCGCATGATCTTCAAGATGGCCGATAAAAAGGTTGTTGCGAACGATCATGTGTTCCTGATGGATTTCGACAAGGCCAGCAAAAAGAAAGAACACTTACACAAACTAGAAATTGAGGTTGGGCAGTTGCTCCCTTCGGCTTCCTACTGCGTTGCGAAGATCAACTCACTCGACCCTATCATCGCGGCTATCCAAGAGCAGCATACCAACTACCTGGATACGAAAGTAGAAAGGCTCGGTGTGTTGTTCCTAGACGCTGTGTTCAAGCCAGGTGCACACTCTGTGATGCAAAAGGTGGGTGCGGATTACCTGCACTCCACCACGTATGTGACCGACCTGCTCGACAGTTACGGGGCGATGTTTACCCACGAGCTGAACCCTGCGCGTCAAGCGCATCGAGCGTGGAATACCTATCTGGACATGCAATCGATCGTTCAGCACTTCTTGGCCGATCGTGACAAACGTCTCAAGGAAGGGACCGGTGACCAGATAAAGGGCAGCAGGGAGTTCTTCACTCCTTACGGTATCTTCATGTCCACAACCATCACCTCACAGTTCATTGACGTCACGGAAGACGCCAAAGGTCGACCTGTCTACAAAGCATCGAAGCAGGTGGAGACCCCTAACACAAGCCTTAAGGTGGATGCATTCTACCTGGACGAGGCGAGTGAGGAGGTCCGCCAAGCCAGCGTAACTCTTTCTATCGGCATCGACATGCCTAAGCGAAACGCAATCGCCGCAATGGCGAGTGGGGAATTCGAAGCGTACGTTCTGGTTCGCCAGGACACACCCTTCACGGTTAGGCATTACGTTGTCGTCACAAACGGGGATGAGTACGGCATCTGGGCAGCGCCCTTTGCCAATCGAACCTTTGTCAAGAAATAGCAGGTGACTCGATGAATACAGAAAGCCTCTGGAGTAAAGTCTTAGGACGAGTGGTCCCGAAGAATGTGAAGCGCAACTTTGTGTTGGTTGCGGTGTTTGTCGAGTTGGAAAGGGAGCGGGGTGTGGATGAACCGCGCCTCTCCGACTTGAATGCACAGATGCACCTGGTCGAGGACGTAGATATCCTGAACCGTCTTGCCGATCTGGCCAAGGTGATGTTCCAGTTCAAGTCGTGCCCTGTGGACGCGCACTCTGTAACTGAGAACTGCTCCAAGGTCATGTCGTGGCTACCTGCGTGGCTGCGATACGGTGAACGTGACAAGATCTTTCACGACCTGGCCGAGATGACGGTGAGTCACATTCGCTAAATGGCGTCATACTGCCCCTGCCTTGCGGCAGGGGCAGCTATGCCGTCAACGGTAAGCGATGGAGTGGTTCTGGTTGGTGTAGTAGTTGATGATGCTCTCGGTGGTGGCCGACACTACTTGCACCGAAGTAACGCCGGATGCCTTTTGAGCAGCGAGCATTTCGATGTTGCCCACTGGATACAGGCGATCGCCCAGACGGATGGCCAGGACCACTTCTTCAGACCAGTCTCGTTCTTCACCACCGATCAGTGGATCGACTTCCAACACGTCCAATACCCAGGACACTTCATTGATGTCCGTGGCTTCGGACATGCCGAAGCGCAGGTAATCGTAGATAACTGCCTGAGGGATCTCGATACCGCCCAGCTTCAGGACAGGTTCGGACACAGTAACCATCGACTCCATCTTCATGGAGATCTTGCGCGATTCAGCCAGAGGCTTCTTCATCTCGATCACCTGATGGTTACAGGCAACCACCAGCTCGCGGATCAGAATACCCAGCTGACCGTAGAGGTCGATGGCCTGAGACATGTTGGCGCAGATGCTGGAGAGGATGACAGCGGTCTGGGCAGACAGCTTCGGGTTGCCCTCGTCTTGGCCCGATTCCAGTACATCGATCACGCGGTCGATCTTACCAGCGATCTCCTGCACCAGCTTGACGATCTTGGCTGGGTTGGTTTCGAGGTAACGGGTGGCCAGGGCATTGGCGTTGTCCCAGGTCGGCTTGATCTGCGACAGGTTCTCGTAAACCGATTGCAGGGGCAGCTTGTCCACACGACCCAGTGGATCAACGAACTTGGACAGGGCGATACGACTACCCTCGATGTCCTGTTCCTTGAAGTTCTTGAGGTCGGTGACAGTGGCGGACGATGCCAGGGTGTCGGGGGATGCCAGGCGCAGTGAGAGCCAGATGTTGAAAGGTTTCAGCATCTCCTCTTCCACGTTCTCCACCTTGACCAACACATCGAACAGGGATTCGGTGTACGGCAGCAGAGGGCCCTTGAGGCCACGTGGGGTGGTGATCTTGGAGGCAGACACATCAGAGTAACGCGAGCCAGCCAGATCCTTCACGACGGCGTTGTAAGCCACCAGCGGGATCTTCACTTCGGGACGGATCTTGCCACGGGCCCAGTCACCGAAAGCACCTGCGATGCCTTTGAGCTTGGCATTAACCGAGGAAGCGATGTTGCCGATCATCCCGGTGCCCAAGGCCTCCATGACGATAATTTCGTGTTTGGTTTGAATCTCGTTCATTTCTTTTCCTCGGTGCGGGGATACACGGCAATCACACCAATGCCCCTTAGTTGGATACCTTTGGCAGCGGCCTGCTCACGTGCAAGCTTCGCGCGGCGATAGCGTAGGACGACTTCCATCATGGTCAGACCCCTTTAGTTGAGTGGCTATAGTATTCCTTAAGGTCCCACGAGTTTGGGAAACTTATTGATTAGGATATTCCGTTAAACTGGGGAACAACTCTCATGGCTCGTCGTGGAAACTTTGTATCATCGCCTACCGTGATGCCGATCCTGAACACGGGTCGATTTTGGGACGTCATCACAGGTAACCTTGTCACTGGTAAACATGGTGACACGATCTGTGTTGGCGGTCTTGCGTATCAAACCGGCATTGCCGGCCCAGGCAACACCTTTAAGTCTCTGTTCATGTGGGACATGCTGCTGGCGATTCTGAACAACTACATCTGCAGTCAGGGTAACATGTACGACACCGAGCTTTCGCAGCAGCGTAGCCGGCCGCGCAACCTGTCGAAGATGTATGCTCGTTTGAAAGAGCTGGTAGACATCATCTTCGACGAGCAGATGAACGAGTCTGGTCAGCTGCAAATGACCAACGCCGCGCAGTACCTGGGCGACCAGTGGTACAGTCTCTTCGCCGAAGCCATGGACGACAAGTACGCCAAGGGCAAGAAAGAGATCGGCAAGAAGAACCCAGAGTACCTGCTGGAAACCCCATTCGTTAACGCCGACGGCACCCCAGTGTTCGCCATGGTGCCTGACGTCTATGGTGTTGACTCCTTGTCCAACTTCCTGACCTCCTCGGTTGAGAAGCTGCAGGATGAGCACGACATCGGTGACAGCGGGCGTAACATGGAAGTGATGCGTGGTGGTATGGCCAAAACGCAGATGATGATGGAACTGCCGGTCAAGACTGCCCGTGGCGGTGGCTACATCATCCTGTCGGCGCATGTGGGTAAAGAGTTCCAGATGGACCCGCGCACTCCGCCTGCCAAACAGCTCGCTTTCATGAAGCAGGGCGTGAAGTTCAAGAACGTACCTGAGAAGTTCACCTTCCTTGTGAACAACTGCTGGCTGTCCATGTCGGCGTCTCCGTACTTCAACAGCTCCAGTGACCGTACTCCGGCCTATCCTCGCAACAGCGAAGACAAGGTGCAGAACGACACTGACCTGATGACCGTACTGATTGCCAACCTGCGTGGCAAGTCGGGTGGTTCGGGTACTCCGTTCGAAGTGGTAGTGCGTCAGTCCGAAGGCGTCATGCACGCCCTGACCGAACTCGACTTCTGCAAGAAGTACAACCGTTTCGGTCTGGACCCCAACCCGCAGAACTACTTCCTGCACCTGCGGCCTGACGTGAAGCTGTCCCGTACCACCGTGGACAAGAAGTTCCGTGAAGATCCGAAGCTGGCGCGGGCGATGTTCATCACCTTCGAGATGTGCGCCGCACGCTACCTGCACCAGGACTGGCCAGAACAGTACCGCAACGTCACGCCTGAGGAGCTGTACAAGGGCCTCAAAGACAAGGGCTACGACTGGGACGTTCTGCTGGACACGGTTCCGCACTGGGACTTCGTGGACTTCGAGCGAGTGGCACCGAAACCACGTCTCACCACGTGGGACTTGATGAACATGTACCACGGCACCTATCACCCATTCTGGATGAAGGACAAACCAAAAGCGGCTGCCTAAGCTGCCTAGTTACAGGGGCGGCCCTAGCGGGTCGCCTCAAGGATTTTTGCCGATGAAAAGTTTCCGAGATAATATCTATGAAGCCCTTCAGAAACATTGCCCCCATGTAGCCCGTCAGTGGCGACAGGCGTATGTTTCCCCAGTTGCTTACGGCACAGAGCGCCAAGAGCTGGATGGGGTAATTGACTATTTCTTCAATGCGTTTTCCGGCTTGTCAGGGAACTTCACGCACGAGTTGAATTGCATCGTTGGCAACAGTCTGCATAAAGACCGTTGGCTAACAGACTTCGACCGTGTGATTGCACCCAGCTTTGTCAGAAACGCTCAACGTATTTTTGCCCCACTCCGGGATCTGGACCAGAACGTAACTGAGTTCGGCAGACTGCTGGGGGCGTAACTCTATCGAGGTGTCCTGTGGCAGGTAACCGTAAAGCGGCTGAGAAAGTCATTCTGGCAGACCTCGCTTTGTACGACAACTCTCCCAACAAGGAGAACGTCAAGAACTACGCTGCGTACTTTGCGTCAATGACCGACGCTCAGTTCGATGCATTCATTGATCGTCTGGATAAGCAAGCAGAGTTTATCCAGATGAAGGTGCCCAACTTCCAAGGCAAAGACCTGACCTTTGAAGAGATCCTGGAGATCGGGGACAAGGTCGGCTACAAGTTCTTCGAGCGCATCTGGCTGACAGACCGCGCTACAGGGATTACCACTTTGTCGGCGCACGAGTACATGATCTTGGTCTTGCCTCTGCGTCGTCAGTCTCAGTCGCTCATGGGCAAAATGTCCACGGCTGAAGACAACAGCCACATCGATACTTTGACCGACCAGCCAACCGGCGAGTCAAAGACCAGCAGTCTCTCGTTCGTGGAGACTCAGGTGGTAAGTAACCAGGGCATCCGTAAGCCCCTGGAAGAGTTTTTGCGAGTGCGTGGGGGTAACCTTAAAGCATTGGCGAGATTCGAACAGCAGTTCCTTGAGTACGGGGAGGGGTCATTGGATGCGCCCGGTATGGAACAAGGTAAAGTAAAGTCTGTCCAGAACGCGGCGATCTATCTGCGTGCCATGCACTTGGATAACAACTTCGATAAGTAAACGGTGAAATCATGGATCGTACACAAGCCGCAATCCATTACGTGAGTCAGGCCGAGTTGGCCCTGCAGCAGGTGTTGGAGTGGTGCACTGCCACCTACGGACCTCAAGCAGGTGATCGACTGTCGCGCATGTTTGGCGACACTCTGTTCGGTCAGAACCTGACTGTCTACTGCGACATTGGCGAGGTGCTCTCCCTGTGGGGCGCTCTTAGCCGTGCCGCTATCACTGATAAGGTGTATGGTGGTGAGTTTATCGTCATGCTCCATAACCAGATCAGCATGTACGTCGAACCTGCTGTAATCGCTCAGGGTCAGGAACTTAACTCGGTCAACAACCTGACCCCACTGGGCACCCACCTGGTGTCCACCATTGCCCGCGCTCACCCGCTGGCAGTGCTGCCGACCGCAGAGCTGCATGTAGATCTGGCCAACTACAATCAGTTCTTCATTGACGTACCCAAGCCAGAACAGGTGGTCACCATCCTGTCCGCATTCCCGTGGATGGCGGTCATGTACCTGTTGACGTTCTCCAAACCCTCCACGCTCAAAGCTGTACTGAAGTCGTTCCAGATTGACCAAGGCGTGGCCAACCCAACAGGTGCATAATGAGACATGTCGTACTGATCGAGCTGGACGCTTTGCTGGATACTCGCCTGGGTGCCATGCGCGTGTTCAACGAGCGTTGCTGGGCAAACGTCTGGCAAGACCCTGCATACTTCAACCGACTGATCGATGACTTTGAACACTTCGGTGCAGGGACCACGATGATGTGGCGCAACATCTACAATCAGCGTGGTACCCTGCTGGATGAGGACGGTGTCTCGAAGGTACTTAAGGCATCGACCCTGTCTTGCATGGCCGGCATGATCGGTATGAACATCCTCAAGACGTACTCGAAGAAAACCACTGACCCAGCTTTCGTGGGCACTGACGTCGTCATCAACACCTGGCCTTACCAGTTGTCGGAGATCGAGGAAGGTGAGCTGATTCTTGCACTGGAGCAGATGATGCTACCAGACGAGTCGAAGGCTGAGGTGGAGATCATCGACACTGACATCACCACCACTTGCATCCCTCATTCGGAGTTGACGTTGCAGAGCATCCATGGCAAGTACAGCCAGGTTGTGATGTACAACTTCACCGAGTGGTGGGACATTCAGGCCAAGGCGATCTTCGAGGCCGAACAAGGGGCAGTGCTGACCGAGTTCATTGTACCTGAGCTTCTGCGAGCAAGGCCTAAGAAACCTTTCAAGGACCACACAGGGGTGCCGTACAATCCCTTTGAGGAAACCAAACGCACGCTGTCTGTGTCAATGAAGTTGGTCTTCTGGAGTCCGGCCTATTTCTCGATTCCCAACCCTCGGGAACTGTTGGAAGAACCGAAGGCATAACAGCCCTCCCTGCCTGTAAGGGCAGGGAGGTTATGCTCACTCTGGGTTATGCTCGATTCCAGGAGCCGCACCGTTACGTGCAAACCGAGAGGCCATCTCGTTGTACGTTATTGTGTGACCACCCTGGTCCAGTTCACCAGGCACAGTTTCAACGTCCGGCAGCTCACTGTCCAAAGGAATGGTTGCACGCTGCACAGGAGCCTCCACACGCATCGAAGAACCAGACCCCTGACGTTGGGCCATCATTGCAATGGCTCGCGCTACGAGGCGGTCTGCGGCGCCTGCGTTGTCATCGTTGTTCTGCTTCATCTTGCCCAGGGTTTGGGCGTCCATATCTTTCAGAGTGCCCAGCAGTAGCACCACGCCATCCTTGTCTGTCGGGATGCCGTGACTGGTCAATGCATCGACCACCTCGCTACGCAGCGACTGCGTATACTCCAGCCGCCCTTCCAAGTCCTCTGGCAAAGGCTTGGGCGTTTTGCGTGCGTACTGGACTTCGCCTTCTACCGGGATGATTTCGCTTTCCACCAAACCTAGATCATTCATGGTTCTGCCCTCGAATAACTCAAACTTAAACCTAAACTATCATTGTGAATATCTACTCTATATGGATTTGGATATTCTGCGATAGCACGACTCTGTGAGACATCACATGCAATCGGCAATCTATAGGCTACCAGCAGCTGGATCGAAAACCATGCTTCAGAGATTTCTCAGCTGGATAGGATTTGGACAGGAGGACGCTCCTGCTCCAGATGAACGGTTGGACAAGATGCAATCCATGCTCAACACCGTGGATCGCATGCGACGTCTGATCGGGCAAGGCACTTGGAAAGGACGCAGGGGAACCTGGCGCACCTCCAAGTTGGAAAGTGTTCATCCGAACATTTTCTATCTCATCAACACCGTACGGAGTACCACCGATGCAATTCTATCAAAAACAAGTCCACCCAAGGACGCCAAGCTGTCCCGCCGCTACATCGACAACCTGTATCCCGTAACCCTTGATCAATACCTGATCGACGAGCAAGGTCAAACTTGCCCGCCGGAAACGATCATGCGGGAGTTGCTTGAGGCCATCGCAGACATGGTCAACAACATCTGCATGTTAGACCAAACAGATCCGAATAACTACGACTACTATCTGCGTGTGTGTTCGAATCTATTTGGCGAGTTGGAGATCATAACAAAAGCATACCTCTAACTCGACCAAAGGTTACGAAGGACTTTTTGGATGAGTGCTAAAGGTAATGACATCAATACGATGTTAGCCTCGCCTGACAAGCGAATTCGGGAAGCCCATGGCATCCTGAGTCGGATGTATCGCTTAGTCTTGTTCGAGCTGGGCATTACCCCTTACAAGTGGAACCTGCTACTGATCAACTATTTGGACAGACTGACCGAGGCAAATAACCTGTCCCAAGATCGGGTAACCAATGAGCGGAACAACCTGCGCAAAGGGCTATCTGATCCCGACATGACCTTCGAGATGTTGACGAGGGGATTGTCTGTGTTGAGTCCAATAGCAATGACGTTCGAAATAGAGCTGCTGTACGACAACGAGGTTCGCGTATTCTCCAGCGTTGACATGCTGTCTGAGAATGAGGGGGACCTGGGCAAGTTGTCGTGGCTCTATCAGAACTTGTGCTCGCTAATGGGTAAGGACGTCAATAAGCTGGAACCAGACATTGACGCCTACCTGTCGAACGAGTTGGTTCGTGAGAACACCAAGGGGCGTAAAAAGGGCAACGACAAGGGCAACCTTCGTCGAGAGTTACCAGGCAAGGCAATCACGTGGGACGTGTTCAAGAAGGGCTTAAGGGTCTTGGCACCTTCCACGACGAGAATCAGTGTGCGACTTAAATGGAATCGCAATCGCGAAACCCGGCACATGCTGAGCATCTCCCAGCCACGAAAGGCTGTGTAAAGAAAACCTCCTCCTCCCTTCGGGGAGGGGGAGTTTATGCACATTGTTTTTTTTTTGGCCAATTCTATGAATCTTTATTTGAGACTGATGCCATGCGTACTACTCTCGCCCCAACTACCTTGAGCATCGGCTCAACCGACGACATCAAAGTCAAAGAAGCGGCCACGGTAACCTCTACCGCCGACAACACCTCCGTCAAGGACATGTTGGTTGGCCTGAAAGATGAAACTGTAGACGCCCTGCGTAAGACACCTAAGCTTGCGCAGCAACTTACCAAGATGGCAGCAGACGCCAAATCGGGTAGGCTGAACTCCGCCAACATGCTGTCTCGACTGAACAGCGTGTTTGGTAACAAAGGTGGTATCATCGACAAGCTGTCTACCAAGACAATCTCGGTGATGTCCGATACGCTTGGCATGGACCCCAAACTTGCCAAGCGTGTCATGATGACGGCCAAGGGTATTGCAGGCGGTGCTACTTCCGTTCTGGGGTACGGGACCGACATCACTTCCGCACAGGGCCTTGTAGGCGTCCTGCAGCGGCTGTCAGGCGATAAGGACATCTTGAAGTACGTCGACATGGAGGCAGAGGCTTCTCTGCTCTCAGGGCTGTTGGGAGAGGCTGTAAAGCTAGGCATCCCGCAGTCGGTTGACATCATCGTCCGGGAAGCTACCAGCGAGGAGACAAAAAGAAAAGTCATCAGCGAAAACATCTACGCCATTGTGTTCAGCGGTAATCTGGATACAGTGCAACGATTGACGCAATACATGACCCCGGAACAGATCCGCGCTAAGTACCCCAACTTCGCCAGGGACTTCTTGGCCCAATACACACTTACCCCCAACGACACCACCGACAAGTACCCAGAACTTAAAACGAAGATCATCACGCTGTTCAACAGCATTGATCCAAACTGGGACAAGTCCTTGCGAGGTGCCACGTACATCCCATCGTTGGCACCCTTCACCAAGGCCTCGGACGACGCGACGAAGGTATTCAATACGTCGGCGAGCTACCGTAGTGCATTGGTCCTGGCAAAGAAGTTTACCTCGGTCGACCTTAGAAGCTGGATCAAGAAGCACTACCCGTATTTCCCCGCTTAAAAGGCGCAGCACCATGGAAGAGAAAGTTCTGATTGTACCGATCAGAAAGTTTGACTTGTATAGCGTGTCGTATAACAAGGCGTTCACCGATGCGCTTGGCAAGCCTCACTGGCTGACAAATGAAAACTACGTCTACTACTTGGGGGAAAAGTATTCCAACGAGTGGGTCGTAGTGCCTAAGGGTTACGCCACGGACGGTGCTACGGTACCTCCTGCATTCCAGAGCATTCTGCAGGTATTCGGCAAGCATGGATCTGCCGTTATCCTGCACGACTGGCTGTGTGAGTACGGCTACGTCTGGAGCAAGAACCCTATCTCTGGGATCATTGCTCGTCGCACCTTGACTCGTGAAGAGATTGACGGTATCTTCATTGAAGCCCTCACCGTCATCGAAATGCCCGCCGACACCATCAACTGGGTACGCATTGGGTTTGCTGCGCACCGTGCAGTGGCTCGTCCGCCTGTACCTAACCTGGACGTTACCAAGCAGCGTCTGGAATTCAACTACGCACAAGCCCACGGTTTCACTCCATTCGATGGGGCCGCACTCTGGGATGTGGTCAATCACAAGCCCATTTGGGCAGTCGTGTAGCATAAGCTCCCTCCTCCTGCAAGGGAGGAGGGAGTATGCCGTCAGTTGTTGGAAACCGAACCTTTGGAGAAGATGTTCAACGCACGCGCTGGCATCCAACCACCAATCTTACTCTGCATTGCACCAATGCTGAACCAAGATTCGTAACTGGACATCATGCGAGTTTGAGCAATCTTGATCTTCTGCATGGAGTAGACCTGTTCCTGCAGTGTCAGGCCACCGTAGACCGCCATGACTTCCGTGAACTTGTTCGAGTCGTCCCACGTGGTTGGGTCAGTGAGAGTGGCAGCCCCTTGGAAGAAGCGGTTGTCACCCACAACAGCACTTGTCGCGGTGTCGACGATCTTACCTACCGTTTGCTTGATGCCGGACCAATAGCCGGCTTCGGTGCTGATTGGCATGGTAACGATGGACGACAAGTCAACGATCGAGAAGGTCACAGTTACACCCAGTGGATCGCCATCGGAGTTACGACCCATGGTACCCACACCACGGGTAATGGTCATGTCACGGATCATACCCAGCTTGATCGTGTGACGCGAACGGGAGTAGGCTTCACAGATGAACGGGGATGCATACGACTGCTTACCCGTAGCCAGGGGCAGAACACCAGCCAGAAGCATCGAGACCGGAATCCAGATGTTCTTGAAGCGACTGATTGGATCACCCGACCAACTACGCAGCTCGATGGTGTACGACGGTGCAGGTAGCGACGCAGCGGCGCTCTGCCAAGTCTGAGGGATGTCGACAAATGCGTTACCCATCAGCGCGGTGAGGTTGGACATACCGATCATGTCCAAGCCGCCTGCCATCATCGACTTGATCGAACCTGCTACAGCGTCGATCGCACCGATACCCGTTTGGAATTGGGCAGCGTTGAACATAATCGAACGAGCCCGAGCAACGGTACCGTTCAGGTTCTGCGCAAGTTCAGACTCGCCCACCGTGTTACTGAACGACTCGGAGGTTGGGCCTGTGTGGTCCACGCGGAAGGTTACGAACTCAGAACCGTCGTTTGCAGAGGACCTCTCATGGTCGGCCATGGCGTCGCTGAAACTCCACTTTGCCATGGTGGTGTTGTCAGCAATCTTCTTGCCTTCAGAGTCCGTCTGGATGTTGGTCTCGTTCTCCATCTTGAACGCGTTGACCTGTCGCTCAAGTGCCTCGGTGGAGAGGTTCTCAAACTGATTACCGGTGGCGTTGAGATAACGAGAAACATAATCTCGAACGTTACCCACATTGGTGTCGGTCAATGCAGACAGATACGCAGAGTTGGTCCAGGAACGGAACGCGTCAAAGAACGCACCCTTGGACGTTGCCTGAATCGCCAGTTCGTTAACCGACTCCTGGAACTTCAGCGACAGTCGGTTGTAGCGGTTAGCCACGCCGAACAGATCGATACCCCCGTCTTTACGGAAGATGTCGGGCAACATGGCGTGATACTGCTTGATCTCCTCCGCCCGTGCAATGGCTTCTTCTTTGGTCTCGTCTCGACCACCTACTCGGGGGATGATCCCCATGTTCACCGCAATGGAGTTGGCGATGTTGTTCGCCGCCGTCCAGTAGTTGTGCATGGTTGGATCGAGGTAGTAGAAGCGAGATACCGATTTACCCAGCAGGAAGCTGATAGCCTTACCTGCAAACATGATTGGGGCATAAGCAAAACCTACCACCCAACCCAATGCCTCACCTGCACGGTAAAACACGGAAGGACCAGCACCGGTACGCGCTGCTACCGAGGCCTCTGGATCGTAGAAGGTGAAGAAGAACGACAACAGGCTGTTGAACTTTGGTACGCCAAAGCGCATGGTGATGTACTCACCGGTGTCGTCGAACATCTCAGAGTATGCACGCCCCATACCCCGAGAGGCAGGAGCACCTGCCCGAACATCGTCGGCCATGTCATTCGCTGCAATGAGCGGTTTCATGATCGGGTTGTCGATCGAGTAGGACGCTGCGGTGTTCAAGCCGGCCACAGTCATGTCGGCATACACCGTGAACTGTGGGGGTGGGTTGATGCAGCGAGAACCACCCAAGGTTGTATCTGCGAACTTGATGCGTGCACCTGACTCCAAGCGTGCACGACGATCAGTGCTGGAACGGCCAGCACGCGCAATCAGAAAGCTGGAGCGTACCCAGCTGTCGTTGCGGATACCCGCAAGAGCCGTCGCCATTGGATTCTTCCTTATGAAGGGATGAGGTCATAAAGTAGACAGGGCGCCCCCATAGGGACGCCCCATCCAAGGTTACACACGGGTTGGAGCTGCTACGCTCATGACACCAGGGCCACCGCCTTGCGCAGGCTTCTGTTGCAGGCTCTGGGCAATGACTTGCAGGAGCTGGACACCTTGCATCGAGACTTGCAGATGCTTGTTGCCGATATCCACCAACTTGTCAATTGCACCTCCAGTGGTGTTGGCTGCCCCCGAGGTTTGTGCGCTAGCCTGAGCCGCCTTAGCCTCTGCCTGAGCTTTCGCCTGGCTTGGGGATGGAGCTGTAGTACCCGGCATTGGTCCAGACATGTCGATAGTCTCATCGCTGCTGGACTTACTGGAACCACCACCCGATGGAGTAGACTGAGTGAGCGAAGCTTTCATCGCTTCAGGGACCGTTGCCGGACCTGCCGCAATGTCTGCACCACCAGAGTTAGCATCCCGCGCCATGGACGCGACAGCTTCCTTAGGTTTCTCACCACTTGGAGCACCTGCCATTGGGCCGTCAGCCTTGGCTGCTGCGTCGGGGTTTGCACCACCTTTGTCAGCGACTTGCTGTTCGGCACCACTAGGCGTCCCAGTCATCACCTCAGTACCACCTGCTTGGAGCAGGCTTTCGTTAACCTTCTCGCCTTTGGCCTTCAAGTAGGAGTTCATCAGCGCACCGTACTTGTTCCGGTTGCCTACCTGCTTGCTCGCCATCAGTTCGATGATTTGACGGAAGGTACGAGGCTTGGTCTTGTCCCCACCCACCCAGAAGATCGGTTTGTTGTAGTTAGCCTCAGTCGGCATCACATCAGCGCCGTAGCGATCGATGTTCTTGAGCGCGGTCTTGTAGCCACCGCTACCCAGGAAGTGAGCCATGTACGCATCGACGTCCGTCAGTGGCCTGTTCAACGACTTCAGGTCATTCAGGTTGTCTTGCATGTACATCACGGTCATCAGGGCGTTGGCCCGTGGGTCGTTAGGATCGGTGCCTTCCTTGATACCGAACTTCTTACCGTGCTTCCTCACCATCGTCGCCCAAGTGGACTTGATGAACTGCCCAAGGCCTGTTGCAGAACCACCCATGCGGGATTTGACAGAGGAGTCAAACGCAGACTCACTGGCGAACAAACCTGCCAGCACGCCTGGGTCAACACCCGTCATCTTCGCAACAGCTGCAATCAGATCCTTGTGTGCGTCAAAGCCCTGACGGGCCGTCGGCATTGGCAGATCATTGACGTTCCCCTGCGTACCGCCTTTGGGGTCAAACGTCATCCCTACGCCACCGCCTTGCTGGGCGTTATACTCACCACCTCCACCGTTGTACAGGTCGCCCTTGTCACCGCTGCGAATTTGGCCGAGGTTACCACCGGCCTCCTTCTCGCCAGACTTGAACAGGTTGGTGAACCAGTTACCGGAGTCACTGGACTTGGTAGCGCCTGGGTCTTTATTCATGCCAAAGAAGTTCTTGACAGAATCGACCGCGTTACCGAAGAAGTCTTTAGTCTTAGACCACAGACCAGACTTCACCTTACCGCTTTCGCCAGCGATTTCATCGAGCTGCTGTTTCTCAACATCCTTGATGAGCGCCTTCATGTTCTCACGTACAGTCGAGGAATCCATGTTCGGCGTATCTCCGTAAAACGGAGACAGCGGCACTTTCCAGACAGCGATGAAGTTGTCCTTGTAGAGCGAGCCAGACGAGATGACAGCTTCCGCCAACTTGTACTGATCTTTCGCCTTGCATCGTACGTGGGCCAACAGTGGGTCGGTATTACCCGAGACTACCTTGAGGGTACCCACATAGGCTTTGTAGATTGGTAAGAAGCGATACTGCAGCCAGTCCTTAAAGTTGTTGTAACTATCAGAGCCCGGTTGACCTACCCCGAACTTGGCACCTGCCAGACTGATCAGTTCTTCCAGCGATCCACCGTAGTCAGCGGTACCGTCGGAACCTGCAGTCATCTTCTGTTGGGCTGCCCACTCCAGATACAGCAGAGCGTCAACCTTTTGGAAGTCCAGCGTCACCAAGCCATACGTGCGCACACGAATCGTACGCAGCGCATCCAGCAACCCGTTAGGGTGCAGGTTACTTGGGAACTCTGGTGGCTTACCACCCATGGTACCAACCGCAGAACCAGCGGCGCCTGCAAACACACCCGCCATGACAGGACCTGCAGCGCCTTTAGCCACTGCCATGGAACCCTGCGCCACGACTTGCTGGGTTGTCTGAGCACCCACCACACCCATGCCGCTAGCAACAGCGGTTCCCGTACCAGCCAGGGCTGCAGCCTCAGCCAATTCCTTGGACTTAGCATTGCCCTCTACTGGCAGTGGCAGATCGGTCTTACCGTTGGATGGCTTATCTTTGTCAAAGGTTGCTCCAGCCGCTTTCGCAAAGCCTTCGATTACCTTGACATCGGTCAGCATGTCAATGCCTTCACTAGGACCCGCTGCCACAGACCAGCCAGCAGAACCTGCAGACTTCACCAGCTCCAACAGGGTCTTCTTGCTTTCGGCGTTGAGTTTGTCATCCAGCTCCGGCAGTTTCTCTTTGATCTGTGCCTTGTCCAACGCAAGCATCCAAGTGTCGAACACTGGACGGAAGCGCCGCTCGTACCACATCTCAAAGTTGCGGAACTTAAGATCCCGTGGTTTGTTTGGATCAATGTCGAATTCCTTGAGCGCATCAGTCGCGTCATCCCCACCTGCTCCGATCTCCAGCTTACCGCCGGTTACCTTAGCGTGTTTGAGAATCTTCTCCTCGAAGGCCAGGATCTTCTTGGCATGGTCCGTATCTTTCCCGTCCCAGCCGTACTGAGCCAAACGCAGACGTTGCAGTGGACGATCCTTGGAGGAGTCATACCACTTGTACGCAAGCCACGCCACAGTACCTACCGTCATCGCGATGCCGATAGCGGCTGCCACAGGTGCCGAAATGATACCTGCCGCTACAGCCCCTGCACCGACAGCGCCACGCAGCGCCAAACCACCTGCCGCACGCAGACCAGCCCCCATAGCACCACGCACACCCATCGAGGCAATAGCCCCACGTGCAGCGCTTACGCCTGGGATCTTAGCCAGCTGTCGACCAGCCCAACCAACACCAGGGATTTTAGCAAGCTTACGCCCAGCCCAGCTAGCCATTTTACCGGCTCGTCGCTTGGCCTTGCCCAGCCACCCCTTCCCATGCTCAGCCAGATCAGCAGCTGCAGCAGCGTCTTCGAGGCCAAAGCCTTCACCTTCTTCCTCTCCTTTCTCTTTATCACGTTTAGCAAACAGGCCCTTGAGCTTCTCGCCCAGTGCGCCCAGCAACCCTACACCGCCAGCGCCTTTGGCGGCAACGTCCGACTTGTTCATCTTCTCGTCGTTAGCTGCGCCGCGCTTCTTGAGCAGATCCTGCCAGCTACCCTCCACCACACCGTCACCATCACGATCGCCCACCTTACGACGTTTGTTCGCGGGGTTCAGTTGAGAGACTTGCTCCAGGATAGCTGTCTGGATTTCCAGCTGGGCAGACAGGATGCCATTGGTGCCCGAGTCTTCACTCAGCCAACGGTTAACCTTGCCGCCCACACCCGCCAGTGCACCCAGTGCCCAATTGCCGAAGCCCTTGGCCCGTTTGATAATCCCACTACCGAAGTTCTTAAGACCAGTCCAAAGCTTCTTGCCCTGTGCCCATGCTTTCTGACCGAACGCTTTGATACGCCCGACAGCAGTGAGCCAGTTGGCTTCCATCTTCTTGCCGAACTGATCGACCAGGCCCTTACGCATGTCGTCCAGCGACAGCACAAGGTTACCGTTCAAGTCCACCACGTCGCCTTTGATGTCGCTAAGCTTGGTGATGACCTTACCGGTTGCCTTATCCAGATACCCGCCGTTCTGCAACACGAACTTCAGAAGACGCGGAGAGTCTTCACCGACGACGTAAACGTCATGCAGCTCAGTGAGTTTGCTCCACACCCAGTCCTTAGCCCGACCAAGTGCATCTTTGACCGTACCAGCCATGTTGCCCCATGCACCGGTTGCCCGAGTCCAGAGGTTCTTGCCGAGATCTTTGACGTTCTTGATACCTGCCAGCAAAACACGCTTGCCGAGTTTATCGTGCAAACCTGCCTTGATGTCTTCGGCTGTCAGGACGATACGGGTGGTCCCGTCCTCCATCAGCTCCTCTACCTCGCCCTTGATGTCCGAGAGCTTGGAGATGATCTTGCCAGTCAGCACATCGCGGTACTTACCAGCTTCGATCTTGCGGGCTTCCAGTGCAGCACGTTCCCAGCCCTTGACGTAGATGTCAACGACGTTACCCTTGAGGTTGTCCAGCGCATGGCTGACCTGGGAGATCTTGTCACGACCCCAACCCAGCGCACCACCGACACGCTTACGGGCACCTGTGAGTCTACCGCCCACGAAGTTACGAGCTTTACCGAAGGCATCCATGACGGAGTTCTTGGCGCTGCCCAGACGCTTGTTCCAAACCGCGCGCTCAGTACCCAGCTGTTTACCGTTGACAATGAACAGGTCATCGGACACCACCACGTTGGCTTGTTGACGGCCGTCGGTGAGGATATCCATGATCTCTTCCAACACGAGCGTTTGATAGCCCGAGTTGTACGTGTCGTTCATCGACTTCAAAGCATCGACGATCGAGTCCATCTTCTCCAGGTATTCATCTACCGGACCACAGCACTTGTCATCCACCCGATCCTTGTTGGCCTCGGCCATGGCACGGGCAACAGACTGACCCATGAGGTCATAGTTGACACCACCACCCATGGGCAGGAATGGTTGATTGTTACGTCTGGCTGGTTCTGCCTTGCCCTGCTGGTTGGTGAACTGCTGCAGGCTGTTGGAGAGCTGCAGGATGGCCTTGTTGCCAGCACCACGTCCACCGCCGAGAGCGCGACCCTTAGGCGAGTACGCCTTGGCCCCGTAGTCAGAGCCGAGTGTGTTCTCACCCAGGCGCATGTCGTTGATCTTCTCCAGATCTACCGACAGCACACCGCCATTCTCCTTGATGATACCCGCCGCGATCAACTCTTCCTTATAGCCCGCGTCAATCAGGGTGCGAACCATAGGCATCGGATCTTGGAAGTTGTAGCGCATGCCTTGGACAAGATTACCGATGTCAGCTTCTTTACTGTTGATCTCTTCCGAGGTCGCGGTAAAGGTGTCATCCATCTGCAGACCGAAACGCTTGGACAGCAAGTCACGTACTTCCGACTTACCCTTCACGTTGGCTGGGCCAAACATCTGCCCACCACGAGCCAGGCCCTTGATGTCAAACTTGCGGTTACGCATGTTCAACTCAACTAAGTGGCGCTGCAAGGCTTTACGACCATCGGCACTCAGTTCCTCATCACCTTGGATCTCTTTGATGATGCGGTCAATGCCTTCAACGTTGTACTTATCCTGACCCTCCGGCATGAACTGGTTGATCACCCGCTTGACCATCGTCTTAGAGTCCGTGAAGGTCCCCGAGGCAACGTCATAACGAATCATCGGCACATCTTCATCACCAGTACGGAACTTGACTACCTCGTGGTGAAGGCGTGCCAAGAGACCAGGGATGATGTCAATGATGGAGCGATTGGTCATCTGGTTGAAGTTGTCGGGCATGTGGCCTTGTTGCAGGTCATTGCCTTTAACCGAGGTGTCAACGTTGGTGGTGTGCAGCAGAGAGCGACCCATGTCTTTCAGGAAGCCCTTGATGGTGCCATCATTGCTACGCTTACCAGCCTGCTCATCCAACCAGCGCCCACCGTTGGTCAGCACGTTGCGGAACAAGCCTTGCTTGGCATTGAACCCCTTGTGCTCACCGAAACGGGCTTTAACCCTATCACCGTACTTGTTGATTACCCAGTCGCCACCGGCACCCAAACCGAGATCGAGCAGCGTGGCAAAGGTATCATCCTCGCCTCCGTTGTTCTTCATCTCGTTTTGCATTTGGATGACGTCGCCACCGGCATCCGCAGCGTCACGGAAACCTTCGCGCACTGTACGCAGCTTGTCGTTCATGGTGCGCAGCAAGCGCCCTTTCACGTTGCCTGCGGTCTTGGCGAGGTAATCCCCCAAGTTACCCGACAACGCATTGGAGACCTGCCCCAGAATGCGTTGCTGAGTCAGTCGACCGAACTCTTCAGACTTGGTGATCTTCACAGCCTCTGGGAGCGCGGTGTTTTTAACGATCGAGTCCAAGCGAGTGATGGTGTCTGCTGCAGTCTTGGTCGCGTTGTCAACCAAGTCGGCCATCATGAAGTTGGCATTCATCTGCAGCTCAAGCGTCTTGCGCTTCCAACGAGCATCGATGCCTTCGTTGTAGTCACGCAGCTGACGCAGGCTGGTATCCATCGAGGAGAACGCAGCCATTTGCGTAGTGAAACGCTTACGGCCCTGTACCTCAGATGCCAGACGACGAGCTTCGGCGGTTTCTTTGTCCGCCATGTTCTGTTCGTTCTGTGCACCCATGATCTCGTCGAGCTTGCCGGCGATCTCACTATCACGTTCTTCTTGCTTGGACCGCTGGGAGCTGTAATAGTCCTCTGCACCACCCAACTTCTCCAGCAGGTCCCCTAACTTATCAGGGAGACTCCCACGGATCTTAGGCAGAGTACGACGCAGGGTCTTTTGCATGTCCTGCTTGGTCTTTTGGACCTCGCCCATGCCAACGTCGAAGATGTCCTTCATGTTGGATGCAGCGTCGAACGTCACGCCTACTGCATCGCTGTAAGCCCCTGGCATTGTTTTAGTCAGGGTCTTGCGGATTCGTGCGGGATCGGCAACCGTTTTGCCAACCGACTTCATTGCGGTGGTGGCGGCCTTGCGGACCGGACTGCGATCATCCTTCGGTTCTTCGAAGGCATCGTCAAAGTTAAAATCCGGCCAATCTAGATCGTCCATGTTGTCGATATCAAAATTGATATCTCCACCATCTTTCTCTTTGGCCATAGTTTCACCCACTGGTCAAATGTTTATCTTTCATACATTAACTCGAAACAGCGAAGGGCCTTATGAAAAAAGCCATGTTGCCCGCCAATATCACGATTCTGGACGCGGGTAGTCAACGCGTTAAGAACCTTCGGACGGTGACCACTTTGGACATCTACGAGGGTGCGACTCGTGTGCTCCATCCAGAAGGGCTCTTCTCTACTCAGATCTTCGGGCGGGTAGGTTCTGAAGAGCGTGACACCACCTTCGGCAAGGTTGACATCGCGGTTCCCGTGATTGACCCAACCACCTTCGACTTGCTGATGTCGCTAAAGGGCTTGTACGGGGCGATCATCAACGAGCAGAAGTACGCCAAGTTCGATGAGATCGAAAAGGACTTCGTACCGAGTGATGTCATCAATGGTGATACCGGCTACGACTTCTTCTTCCGTCATTGGAAAAAGATTCAGTTCACGCGCAACAATTCCGATCGCCGTAACATCAAGATTCAAATGATCGAGAAATATAAAGAGATTGCCGACCTTTCATGTTTCGTGATTTTGCCGGCAGGCTTGCGTGAAATTGAAGTCAGTGATACGGGGCGTACGGAAGAGAACGAGATCAACGAGCTGTATCGTCGTGTGATCGCGTCTGCGCGTGTTTTGAACATTGGCAATACCAATGGCGACCTGCGCTCTCTGAACGCCCCTAGACGCTCCCTGCAGCGCGCTATCCAGGAAGTGTGGCAGTACCTGTTTGACCTGATTGGCGGTAAGCGCGGCTACATGGCCGTGAGGATGGCTAGTCGTCGTATCTTCGACGGCACCCGTAACGTGATCACTGCAATGGACCCAGTCCGTGCCGAGATTGGTGTGGGTGAACCGCTGGACATGAACCACACTCAGGTAGGTATCTTCCAGACTGCCAAGGGCACTCGTCCGCTGACTATCGGCATCATGCGTAAGGTGATGATGACCCATGTGTTTGATGATTCGCCTGAGACAACTCATGCGTGGCTCATCTCGCCCAAGGACCTCACTCGTCACCATGTCAATGTCGGTCACCAAGTCAAAGACCGTTGGACCACCAAAGACGGTCTGGGCAAGGTGATTGAATCGTTCCGTGAGGACAGTCTGCGTCAGCGGGCTATCACCATCAACGGGATGTACGTGGGCCTGGTCTACGAAACGGAAGAGCATTTCAAGATCTTCTACGACATGGCGGAATTCCCTGCGGACTTTGATCGGTCCAAGGTGCGCCCCATGAACTTGACCGACTTCATCTACCTTAACTGCGTCGATGCATGGCTCAAGACGTTCGTGTTCCCAACCCGCTACCCCGTGGCAGGGGCTGGCTCCATTTATCCGTCGCGTCCTTCGTTGGTCTCGACTGTACCTGCTCGCCAATGCCGTGAGCTGGACGATAACTGGGAGCCATCGGATCGTGTGATTGCAAGCTACCCAGTGGCCAACGCTGTGTACTACGACTCCATGTCGGTGCACATGTCGAGGCTGGTAGGTTTGTCTGCGGACCACGACGGTGATATGACCTCCGCCAACTATGCGTTCTCCAAGGAATCGATCGATGAGCTGAACAAGCTCTTCGACTTGGCCGAAACTTATCTGAACCCGGACGGACAGTTGAAGTCCTCGATGGACTACTACACCCTGACGCTGGTTACGCACAACATGAGCCGGAGATAACCATGGTTCGTTTTGAAGTATTCAACCGGAAGCACGGCTTGATCCGTCCCGAGTACCTGACAATGCCCAGGCTCTCGGACATGGTCAAGGTGGAGTTTCCGACGGGCTCTGTAATCCACTATCTGCCTGAAAGCGATGTGGACGAAGGGCCGGAACCTACTTGGTGGATGATTCGTCAAACTGCAGGCGATGTGTGGGTAGAGCACATCACTGAGTTCAAAGCCACCCACGGCAAGACCACGCCTATCACTGGCAGTCCGCAGAACTTCATTCGCCGGTACCACCAGCGCTTCCCTTCTTTGAAGAAAGTGCTGAACCGCGATGCTGCGCTGCGCAACGCCACTTCCACTCTGGTGATCAACCATGCCTTGGCTCGACATTACGTCAAGTACCAGGGCACGCAGTTCATCGAGTACAGCCGCAACCGCAACGTACGTGACAACGTATTTGCTGAAGTGGCCAAGATTGTGCAGGAAGTGGATCGCCAGCACTTCATCCCAATCCGCATGCCAACTTCGTTCCCTGTCCTGAACCAGATTCAGAAGGCTGAGGCCGAAGAGATCCTGACCATCGAATCGGTCAAGCGTTTCACCTCTCTGGAACGTTTGATGTTCCTGGAGCTGTGGCGCTGGCTGGGCGACCCTGGTCCTCGCAAGGGGCCGGATGGTAAGGACGCACCGCGTGGCGTTCTGTCGTTGATCACTCAGATTCCAGAAGACAAGCTCAAACACGTTAACCTCGTGTTCACTGTGCGTGGCAACTGGATGGTGTTCAACCTGGCTGATCTGGGCGCACTGCGTAAGACCGAGGCTAACCCGAAAGGTAAGTACGACGGTCTGATCATGCAGAAGCGTTTCCTCAATGGCTTGATTGCACTGGTGGAAGCCGGTGTGGTTGCAGAAGCAAAGCCAGACGGATTGCCCGATCAAGACGCGCCGGAGGAGCAGTCCGAAAAAACCAACCAGGAGATCCAGGCCCACAACGAGGTGGTTCTGACCCAGGTACCGGTGAGCAAGGAGATCTCCTCGAAGTACGAGAAGAACCAGCCCGCGAGTCTGTCGAGTATTGGGGTCGACAGCTCCCAAGCGACTACAACCCTTCCGCGCTCGGTGGAGGATCAGGTAGCAGCGAAGGAACAGGCGATAAAGGAGCAGGAGCGATCCGAAGCTTTGTCAGCCGCGTCCTTGGGCGGCAAGGTTTCAACTGAGCTGACCGATGAAGAGATCGACGCGAACCTTGAAGCACTGGAACGCGTTGAACAGATTCAGGAAGGCGGTGACTTTGCCCCGGTCAACCCAAACGCCAACCCACTGGAAGAGGGTATCCTGTCCCGTGGTCGTGCGCTGGCTAAAGACGGCGTTATCTCTGGTGCTGAGCTGCGCCGCATCGAAGCGCTGGCTGAAGGCTACAAGAAGATCAAGAACCCATGGGGTCCTGGTCTCTTGGTCGACTTCGCCAAGGTCACGCCTGAAGAGCTGAAGGTTGAGCCTGACACGTTTAACGTCAAAGGTCCGATCTTTGACCAGTCGATGTTGGTGTCTGCTAGCCGCAAGGTTAACCAGCAGTACATCGAAAAGACGATGAAGAAGGACATCGCCAACTCGATCCTGAACTTCCAGCGTGCAGGCCTTGCCATCACCAGCATTGACTTGGAGAAATCCAAGACCGTGCTGGGCGAACAGGGTATCTTGTCTGTGCGCTGGCAACCGATCGGTGGTGCGCCTTCTACCAGCCGCATCATCTATCCCGAGGTCAATGCGAAAGAAGGTACCTTCCGCTCCGGCGGTACCGAGTACCGCATGCGTACCCAGCGGGTGGACGTACCGATTCGTGTGGTAGCCCCTGGCCGTGTGTCGCTGACCAGCTACTATGGCAAGATCTCTGTCTCGTTGTCTGAGCGCGAGATTCACAACTATGGCCGCTGGCTGACCACTCAGCTGACCAACCTGTCGATGGAGAAAGGCGGGCTCCTCAAGGAGATCCACTTCACCAACGTATTTGACCGTTCGGCTAAAGTGCCTAAGGCGTACTCGCGTCTGGCGCACAGTGTGCACACCATGCAAGTGGCTGACATGCTGCTGAACTTCAAGTACGCTGACCGTGGCACGATCGTCAAGCCTGAGCAGTTGCCGCAGCTGGAGTTGGATGGTGGCGTGGTGGTGGGCAAGACCCTGCGTGGTCAAGTCATCGTCATGAATGCCAACAACGAGTTCGTGGTCAATGGCAAGTCCATGGGTACCATTGAAGGTATTCTGGGCCTGGACGTATCGAGCGCCCCGCATCAGCTTGCCATGATCAAGCTGCGTGGTCAGTGGATTCCGTTGGGTGTGGCGCTGGCCAGTTACATGGGCCTGTCTGCTTTGATCACTCGTGTGAAGGCCACTGTGCGCCGTGTGCGTGCTGGCGAGCGCATGAATCTGGCCCCGCACGAATACGCTGTTCGCTTCAGTGACGAGTCCTTGATTCTGGATACCCGCGAGCAGCTGCCAATGTTGCTGCTGGCAGGTTTCCGTTTCTACCACAAGGAAATCCGTCAGATCTCGGTCTACAGTTTTGACCATCATCCGGCCTACGGCATTCTGCTGGACGCCAAGTCCCGCAACGGGGCTTACACCACCGAGCTTTCCATGCTCAACGACCTGTTCGTCGATCCAATGACGCGGGACGTGCTGGTGGAGATGAAGGAGCCAACCGAGTGGCAACCTCTACTGTTCCGCGCTGCAGAGCTGTTGATGCAGGACTACGCGCCAGACGAGGTCGATGGTGCGTACATGTTGCTCAAGGGCTACGAGCGTGTCCCTGGCACCATGTATCGCGAGCTGGTGGCTGCAACGCGTCAGTACAAGCTGCGTAGCCGTGTGACCAAAGCCTCTGTTGACATGAAACCTACTGCGGTCTGGAATACCCTGACCTCTGACAGCTCTGTGTCGCCAATCAACAACTGCAACCCGATTGCGGACATTCGCGCTGCCGAAGCTGTTACCTACATTGGTACCGGTGGCCGTAGCAAACGTTCCATGGTGGCGAAGACCCGTAAGTTCCACCCGAACGACATGGGCTCTATCTCCGAGCAAACCGTGGACAGTGGTGACGTGGCGATCAACGTCTACAAAACCGCTAACGCCCGCATCGTCTCCACGCGTGGTATCACCGCGCCTGCTCCTAATGCAGACGTAGGTATCTCGTCGCTGGTCTCCACTGCCGCCCTGCTTTCGCCGGGTGCAGACATCGACGATCCAAAGCGTGTGAACTTTATCGGTATCCAGCACGGTTCGGGTATTGGTGCAGTTGGTTATCGCACCATGCCTTACTCCACTGGTTATGAGCAAGTCATTGCTCACCGCTCGGGTAAGAAGTTTGCCTATGTGGCGACTGGTAAAGGGGAAGTAGTCAGCATCAAGAACGGCGTCCTCAAAGTGAAGTACGAGGATGGCTCAACGGATGCTGTGGAGGTTGGGCGTGTGTTCACTAAGGGTGAGGGTCATACCTACCCTAACGACCTGATTGCAACTGTCAAGGTCGGTGACACGGTGGATGACGGGGACGTGTTGGTTTACAACAGTTGGTTCTTTGAACCTTCTCCTTTCGCTGCTCGTCAAGTGACCTACAAGCACGGTGTACCAGTGCGCGTTGCGCTGTACGAATCCGTGAACACCCTGGAAGACGCCTCGCGCATCACGCTTAAAACTTCGGCTGCAATGCGCGCATACGAGACCGAGGTACGGGACATCGTCATCGACTTCAAAACCACCCTGCATACGCTGGTGGAAGTAGGAGAAGAGGTCCATCCAGACGATACTCTATGTACAATGGAAGACCCGTCTTCGACAGCTGCTGATCTGTTCTCTGAGACAGGTGTAGGTTCCCTGCAACTGCTGGTGGACAAGGCCCCTCGTGCCAAACTGCATGGCGTGGTTGACCAGATCGAGGTCCTCTATAACGGGGAACTTGAAGACATGTCGCCTTCGCTGCGCAAGATGGTCGAGGATTACGATCGCAAGCTGCGCAATAAGAACCGTGATTTGGGCGAGGATGTGTTCGAAGGGCGTGCTGACGAAAGTCTGCGCGTGAACAACAATCCGCTGCAGATCGACCAACTGGTTATCCGCATCAGCATTACCCATGGCCGCGATGCATTCGCAGGTGACAAGGGTGTGTACGGTAACCAGATGAAGTCGGTATTCAGTGCACCGATCTCGGGGGTCTTCGAGACTGAGTCCGGTATCCCACTGGACGCTGAGTTCTCGGATAAATCCATTGAGGACCGTATCGTTCGCTCCCCTCGCAAGGCGGGCATGATGAATGCCCTGCTGATACACACTGGCATGAGGGGCGTCAAAGCTTACCGGGGCGAGTAGCCCCGGTGTTTCTTTTTTGTTAAACGGAGCACAACATGCAAACCAATCAAATCCAGCTGGTGGAGCATAACACGGTGGTCGTGGCCAACATTCTTAATGTGGTCGGTCTGGCACTGGGTCAGGTGTTGGGCAAGCAGGTGCAGCGCACGCTGGACGAAGAAACCGTCTCTGACGACGCCCTGGCCGCGCTGACTGCAGCTCGCCTCAAGAACAAACTGGCGCTTTAAGGAGCAGACCCCATGTTTCCATCTTCCATTGCTAACGAAGCCATTGCTCTGGCAACCGCTGCTGCTGAACGCGGCATCGCCATCAACAGCGCAGCCGACAGCTTCCTCGACAACCTGGTTGCCCTGAGTCACAACTCGGTGGACACCATGTGCCCGTCGATGGACGTTGAGGGTAATCGCCTGGACCGTACCAACGAGTACGCCAACCCAGAGAACGTCGACGCTGTACACCAGCAGTTCACCGACGAGGCCGCCATCGGTATTGGCGAAATCGTTTCCCGCAACATCATGGTCGCCCGTACCGACGCCCTGCCATTGATCAAGTCGGTCATGGAAGAGTTCGAACAGGTGATCAACCCGGACATCCCTTACGCCTACCGCAAGCGTTCGGTTGTGCCGGTGCCGTTCCACCCGATCTGGCAAAGTCCTTACGTCCTCGAAGCTGGCGACACCTACGCCGACGGCGTAAACGCAGGTCAAGTGCCTCAGGGTCTGATCCTCTCCACCGAGGAAGAGCAGTTCACCAACTTCCTGGAGCTGACCAAGACCGGCCTGCCGCAAGTCGACAAGCTGCTCGATGAGCTGCTCAAGACCTACGACGAAGAGCGACTGAAAGACCTGTTCAAGTCGTGCTTCACCAGCGGCTACCTCGACACCGTTCGTGGTCCGGGCAGTCTGTCTGGTGCGTGGATCAATGACCAGGTCCTGTTGCACGTCTGGGCCCGCAACCTGATCGACAAGCAGCCGGAGAAATCCGCTCACAACCTGTCGGCCTACCAGAACGGTATCAACATCGTTCTGCAGCGCACCGGTAACAACATCTGGAACATCAACAAGATCCGTCAGAACTGCGCCGACGGCAACGTGATGATCCTCGCCTACGAAGGCGATCAGGTGATGGTGCATTCGGACATCTACACCGAGTGGCTGAAGAAAGGCGGTTCGCCTGAGATCGTCCTGGGTGCTTCCCTGATGACCGGCCAACTGCGCCCATCGAACGGCGAAGAGCTGCTGGCCATGGCACCTGCTCTGCTGGCCAAGTGGAACGACTACGTGTCGGTCTCCAGCCGCACCGAGCAAGAGAGCCTGAACGCCCAAGCGCGTATCGAGCTGTTCCGCCTGATCCGCAACTATGTGGACAAGCGCAAGAACGAAGGCCTGGTTGCCGTCTATGAAGACGCCATGCTGCGTCTGAATGCCGGCATCGATCGTCTGCCAACCAACTTCATCAAAGAGCCGTACTGCTACATCCGTGACATCATCCTCGATACCTTCTACACCGGTACCGAAGTGGCGATGTTCGTGATGAACATGGACGAGATCTGCGAAGATGACGACGACCTGTCCGAAGACGAAGTGGCGTTCCTGGCCACCGTCAACTACGTGACCGACTGGGCCGCTGGCCTCTTGGTTACCAAAGGCGGTCAGCGTTAAGGGGGTGGTAGATGGACGTAAGTCGCCTGAAGCGTGATCCCGATAAGTGCAATGCGAATATCATTGTACGGGGTGACGAGATGGTTACTAAGGTCCCCTGCAAGATCATGGTCCCTGCTCGGTACATCGAGCAGGGGCTTGGCGTGCTGGAACCTGAGGTTTATGTCATTGCCATCTTTGCACTGATCATGGAGGACAGTTATTACACTGTCGTCAATGCTCCGTCGATGATGCGTTTGGCGCCGACCGACATCAACCATGTGACCATCGACGATGTGGAATACATCGAGTTGATCTTCCCCAAGGGCGCGGTGGTTTGCCCGCAGCTGAACTTGGTGATGCGAAACGAGTTGGTTTACTACGTCTACAACGAACTGACCTCCAAAGGCAACTACGGCTGGTGGTTCGAAGAAGACGACATGGCCATGCCGTTTGAGAACGCTGACGAATTCTGTGGGGTGCGTGTGGGTTCGAACCATGCCATCATGCAGATGGTTTGCTCTTCGTGTACGCGGGTTGAAGGCGACAAGGCGGTTCAATATCGTCATGTTGCCAAGTCACCGGCTGACCTGAATAAGTTCAAGCCTACCATCATCCCACTGCGTTCCATTATCTGGGGCCCGACGAACACGTTTGCTCGGGCAATTGGTCCATACTTCAAGGAGGGTCTGACGACTGCGCTGGTGAACCCAGCGGAGCGTAGCGAGCCCATTGAGGAAATGCTTAGAAGGTAGACGGTCATGGCCGGCAAACAAATCAGCTACGGCTGTACGGCGCTCTTGGGCGTCAACAAGAAAGGTATCATCAAACCAGATGCCAACGGGTACTTCCCGATCACTGTAGGCGGTTTCAACGTTCAGAACTACAGTGGTCAGTATTACCCGCTCGGTCAGGCTGCCAAGCTGTTCGAGGACTCTGGTGCGCTGATGCGTCGCGTTAAGGCGGGTGTATTGCGCGGTGAGTTGGGCCATCCTCGTCAGGAAGGTCTGTCTCCGACTGCGTACTTCAAGCGCCTGAACGAGATCCACGAAGACAAGGTGTGCTGCCACTTCAACTCGCTGAAGCTTGACTACGACAACTACAAGTCGAAGTCTGGTTTCCCGATGGTGGCGGTAGAAGCTGGTGTGAAGCCTTCTGGTCCTTTTGCAGATACGCTGGAGCGTTCCCTGCTCAACCCTGAAGAAGAAACCTGCTTCTCCATCCGTGCGGC
>Ga0247820_10000062_pt1 | contig 49061 bp, 45 predicted proteins | sample 13C_Glucose_Day1_2_FD_192480 | JGI IMG/M metagenome (GOLD analysis project Ga0247820, IMG submission 192480) | Soil microbial communities from agricultural site in Penn Yan, New York, United States - 13C_Glucose_Day14 | ecosystem: Environmental > Terrestrial > Soil > Agricultural land | place...
TCAACAATCATCTGCCGAATCAGCTGCTTGTACTGGCTCGACTCATCCTTGGCCTCATCACTGGAAAGCCTCAACCGAGCCCCGCCAATGGTGAACCCCTGGTCATAAAGCAGCGCACGAATCTGGCGAATCATCAGCACATCCTGCCGCTGATAATACCGCCGGTTCCCCCGCCGCTTCACGGGATTGAGCTGATCGAACTCCTGCTCCCAATACCGCAGCACGTGCGGTTTCACCGCACAAAGCTCACTCACCTCACCAATGGTGAAGTACCTTTTGCCCGGTATGGGGGGCAGTTCGTCGTTATGGCTTGGTTCCAGCATAGGCCTCAACCCGGGCCTTCAACTTCTGCCCTGGACGAAAGGTGACGACGCGCCGTGCGGTGATCGGGATTTCTTCCCCTGTCTTGGGGTTGCGGCCCGGCCGCTGGCGTTTGTCGCGAAGGTCGAAGTTGCCGAAACCGGACAGCTTGACCTGCTCGTTCTCTTCAAGTGCGTGCCGAATTTCTTCGAAAAACAGCTCGACCAGCTCCTTGGCCTCACGCTTGTTAAGCCCCAGCTCCTCGTACAGCCTTTCGGCCATCTCAGCTTTCGTCAGAGCACCCATGCCGTTATTTCCTTAACGTGGTGTTCAACCTTTGTTCGAGCGAGGTGAGGATGTTTTGCAGGGTAGTGTTCACCTCATCGTCGTTAAGAGTGCGCGATGGATGCTGCCAGGTCAAGCCAACGGCAAGGCTTTTTCTATCAGGATCAATACCTTTACCTTGGTAGACGTCAAACAGCCTGAGGTCTGTAAGCCATTCGCCTGCATTGTCACGAATTACTTCAAGCACCGCGCTAGAAGCTACATCACGTCCTGCGATCAAAGCCAGGTCACGACGGGTTTCCGGGAACTTGGACAGCTCGCTGAATTTCGGCAGGCGGCCTTCGACCACATCGCCCAGCACCAGCTCGAACAGGAACACCGGGCGGTCCAGGCCTAGGGCTTTGGCCAGCTCTGGGTGGATGGCGCCGAGGTAGCCGACCAGCTTGCCGTCACGCTCGATGGCGGCGGTCTGGCCTGGATGCAGGGCTGGGTGCTTGCCGGCGCTGAAGGTGAAGTCGCTCAGGGCGCCGGAGTAGCCCAGCAGGGCTTCCACGTCGGCCTTCACATCGAAGAAGTCGACGCCGTCGCGGCCGTTGGCCCAGCCTTCTGGCAGGCGGCTGCCGGTGACAACGCCGGCGATCATTGGCTGCTGCTGCAGGTCGCCGAGCTGGCCGACGAAACGCAGGCCGCTTTCGAACAGGCGTACGCGGTCTTGCTGGCGGTTCAGGTTGTGCTGCAGTGCCTTGACCAGGCCCGGCCACAGGGACGCGCGCATGGCGGCCATGTCGCTGGAGATGGGGTTGGCCAGCAGCAGCGGCTCTACGCCCGGGCTGAACAGTTCGAACAGTTTCGGGTCGATGAAGCTGTAGGTGATGGCTTCCTGGTAGCCGCGGGCAACCAGCAGGCGGCGCAGGGTCGGCAGGTCACCGCGGGTTTCTGGCTTGCCTTTCGGCGCCAGGCGGGCTTGCGGGTAGCGTACCGGCAGGTTGTTGTAGCCGTACAGGCGGGCCAGCTCTTCGATCAGGTCCACTTCCAGGCTGATGTCGAAGCGGTGGCTCGGCACGTTGACCGTCCACTGCCCTTCCCCACTGTTGGTGGTGGTCAGCTCCAAGGCGTTGAGCAGCTGCTCGACCTGGGCGGGGTCCATTTCCATGCCGAGCATCTGGGTGATGCGTTCGGCGCGCAGGGTGACCGGGGCCACTTGCGGCAGGTGCTGTTCACTGACGGCTTCGACCACCGGGCCGGCTTCGCCGCCGACGATGTCCAGCAGCAGCTGGGTGGCGCGCTCCATGGCTTCGCGGGCCAGCTGCGAGTCTACGCCGCGCTCGTAGCGGTGCGAGGCGTCGGTGTGCAGGCCGTAGGAACGGGCTTTACCGGCAACGGAAATCGGCTCGAAGAAGGCGCTTTCCAGGAACAGGTCGCGGGTTTTCTCGGTGTTCACACCGCTGTGCTCGCCACCCATGACGCCGGCGATGGCCAGGGCGCGGGTGTGGTCGGCGATGACCAGGGTGTCGGCGCGCAGGGCCACTTCCTGGCCGTCGAGCAGAACGAGCTTCTCGCCCTCTTCAGCCATGCGTACGCGGATGCCGCCGTTGATTTCTGCCAGGTCGAAGGCGTGCATCGGCTGGCCGAGTTCGAGCATCACGTAGTTGGTGATGTCGACGGCGGCGTCGATGCTGCGCACGTCGCTGCGGCGCAGGCGCTCGACCATCCACAGTGGGGTCGGCTTGCTGAGGTCGACGTTGCGGATGACGCGGCCCAGGTAGCGTGGGCAGGCAGCCGGGGCGCTGACTTCGACCGGGCGCACTTCGTCGTGGGCAGCCGGTACGGCTGGCACTACCGGGCGGGTGACCGGGGTGTCGTACAGGGCGCTGACGTCGCGGGCCAGGCCGGCGATGGACAGGCAGTCGCCGCGGTTAGGGGTGAGGCCGATTTCGATGCTGGCGTCGTCCAGGCTCAGGTACTGGCGAATGTCTTCGCCAACCGGGGCGTCGGCAGCCAGTTCCAGCAGGCCGTCGTTCTCTTCGCTGATCTGCAGCTCGGCAGCCGAGCACAGCATGCCGAAGGACTCGACGCCGCGCAGCTTGGCCTTCTTGATCTTGAAGTCGCCTGGCAGTTCGGCGCCGATCATGGCGAACGGAATCTTGATGCCTGGGCGGGCGTTAGGGGCGCCGCACACGACCTGGAAGGTTTCCTGGCCGTTGCTTACCTGGCACACGCGCAGCTTGTCGGCGTCCGGGTGTTGTTCGGTGGCGAGGATTTCGCCCACGACGATGCCGCTGAACTGGCCGGCAGCGGGGGTAACGCTGTCGACTTCGAGGCCGGCCATGGACAGGCGGGCGACCAGTTCGTCACGGGAGACTTGCGGGTTTACCCAACCGCGCAGCCACTGTTCACTGAATTTCATGCTGTTCTCCTAGAATGTGCGTCGATTGGGCCTAGCGGAATTGGGCAAGGAACCGCAGGTCGTTATCGAAGAACAGACGCAAATCGTTGACGCCGTAGCGCAGCATGGCCAGGCGCTCGGCGCCCATGCCGAAGGCGAAGCCCTGGAACTCTTCAGGGTCGATGCCGGACATGCGCAGCACGTTCGGGTGCACCATGCCGCAGCCCATCACTTCCAGCCAGCCGGTCTGCTTGCACACGCGGCAGCCTTTGCCGGAACACATCACGCACTGGATGTCGACTTCGGCAGACGGCTCGGTGAAGGGGAAGAACGATGGGCGGAAACGTACCGCCAGTTCTTTCTCGAAGAACACGCGCAGGAATTCTTCGATGGTGCCCTTGAGGTCGGCGAAGTTGATATCGCGGTCGATCAGCAGGCCTTCGACCTGGTGGAACATCGGCGAGTGGGTAATGTCCGAGTCGCAGCGGTATACGCGGCCCGGGCAGACAATGCGGATTGGCGGCTGGCTGGACTCCATGGTCCGCACCTGCACCGGCGAGGTGTGGGTGCGCAGCAGCATGTTGGCATTGAAGTAGAAGGTGTCGTGCATCGCCCGGGCCGGGTGGTGGCCGGGGATGTTGAGCGCTTCGAAGTTGTGGTAGTCGTCTTCCACCTCTGGGCCTTCGGCAATGCCGTAGCCGATATGGGTGAAGAACTGCTCGATGCGCTCGAGTGTACGGGTGATCGGGTGCAGGCCACCGGTGGCCTGGCCGCGGCCTGGCAGGGTGACGTCAATGCATTCGGCAGCCAGGCGAGCGCTGAGCTCTGCTTCTTCGAAGGCGGCCTTGCGGGCATTGAGCACAACGGTGACGCGCTCTTTGGCGTCGTTGATCAGCGCGCCGACTTTCGGCCGCTCTTCGGCTGGCAGGTTGCCCAGGGTCTTCATCACCTGGGTCAGCTCGCCTTTCTTGCCGAGATAGTTAACCCGGATCTGTTCCAGGGTATTGATGTCTTCAGCGCGCTCCACGGCCTCTAGGGCTTGGGAGACCAACGCATCCAGGTTTTCCATGTACAGACTCCAGATACGAAAATAGGGGAAGAGCTTTGAAGGCTCTTCCCCTATCGATGACGTTCAATGCCCGACGGCGCTAGCGCCGCCGGGTGATTGTCGCGGGTACTTAAGCCAGAACGGCTTTAGCTTTCTCGACAATCGCAGCAAACGCCGCTTTTTCGTTCACTGCCAGATCGGCCAGAACCTTACGGTCGATTTCGATCGAAGCCTTTTTCAGGCCAGCAATCAGACGGCTGTAGGACAGACCGTTGGTGCGGGCACCGGCGTTGATACGAGCGATCCACAGTGCGCGGAACTGACGCTTCTTCTGACGACGGTCACGGTAGGCATATTGACCTGCCTTGATGACAGCCTGCTTGGCAACGCGGAATACGCGCGAGCGTGCACCGTAGTAGCCTTTAGCCAGTTTCAGAATTTTCTTGTGACGCTTACGAGCGATGACGCCACGCTTAACACGAGCCATGAGTAACTTCCTCTATCTAAACCAGAATTAACGTACGCGCAGCATGCGCTCGACTTTTGCCACGTCAGACGGGTGCAGCAGGCTGGCACCGCGCAGTTGACGCTTACGCTTGGTCGACATTTTGGTCAGGATGTGGCTCTTGAAAGCGTGCTTGTGCTTGAAGCCGGAAGCGGTCTTCAGGAAGCGCTTCGCAGCACCGCTCTTGGTTTTCATTTTTGGCATGTTGGAACTCCGCATTCGATAAAAATTACACAATAATCATCAGGCCTGCCGTGCCCGGGAGATTACTTCTTCTTTTTGGGGGCGATGACCATCATAAGCTGGCGTCCTTCCATCTTCGGATGCTGCTCAACGGAGCCGTATTCGGCGAGGTCGGCTTCGACCCGCTTCAACAGCTCCATGCCCAGCTCCTGGTGGGCCATCTCACGGCCGCGGAATCTCAGAGAGATCTTGGCCTTGTCCCCATCGGTAAGGAAACGTACCAGGTTGCGTAGTTTTACCTGGTAATCCCCTTCTTCCGTCCCTGGACGAAACTTGATTTCTTTGATCTGGATCTGCTTCTGGTTCTTCTTGGCTTCGTTGGCCTGCTTCTTCTTCTCGAAGAGGTGCTTGCCGTAGTCCATCACCTTGCAGACAGGCGGTACCGCGTCTGCAGAGATCTCCACCAGATCCAGCTTCGCTTCTTCAGCGATACGAAGCGCTTCATCAATCGAGACGATGCCAACCTGCTCGCCATCAGCGCCAATTAACCGAACCTCGCGGGCCGAGATATTCTCGTTGATCGGGGCCTTCGGTACAGCACGCTTATCGTTTCTCATTTCACGCTTAATAGTCATTACTCCGATTCTTGGCGTCCACGCCGGGAAACCGCTTGTGTCAGGAGCTCAGCGAACTGGGCGACGGGCATGGAGCCCAGGTCTGCGCCTTCGCGAGTACGCACAGCAACGGTTCGTGTTTCGACTTCGCGATCCCCTATAACCAAAAGGTACGGGACCTTGAGCAAAGTATGCTCGCGGATTTTAAAGCCGATCTTCTCATTTCTCAAGTCCGACTTGGCACGGAAACCGCTACCGTTCAGGGTATTTTCCACCTCGAGGGCGAAATCGGCCTGCTTGTCGGTGATGTTCATGATCACTGCCTGGGTAGGTGCCAGCCAGGCCGGGAACACGCCGGCGTAGTGCTCGATCAGCATGCCGATGAAGCGCTCGAACGAGCCGAGGATGGCGCGGTGCAGCATGACCGGGCGAACACGGCTGTTATCTTCGGCGATATAGCTGGCATCCAGGCGTTCTGGCAGGTTCGGGTCGTACTGCAGGGTACCGCACTGCCAGTTACGGCCGAGGCAGTCGCGCAGGGTGAACTCGATCTTCGGGCCGTAGAAGGCGCCCTCGCCCGGCTGGTATTCCCACTCCAGGCCCGATTCGTTCAAGGCGTCGGCCAGCGCGCCTTCGGCACGGTCCCACAGCTCTTCGGAACCCACGCGCTTGGCCGGGCGGGTCGACAGCTTCATGGCGATGTCGGTGAAGCCGAAGTCCTTGTACACATCCAGGGTCAGCTTGATGAAGTCGGCGGCTTCTTTCTTCACCTGTTCTTCGGTGCAGAAGATGTGCGCGTCGTCCTGCACGAAGCCACGCACGCGCATGATGCCGTGCAGGGCGCCGGACGGCTCGTTACGGTGGCAGGCACCGAACTCGGCCAGGCGCAGCGGCAGGTCGCGGTAGCTCTTCAGGCCCTGGTTGAACACCTGCACGTGGCACGGGCAGTTCATCGGTTTTACCGCGTAGTCACGGCTTTCCGACGAAGTGGTGAACATGTTCTCGGCGTAGTTGGACCAGTGGCCGGAACGCTCCCAGAGAATACGGTCGACAACCTGCGGGGTCTTGATTTCCTGGTAGCCGTTGACGCGCTGGACCTGGCGCATGTACTGCTCGAGTACCTGGTACACGGTCCAGCCGTTGGCGTGCCAGAACACCATGCCCGGGGCTTCTTCCTGCAGGTGGAACAGGTCGAGCTGCTTGCCGATCTTGCGGTGGTCGCGTTTTTCGGCTTCTTCGATGCGCTGGATGTACGCAGCCAGCTGCTTCTTGTCGGCCCAGGCGGTGCCGTACACGCGTTGCAGCTGTTCGTTCTTGGCATCACCGCGCCAGTAGGCGCCGGACAGCTTGGTCAGCTTGAATGCCTTGAGGAAGCGGGTGTTCGGCACGTGCGGGCCACGGCACATGTCGACGTATTCTTCGTGGTAGTACAGGCCCATGGCCTGTTCGTCCGGCATGTCTTCGACCAGGCGCAGCTTGTAGTCTTCGCCACGGGCCTTGAACACGTCGATGACTTCGGCGCGCGGGGTCACCTTCTTGATGACGTCGTAGTCCTTGTCGATCAGCTCCATCATGCGCTTTTCGATGGCGGCCATGTCTTCAGGGGTGAAGGGGCGCTCGTAGGCGATGTCGTAATAGAAGCCTTCGTCGATGACCGGGCCGATCACCATCTTGGCGGTCGGGTACAGCTGTTTCACCGCGTGGCCGACCAGGTGGGCGCACGAGTGACGGATGATCTCCAGTCCCTCTTCATCTTTAGGGGTGATGATCTGCAGGGTGGCGTCGTTGCTGATCAGGTCGCAGGCATCGACCAGTTTGCCGTCGACCTTGCCGGCCACGGTGGCCTTGGCCAGGCCGGCGCCGATGGAAGCGGCGACTTCGGCTACGGATACGGCATGATCGAACGAACGTTGACTGCCATCGGGAAGAGTAATAACGGGCATGGCGCCTCCTCTCCTAGTGGTGACCCCTACCAAAGGTCACGTGGGTTGGGATGAGCCAGTACAAGATCCGACCTGCCTTCCCGCAAAGGAAGCCTGCCTCACAGTGGCAGAAGCCTTTCGGCTTGCGAGGGACGAACCAGAGTGACTGGGGAGAAAAAAGATAGCTGCGGCGCGCAACGGCGCAACCGCAAGCCGAGCATGCTAGCACGCAGGTTGCGCGGCCGCAGAAATATTTGGAAATTACAGCCTTTGGGTGAACTAACGCGGAAAAATTCCTATCAGACCTTGGGAAGCAACCTACTCTTGATGAGACCTGACCCAAGGAGTAACTGGTTATGCGAGTTCCGTCTCTTCTGGCCCTGGCGGCCGCTGGCGCCCTGCTGCTGCCTGTAGCTGCGAACGCTGGCAACTTCCCAGCCGGGAAGGAGGCCGCCTACATGACCCAGTGCACCCAGGTGGCCAGCGGCCAAGGCGTTGACGCCGCGACCGCGAAAAAGCACTGCGATTGCGGTGCCCAAGCCATCAAAAAGAATTTCACCGATGCGGAGATCGCCGACCTGGACAGCAACGATGGCGTTGACGCCAAGCTGATGCAGAAGGCGCAAACCGTGGTGAAGAAAGCCTGCGCACCGAAAAGCTGAAACGTTGAAGCCGACGCGGGCTAGCCATTCTTTGAGATGGATCAATATCCTGCGAAGGTAAAAGGCGCTAGATGCGCAGAATTAGACTATGATGTGTTCCGTGCTCCGTAGCCTCGGCCGCATTGCACCACTGAAAAAACTAAATGTTCTGGAGATTCACCCATGTCCAATCGCCAACAAGGCACCGTCAAATGGTTCAATGATGAGAAAGGCTACGGCTTCATCACCCCAGCAGGCGGCGGCGACGACCTGTTCGTTCACTTCAAGGCCATCGAATCCGACGGCTTCAAGAGCCTGAAAGAAGGCCAGACTGTTTCCTTCGTCGCCGAGCGCGGCCAGAAGGGCATGCAGGCTGCACAGGTTCGTCCGGAGTAATTCGGATAGCTGTAAAAAAACCCGCCCTTGTGGCGGGTTTTTTTATGGGTGTGAACTTGCTCTGGCAGATATGCCCAGCCTGTGCTGGCCTCTTCGCGGGTAAACCCGCTCCCACAGGGGACGGCGCAGACCTGGAGGCTAACGCTATCCCTGTGGGAGCGGGTTCACCCGCGAAGAGGCCGGCAAGGCATCAACCGCAGTTGACGCGAACCACCTTGCCCTGCTCGTCCACATTCAGGTTCAAGCGCTCGGAACGGTACTCCAGGGTAACCACGTCGTGCGGCTTGAGAATGCGGGCCATCTGCGAGCCACTGGCCTTGCGCGCCTGCTCCAGCAGTTCGGCGCTGGCCGGCTTGCCAATGGCGAAATCGGCGCCGCTGGCTTCGCAGCGGCCATCGTTGCCTGCCGGCGTGGCTGGCGCAGCGCCACCCGCAGAATTGCCACCAGTGCTGCAACCAGCCAGGACAGCAGCCACCGCCAGGGTTGCCAGGTAAGCACGGGTACGGAACATGAAGCCTCCTAAATCGGTACGGGAACTGTCTGATCCGACAGTTCCACTCATCATTTGTTGCAAAACCGGTCAAGTCTGCCTGAACTGGCCGGCAGAGGCGAAAACGCAATCGTGACCGGATTTTGCACAACCCGCTGCGTTTGCCATATGCTTAAGCCACAAGGTCACTGACGCAAAGTCATGATTCAGTGCAAGAAGTGGAGCGCACCCCGCCTCCATCGAACACCAGGGTCAGGTGTTCGCCCCTTCGTCCCGGGCCCCAAGCGAGAGCCTTTCATGAGCAGCCACAGCATCGATGCCGATATCAAGGTCAAATGGGCCGAGGGCCAGAGCGCGTACAGCCCTGGCACACCAGAAGAGTTGCTGTTGATTGCCATCGACCTGCTGGTGCGCGATCGCGGCGCCGAGGCGGCACGCAGCTTCATCGACCAGGTGTTCGAGCGCTTCGCGCCGCACACGGCTATTCCAATCGCGCCAAACGGGCGCTGAGCAGGTCGAACAGGCCCTGGGCATCGCCCTCCTCCACCCACATCACGTTGGCAGGCTGCTTGAGCACGCCGTACCAGTCGGCAATGGTCTGGCCGAAGCCGGGGCCTTCGCGGCTGTCGATGCTCATGTGAATGCGCCGGCCGCTGAACAGCTCGGGCTCGAGCAGGTAGGCGATGACGCTGGCGTCGTGCACCGGGCCGCCGGGCATGCCGTACAGGTCCATGTCGTGGGTGATGTAGGCGTTGAGGATATCCACTACCCGTTTGCTGGCCTGGTTGTTCACCGCCGCCAGTTGCTTGAGGCGGGCGTCGCTGGTCAGCAGCTTGTGGGTGACGTCCAGCGGCAGGTAGGTCAGTTGCACACCGCTGGCCAACACCACTTCGGCGGCATGCGGGTCGGCATACAGGTTGAATTCTGCCGCCGGGGTGATGTTGCCGCCGTTGAAGTGGGCACCGCCCATGACCACCACTTCTTTGATGCCTTTTGCGATCTCGGGTTGCTGGATCAGCGCCAGGGCCAGGTTGGTTTGTGGGCCGAGCATGGCGATGGTGATGCTGTGGGGCTTGGCGCTTGCCAGGGTGTCGACCAGGTATTGCACGGCATTGCCTTGGGCCAGCGGCGCTTTCGGTTCGTGAACCTGGATGCCGGTAAGGCCTTCTTCGCCGTGCACGTCGGCGGCGTAGATCGGCTTGCGCACTAGCGGGCGCGCGGCGCCGGCGTACACGGGGATGTCTTCGCGACCAGCCCATTCGCGGGCCAGGCGGGCGTTGCGCGAGGTTTTTTCCAGGCGCACGTTGCCGGCCACGGTGGTGATGGCGCGAATGTTCAGTTCGTCGGGCGAGGCCATGGCCAGGAACAGCGCGACCACGTCGTCGGCGCCGGGGTCGGTGTCGATGATCAGGTCGATGGGGGCGGCCTGGAGGGTGGTGGCTGCGGCCATGAGGGCGATTCCTTGTAGCAGGGGTTTGAGCATGGGTGGCACTCCTGTTGCCTGGGTTGGTATTCCTGAAACACCGCAAATCCCTGTGGGAGCGGGTTTACCCGCGAAGAAGGCAGCGCGGTGGATGGCACCGGCTTCGCCGGTGTTCGCGGGTGAACCCGCTCCCACAGGGGGCCTGCGGTGAATGGCACCGGCTTCGCCGGTGTTCGCGGGTGAACCCGCTCCCACAGGGGCCTGCGGTGGATGGCACCGGCGCTGCCGGTGTTCGCGGGCATGCCCGCTCCCACAGGGGATCTGCGTTGGGCAAGATGGCGAGTTAGAAGGTCACGCCGGAGATCAGCGCAATGTTGCTGTAGGGCTGGCACTCGCCAGTACGCACTACCGCACGGGCATTGCGTGACAATTCCTTGAAATCTTCATGGCTCAGCCATTCGCGCTTGCCCAGCTTGCCCTTCAGCCGCTCGATCTCGACCAGCGCCGGCGGCACCACTTTCTGCATCTCTTCGGCCAGCACGTGGCGCTCTACCTGCAACTCGCTCAGCACAACCCGCAACACGCTGGCGAAATCCGGCAGGCCAGGCGTGACGGCCAGGTCGATCAGTTCTACCCCCGGTGGCACCGGCAGCCCGGCATCGCCGATTATCAGGATGTCGCCATGCCCCATGCCGGCAATGGTCCGCGACAGGGCGACGTTCAGCAGTGGGGTTTTCTTCATGGCGCAAGCTCCGCCAGGTAGGGAATCGACGGCTGGGCGCCGGCGCGGGTAACCGACAGGGCCGCGGCGCGCTGGCCGAAGGCGATGGCTTCGCCCTCATCCAGGCCGCGCACCAGGCCAGCGGCAAAGCCGCCGATGAAGGTGTCGCCGGCTGCCGTGGTGTCCAGCGGCTGGACCACCGGCGCGGGGAAGTGCTGGTGGCCCTCGGGGGTGACCAGCAAGGCCCCTTGCGCGCCCAGGGTGATGATCACTTTGCCCGCGCCCAGCTGCAGCAAGCGCTCGCCGGCACGCCGGGCACTGTCCAGGTCCGCAACCGCCACGCCGGTCAGGGCTTCGGCCTCGCTTTCGTTGGGCGTCAGGTAGTCGATGTGGGGGAACCAGTCCGCCGGCAAGGGGCCGGTCGCCGGCGCCGGGTTCAGGATCACCTGCTTGCCCAGCTCGCGCCCCCTGGCCAGGGTCCAGGCCACGGTGTCGGTGGGTACCTCCAGCTGGCAGATGATCACCTCGGCCGCCTGCAGCAGCGCATCAAACCGCTGCACCGACTGCGGGGTCAGCAGGCCGTTGCCACCCGGGATGATGACAATGCAGTTCTGGCTGGCGGCATCCACGGTGATCAGCGCCACACCGCTGGACACGCCCTGGCAGGTGATGACGCCCTGGCAGTCGATGCCTTCCACATACAACGCCCGGTGCAGTTGCCGACCATAATCATCGTCGCCGACGTTGCCGATCATCGCCACGCTGCCGCCCAGGCGCGCCACGGCCACCGCCTGGTTGGCCCCCTTGCCGCCCGGCACGGTGAAAAAGCTTTCGCCGGGGAGTGTTTCGCCGGCCCGGGGCAGGCGCTGGGCGCGGGCCACCAGGTCCATGTTGAGGCTACCGACTACCACGACCTTGGCATTCATGACATTTCCTTAGCGTTAGCGGTAATCGTTGAACAGGTCCGGGCGCGGCCCGGTGGACTCGCGCAGCACGATGCGCGGGGCGACGATGCGTTGCTCTGCCGCGCCCTGCCGGGGTGTGCCGATACGCGTCAGCAACAGTGACGCGGCGCTCTCGCCCAGCTCGCGGATCGACTGGCCCACCGTGGTCAACGGCGGGTACACATAGCGGCTGAGTTCGATGTCGTCGAAACCGATCACCGACAGCTCGCCGGGCACGTTGATATTGCGTTCGGCCGCGGCACGCAGCACGCCGAAGCCGATCATGTCGTTGCCGGCGAAAATCGCCGTGGGCCGCCTGCCCTCCAGCAACCGGCTTGCCACCGCATGGCCACCCGGGCTGGTGAAGTCGCAGTGCAGCACGCGGTCGCCCAGCACCACCACACCGGCCTCGGCCATGGCGCGGCGGAAGCCGCTCAGGCGCAGCTGGGTGACCCCGGTTTCGGCGGGGCCGCCGATGTAGGCGATGTCACGGTGGCCAAGTTCCAGCAGGTGCTGGGTGGCCAGGAAGGCGCCCTGCTCGTGGTCGATGCGCACCAGGTCGGCATCCACGCCATCCAGTTCGCGGTCGACGATCACCATTGGCGTGCGCACGCCAGCCAGGCTTTGCAGCAGGTCGCTGTCCTGGCCTACCGAAGCCACCACCAGGCCGTCGATGCGTTTTTCCAGCAGTACGCGCAGGTAGCTGCGCTGCTTTTGCGGGTTGTCGTCGGAGTTGCACAGGATCACGCAGTAGCCGTTGCGCTCGCAGGCATCTTCAATGCCCCGCGCCAGTTCGGCGAAGTACGGGTTGACGCTGTTGGGCACCAGCAAGCCAATGGTGGCCGTGCTGCGTGCCTTTAGCGAGCGCGCCACGGCGCTGGGCACGTAATCGAGCTCGGCGATGGCGGCTTCGACTTTCAGCCGCACTTGCTCGCTGACCGGTCGGGTCTTGTTCAGCACATGGGACACAGTGGTGTAGGAAATGCCCGCCAGTGCCGCGACGTCTTTGATGGTTGCCATGTTCTCAGTTCCGCCGGCCTGCACGCCGGCTACGGTAAGTGTCGAGCACCACGGCGATGACGATCACCGCCCCGGTGATGATGCGCTTGGTCGGTTCGCTGGCCCCGATCTGCGCCAGCCCTGCGGCCAGCACCGAAATGATCAGCACGCCAAAGAAGGTGCTGATGACCGAGCCGCGCCCGCCCATCAGGCTGGTGCCGCCAATCACCACGGCGGCGATCACCTGCAGCTCCAGGCCGGAGCCGGCATTGGGGTCTGCCGCTTCCAGGCGCGAGATCTGGAACAGCGCGGCCAGGCCGGCAAGCAGGCCCATCAGGGCGAACACCAGCACCTTGTACGGACGCGGGTCGATGCCGGCCAGGCGCACGGCCTCTTCGTTGGTGCCGATGCCGATCAGGTAGCGGCCGAACACCGTGCGGGTCAGCACCAGCTGGGCCAGCACGATCACCAGCAAGGCGATGATGAACGCCGGCGAGATGCCGAATGCGATGGGGTTGGAGAACCAGGCATAGGCATCACCGATATAGGCAGTGCGCGAATCGGTGAACTGGTAGGCCAGCCCGCGGGCCATTTCCAGCACGCCGAGCGAGACGATGAACGACGGAATGCGCCAGGCCACGGTGACGCCGCCGGTAATGCTGCCGGCCAGCGCGGCCACGGCCATGCCCAGCAAGGCAGAAGGCAGCGCACCCCAACCCCAGCCGAGGATCGCCACGCTGACCGTCGAAGCCGCCAGCGCCAGCACCGAGCCCACCGACAGGTCGATGCCGCCGATGATCAGCACGAAGGTCATGCCCACCGCCAGCACCATCAGGTCGGGAATCTGGTTGGCCAGGGTACTGAAGGTGTTGTACGACCAGAAGTGGCTGCTGAGGAACGAGAACAGCACGATCATCGCCAGCAAGGCGCCGGCCAGGCCCAGGTAGGTACCCAGGCCAAGATAGGTGCCACTGCGGCGCACCGGTACGGCGCCTTGGCTGTCGAGCGGGGTGGTTTTCATGCATCCATCCTGGGAGCTGCGTCATGCAGCAGTGCGTCACGTTTCTGATAACCGGCAAAGGCTGCAGCCAGCAGCTGGTCCTGGCTCCAATGGTCACGCTCGAAGGTGTCGATGAGGCGACCGGCCGACAGCACGGCGATGCGGTCGCAGATCAGCATCAGCTCGCGCAGGTCGCTGGACACCACCACCAGGGCCTTGCCCTGGCGCGCCAGTTCGGCCAGCAGGCCGTAAATGTCGAACTTGGCGCCGACGTCGATACCACGGGTGGGCTCGTCGAACAGCAGCACCCGGCAGTCGCGCTCGAGCCAGCGGCCGATCACCACCTTCTGCTGGTTGCCACCAGACAGCTCGCCTACCACTTGCTGCGGGCCGGCACTGCGAATGCGCATGGCCTGGATCTGGCGCTCGGCCAATGCCGCTTCGGCCTCGCCATCGAGCACCCCGGCCCGGGATACCGCGCCGAGGTTGCCCAGGGCGATATTGGCGCTGATCGACTGTGTCAGCAGCAGGCCCTCGCCCTTGCGGTCTTCGGTGATCAGCGCGATACCGGCCTGCACGGCAGCCTTGGGCGAGTCGATGGTGACCACCTGCGGCGGCTGGCCGAGGGCGACGCTGCCGCTGTCGGCACGGTCGGCGCCGTAGATCAGGCGCAACAGTTCGGTACGGCCGGCACCGATCAGGCCAGAGATGCCGAAAATCTCCCCTGCCCTGACCTCGAACGTCACTTCACGCACCTTGTCGGCACGGCTGAGCTTGTCGACCTTGAGCAGCGGCGCGCCGATCTGCCGGCGGCCCAGGTCGATATGCTCGCCCAACTCGCGGCCGACCATCAGGTTGACCAGTTCGGCGCTGCTGTAGCGCTGGATCGGTTCGTCGCACACCAGCTTGCCGTCGCGCAGCACGACGATGCGCTGGGCCACGCGCTGCAGTTCTTCCAGGCGATGGGAGATGTAGACGATGGCCACGCCACGTTGGCGCAGGCGTTCGATCTGGGTGAACAGCAGCTCTACCTCGCGCGCGGTGAGCATGGCGGTGGGCTCGTCGAAGATCAGCACATGGCAGTCGCCGATCAGGTTGCGGGCGATCTCGACCATCTGCTGGTGGCCGATGCCCAGTTCGCCAACCGGGGTGTCCGGGTCGATGGCGTCGAGGCCGACCTGGGCCATGGCCGCCGTGGCCAGCTGGCGCAGGCGCTTCTGGCTGATCCAGCCAAAGCGGCCGGGCAGGTTGTCGAGGAACAGGTTTTCCGCCACGGTCAGCGTGGGCAGCAGGTTCAGCTCCTGCATCACCATGCGCACGCCAAGGCGCTCGGCCTCGCTGCGGCTGCCGGGTGCGTAGGCCTGGCCGCGGTAGCGCATGTGCCCGGTGGTGGGGGTTTCCAGGCCACTGATGAGCTTGGACAGGGTGCTCTTGCCCGCGCCGTTCTCACCCGTCAGCGCCAGCACTTCGCCGGCCCGCAGGTTCAGGCTGACCTCGCCGAGCACGGGCTGGGCATAGGTCTTGCCCAGGCCGCTGGCGGCGAGCACCACTTCATTGGCCGATGCAGGCATGGCCGTATCTCCTGCCAGCAATCAGGGCTTGGTGATGAGTTGGACCGGGGTCTGGATGACGTTGTCGGCATCCACGTCGGGTTTCTCGCCCTTGACCATTTTCAGCGCCGCCTGGATGCCGTACACCGCCTGCTGGCTGGCCGCCTGGTCGAGGGTGGCGAGCACACGGCCATCGGCGAGCATCGGCTTGATGGCGTTGATGTTGTCGTAGCCCACCACTTGCACCTGCCCGGTCTTGCCGGCGGCACGCACGGCCGACACGGCGCCCAGGGCCATGCTGTCGTTACCGGCCAGCAGGGCTTTCAGGTCGGGGTATTCGTTGAGCATGGAGGCGGCGACGGCGTTGCCTTTGTCGATTTCCCAATTGCCGCTCTGCACCGAGACGATCTTGACCTGCGCGGCCTCCATGGCGTCCTTGAAACCGGCGGTACGCTGCTGGGCGTTGGTGGTGGTCGGCACGCCTTCGATGATGCCGACCTGGTCGCCGGCCTTGAGCTTTTTGTTGGCCAGGAAGTCGCCGACCAGGCGCGCGCCCTTGCGGTTGTCGGGGCCCACGAAGGGTACGCTGATGCCTTTGCTCTTGAGCAGCGCCGGGTCCAGACGGTTATCGATGTTGATCACCACCACGCCCTGGTCCATGGCCTTCTTCACCGCCGATACCAGCGCCTTGGAGTCGGCCGGGGCGATGACCAGGGCCTTGGCGCCTGCGTTGACCATTTGCTCGACGATGCGGATCTGCTCGCCGGTGTCGGTCTCGTTCTTGATGCCGTTGGCGATCAGCTCGAATTCATCGGCGTGGGCTTTCTGGTAGTCCTTGGCGCCGTCTTCCATGGTGCGGAAGAACTCGTTGGCCAGCGACTTCATGACCAGGGCGACCTTGGGCTTGTCTTCGGCGTGGGCGGTAGAAAACGGCAGGGCCAGGGAAAGCGAGGAAATGACCGCGAGGGCCAGCAGACGACCGGGGAACGGCAGTTTCATGGACGATGACTCCGAATCTTGTGTTTTTTGTCGGATCGCAAACGTTTGCGTTGCCTAACTATGGAAACAGGACCGGGGTTTGTCAAATCCGTTTGGCTGTCGGAGGTCAAGTCGAGCCCGGGGCAGTTTATCCGGATTTTTTCCGAAAAGCCGAACGTCTTTTCCTACGTTTGTTCGGAATCTCGAATGGCCCCCCTTCATGTGGGAGCGGCCTTGTGTCGCGAAAGGGCCGCAAGGCGGCCCCGGCAATGTGTGCTGTTGCGCCGGAACCCGGGGCCGCTGCGCGCCCCTTTCGCGACACAAGGCCGCTCCCACAAAGGCCGTGCGCGCAAGTGGTACGAAACCTGCCTTGCACCCTGTGCGACAAAACAACCATCTCATTAGGAAGAGAGAGAACAATAACGATGAATGCCGCACTGAAAACCTTCGCCCCCACCGCCCTCGCCCTGCTGCTGGCTCTGCCTACCACCGTCTCGGCCAAAGAAGCCGAAACCCAGCAGAAGCTGGCCAACGTGGTCATTCTCGCCACCGGCGGCACCATTGCCGGTGCTGGCGCCAGCGCCGCCAACAGCGCCACCTACCAGGCCGCCAAGGTGGGCGTCGACAAGCTGATCGCCGGCGTGCCGGAACTGGCCGACCTGGCCAACGTACGCGGCGAGCAGGTCATGCAGATCGCCTCTGAAAGCATCTCCAACGACGACCTGCTCAAGTTGGGCAAACGCGTTGCCGAACTGGCCGAAAGCAAGGATGTGGACGGTATCGTCATCACCCACGGCACCGACACCCTGGAAGAAACCGCCTACTTCCTCAACCTGGTGGAAAAGACCGACAAGCCGATCGTGGTGGTCGGTTCGATGCGCCCGGGCACCGCCATGTCCGCCGACGGCATGCTCAACCTGTACAACGCCGTGGCCGTGGCCAGCGACAAGCAGTCGCGCGGCAAGGGCGTGCTGGTGACCATGAATGACGAGATCCAGTCCGGCCGCGATGTGAGCAAGTCGGTCAACATCAAGACTGAAGCCTTCAAGAGCGCCTGGGGCCCGATGGGCATGGTGGTGGAAGGCAAGTCCTACTGGTTCCGCCTGCCGGCCAAGCGCCACACGGTAAACTCCGAGTTCGACATCAAGCAGATCAGCAGCCTGCCGCAGGTGGACATCGCTTATGGCTATGGCAACGTCACCGACACCGCCTACAAGGCGCTGGCGCAGAACGGCGCCAAGGCACTGATCCATGCCGGGACCGGCAACGGTTCGGTGTCGTCACGGGTGGTGCCGGCGCTGCAGGAACTGCGCAAGAACGGCGTGCAGATCATTCGCTCGTCGCATGTGAACCAGGGTGGTTTCGTGCTGCGCAACGCCGAACAGCCGGATGACAAGAACGACTGGGTCGTGGCCCATGACCTGAACCCGCAGAAGGCGCGGATCCTGGCGATGGTGGCGATGACCAGGACCCAGGACAGCAAGGAGCTGCAGCGGATCTTCTGGGAGTACTGATCACTACTGCCCCCTGAAATGCAAACAGCCCGCTGCCACCCTGTGGGAGCGGGTTCCCCCGCGAACACCGGCAAAGCCGGTGCCATACACCGCCTCGCATTTTTCGCGGGTAAACGCGCTCCCACAGGGAAAAGGCATGAGAATGCGGTTAACTACCTGAACCTCCAGCCAACACGACACATCTGCGTGCCAGGATCATCGTGGGGTCTACCAGAGCAACCGTCCTGCCACTGAGTTCATAAGCATCACAGTGGCTGAGCACCAGCGGCAGTTCCGTACAGCCCAGAATCAGCACCGTCGCCCCCACTTCCGTAAGATGCTCGGCCGCAATCAACAGCTGGTCTCGACACAGTCCTTCAGTGAAGCCAGCCTTGACGCCCCGCTCACCATAGATGGCCTCCATGACCAGCTTCTGGTAATCCGGCGCCGGCACAACAATCTCAAGCCCGGCGCGGCTGGCTGCCTGGTGATAGACCTGGCTGGCGACGGTGCCTGACGTCGCCAGCAGGCCGACCGTCCTGTCGCGGCCGTATGTTTGTCTTATCCAGTCGATCGTCTCGGTGAGCATGTTGACGATTGGCACGCGCAGGTGCTCCTGGATGCGTTCAACAAACGCGTGAGCGGTATTGCACGGGATTGCAATTGCATTGGCACCGGCGCTTTCCAGGCGTTTGCAGGTCGCATACAGGGCCATCGTCGGGTCGGTTTCATCATTCAGCAGACTGGCCGTGCGATCCGGAATTTGCGGGTTCTGCTCGACCACCATCTTGATGTGGTCCTGATCCCGGCCTGCTGGCGTACCGGCAACCACCTTGCCCATGAAGTCCACCGTAGCTGCGGGGCCGACCCCACCCACGATACCCAGCTTGAATGGCAGTTCACGGGGCGCACTTGAGCCTTGGGTCGCGAACGTGGCGTAGAGCTCGTTGATATCCAGTGCGGCAATGCCGCGGCGCTGCAGGTCGGCGCACACCAGCGAAAGCTCGGTCATGCCCGGCACGACCAAGCTGGCACCCTGTGCCTGCACTGACAGGCATGCCTGGTACACGGACTCCAGAGGCATGCCATCCAGGTGCCCATCCTTGATGCCGTTGACGCCATACATGGCCTCCATCAGCGCGACCTGCGCTTGTGCATCGGGGTACACCACATCGTACTGGTGGCCCAACGCTTGTTCGAAGAGCCCGGAATGACGCACATAATCCGAAGCAAGCACGCCGAGTGTACTGCCTGGCTCCGCGACCTGACGGATGTGTTGCACCAAGGCTTCCATCATGTCCAGCACCGGAGTCCCCAGCTCTTCCTGGATCTGCGTGCGGAACGTCTGGCTGGCGAAGCAAGGCAGCATGATTGCATCCACACCGCTAGCTTCAAATGACCTGCACACCTCGAAAACATAGAACTTTCGCGAGGTCATGCTCGCGCTTGCATCCAAAGGCAGCATTACATCCTTGAAGGGATGTTGCTCGAGCAGGAAATGAAAACGCCCCTGGTCCTCCAGCACCGCCCGCGACTTCAAAAGCTTGTAGAAAAGGTCGCCCCCCGCGAGCGAACCAAGCCCGCCGACAATTCCGATCGTGTGGGCAAAAGCTTGTGGAACTGCTGCCTTCTTCGACTTCATGAGCAAACTCCTCAGGCGGCCGATACCGGGCGGTCGAGGGTGGGCGCCTCGCTTGCCGCTTGCGGCTCGGTCTGTGGCTCTGATCTGGCGATCACAGCCGTGGCAATGCTGTTGCCCACGACATTGGTAGCGGTACGTGCCATGTCGAGGAACTGATCGATACCGATGATCAACAGCAGGCCAGCCTCAGGCAGGTTGAACATCGGCAAAGTCGCAGCGACCACCACCACCGAGGCCCGCGCCACGCCCGCCATGCCCTTGCTGGTAATCATCAGGGTCAAAAGGATCAACACCTGCTGGGTGAAGCTGAGGTCGATGTTGTATGCCTGGGCGATGAACATGATGGCGAACGCCTGGTACATCATCGAACCGTCGAGGTTGAATGAGTAGCCCAACGGCAGGACGAAGCTGGACACGCGTTTCGGCGCACCGAACTTCTCGAGCGCTTCCATCGTTTTCGGGTAGGCCGCCTCGCTGCTGGCCGTGGAGAACGCCAGCAGCACAGGCTCGCGAATCAGTTTGCCGAGCGTGAAAACAGACTTGCCCAGGCACAAGTAACCCGCACCGAACAGCACTGCCCACAGCAGCAGGATGCCCAGATAGAACTCGACAATGAGTTTGCCATAGTCGGTCAGCAGCCCCAGGCCTTGAGTAGTGATTGCAGAAGCGATCGCTGCAAAAACCCCGATCGGTGCAAACGCCATGACATAGTCAGTGATGCGAAACATCACTTTCGCAAGTTCATTGATGCAGTCCACAATCTTTGTATGGCCGGCTCGGTTGACACCTGCCAAGGCGAAGCCAAAGAACAAAGAGAAGACCACAATTTGAAGTATTTCATTATTGGCCATGGCCTCGGCAATACTGCGAGGGAATACATGACTGATAAATACCTTGAGGCTGAAGTCGCCTGTATTCACCGGGGTTGTAACGGCATCAGCGTGATGCGCGACCTGCAAGTTGATGCCAGCGCCTGGCTCGAACAGGTTGACCAGCGCCATGCCGATCGCCAGTGAAATGGCCGAAGCGCAGACGAACCAGGCCATGGCACGAAAGCCGATGCGGCCGACCGAGCGCGAATTGCCCATGCTTGCGATCCCGCCGACAAGCGTGGCGAACACCAACGGCGCGATGATCATCTTAATCAAACGCAGAAAGATATCCGTCACCATTGAGAAGTAGCCAGCTATCTGCCTGGCGTCCTGTTCGCTGCCTGCGAAATGATGACATGCCCAGCCGACGACTACGCCCAAGGCGATACCTATCGCAATCCGGCGCGGAAGTTTATTGTTTTTCACGATGTATTCCTCAAGTTATTTTCTATTTTTTCTACTTGGCAGGATCTGGATAAAGACAGGAACAGCAACTCGCCGAGCGAGTGCTGGGGACAAGTTTATCGCCGCGAAAAAACAAGTTGATGAGTAATAGGGCTGACCCTATGCGTTTTTGGAATAGTTTACAGGCATCGCTGTCGAGGCTTATGCGAACACGCTTACACTGAGCGCCTGGCGAAGGAGATCAGCGATGCAAATCAAGTGGCTGGACGACCTCATGGCAATCGCCGAGTGGAAGAATTTTTCTCGCGCCGCCGAGGTGCGTTGCGTTACACAGTCCGCGCTTTCCAGGAGAATCCGCTCGCTCGAAGAGTGGGTGGGTGTCGAACTGGTTGATCGTGCAACCTACCCGGTACAGCTTACGCCCGCCGGCCAGACCTTCTGCGCTGAAGCCCGCCAGGCGCTCGCTGCCTTGATGGCGCTGCGCGCCGACCTGAGGGACGTGAAACGGATGCCAGGGCGCTCGATCCAGATCACGGCAGCCCACAGCCTGTCCATGACGTTCCTGCCGAAATGGCTCAGCCAGTTCCAGCAGCAAAACGAGCGCTTCAATGCCCGGGTAGTGGCGGCCAACATCAATGACGCCGTCATCGCCCTTGAAGAAGGCAGCTGCGACCTGATGATTGTCTACCATCATCCGCTCACCCCCATCTCCCTGGACCCTGAGCGCTTCGGTAGCCTGGCGCTCGGCCACGATGCATTCATCCCCGTGTGTGCGCCCGACGCGCAGGGCAAGCCGATGTTCCGGCTTTGCGCAGGCAACAAGCCTATTCCGCACCTGGCGTACACGGCTACGACATTTCTGGGGAAAGTGGCAGACGTCGTCATTCGCAACGCACCTGAAGTCGCCCCTCTGGAACGGTGCTATGAGGCCGATATGGCGATGCTGCTGGTTCGCATGGCTGTCGAGGGCTATGGGGTAGCCTGGCTGCCCCACAGTGCAGTAAATGACGAACTGGAAAGAGGGTTGCTCGTGCAGGCCGGAGGCGCCGAATGGAGCACTCGGCTGGAGATCCGCTCGTACTGCTCGCTGTTGAATCAGAACCCTACGATGAGAAGCCTGTGGAATACCCTGGACAACACTGCGCATGGATCAGCCCAGGCTTGAGCACAGTTTCCGCCTGACAAGCTGTTGCGAAATTACTTACAGTGAAATACTGTATGTGCATACAGCAAAAACAAGGAAACACTTGTGTCCAGCACCGCCTCCGCCACCCCGAGCAGCTACGAACAACTGGGTATGCGCATCCAGAAGATCATCAACAGCCCCACGGCACAGCGCAGCCGTGCGGCGTTGATCTTTCGCCTGGAACAGGAAACCCCGGAAGACTGGGAAACCCTGCTCGGGGAAATCGCCGAAAACGACAATGTCACCCTCGCCCACCGCGACGATGGCGGTGTGCAGATTTTCTGGACAGTACCGAAGGAAGACTGACCGCGCATCAACCTCAAGCCAGTGCCTGCAGGTAGGCACTGGCTTCGCGGTAACGCGCCAGCCGCGCCAGGTCGGTGGGGCCTGGGCAGGGGATGCGCGAAAGGTCGCTGTTGTCGGCCAGGTCAGCCAGCTTGACGGTGCGCGCCAGCGGGTCACCGCCCAGGCGCACCACGAAGTCCTGGTAGGCCTCGCCCTCACGGCGGCTGAGCGCCAGCAAGGCGGCAAGGATTTTCAGCGCGAAACCCTCACGCGCCAGGTCGGACAGGGTCAGCGGGGTGTCTTCGATCACATCGTGAAGCACCGCGACAATCCGTTGTTCGGTTGTGCCAACCCGCATCATCACGCGTAGCGGGTGGAGGATATATGCAGCCCCACCCTTGTCGTATTGCCCTTCATGCGCCCTGGCGGCCACGGCAATGGCCCGCTCCAGTGTAGACATGAGGCCCTCCCCGTTCAGCTTCCTCCTGCCAAGCATAGCCAAAACTGTGCGGACAATGTGTGGGAGCGGCCTTGCGTCGCGAATGGGCCGCAAAGCGGCCCCGGCCATCTGTGCCAGGTTCAGATATCGGGGCCGCTACGCAGCCCTTTCGCGACGCAAGGCCGCTCCCACAAGGATTGCGCAAGCATCTGAATCTTGAGCAAACACCGTTATCTCCCTGCAGGAAGCTGGGTTAGCGCGCAGCACCGTGCTGGATGACCACCGAATCGGTACCCAGCTTGGCCATTACCTCGGCCTTGCGTGCTTCGGCTTCCTCACGGCTGGGGAACGGCCCCATCAGCACCACCGGTTTGCCGTCGCGGTACTCTACCGAGGACGGGATGCCCTTTTCGATCAGGCGTGCGGTCATGTCACTGAGCGCCCCCATGTTGGCGCCCTGGATCACTTCCACATCCCAGCCTTGCGGGGCTGGCTGGCCAGCCAGGGCTTCGGCACGGCGCTGCAGCTCGGCGCCACCGCACATCTCGCGGATGCGCAGGTTGTTGCCGTTGTCGTCGACGATGATTTCGTACTGGCCATCGCGCTTGATCGCCACGTAGCTGCGGTAGGCTTCGTACTGCCCGGCATCATCCTTGCCACGGACCTGGCCGCAGATGGTGCCCTGGGTGTCGATCCGCACGTTGCCGAACTTGGCGGTCTTGGGGTTGTGCAGGTGTTCGGCCACCTGTTTGTGCACGCCTTCGACCTCGTTCTCACAGCCCGCCAGGGCGAGCACTGCCATTACCACAGCCAGTTTGCGCACGCGTGTACCTCCAGATTCGAAGGCGCGGATTCTACCACGCCCGCCCTGGGCGAGGACCGCGAACATACGTTACACCGTGCGACCAGTGGCCCTGCACCTCAGGCAGTCATGGCATGCCACGCCTCGTCATGACGGCAGCAGATCCAAGGTCCGTTCGAGTTCATCGAGGTCGATACGGAAGCCGATGCCATTGGGTATCCCGACGACAAAGCCGAAATGCTGTTGATCGCGATCAGTCAGGTACTTGTAGAAGCAGACAAAGCGATCAGGTGGCTGCAGTGTCAGCACCGAAGCGCCGGGCGATAGCACATTGATACCGTGGATCAGCTGGCTGCCCTCGACGCCCGCCACTACCCTCGCCCCGGCACAAGTTTGCACGATGGTTGCCAGGTCGCACTTCAAAGGATTAAGGATGCGAAAGCCGCGATGTTTATGCAGATGCTCGGCAATTTCCAGTTCGTTGTGCAGCAGGCGCGGATCTCCGTCACAGCCCCGCAGGATGAAAACCCCCGGGTGGGGCTGGTAATTCACCCGCGACAACAACTTCTGGCCCATGGCGCGGAATCGCTCGGACTGGTTTGTGTTGTGGCTGAAGTCATCGAACAGCACCAACTCTCGAAAAAAGGCAGTGCGCAGCCGCAGCGGATGCATGCAAAGCCATTCTTCGTACTGCGGAGCCTGGGAAAAAAGCGGGAACCTGCCCGAAGGCGCCGTGGTCACCGGCACCCCTTCGTTACGGGCCAAAGCATAGGTGACGCAATCCTCGGCCAGCCATGTTCCAAACCAACGGTTGCCGTAACGTGAACAATAAGCGGCCCCACGCTCGACCTCTTGCTCCACGACAACCCGTGGCAACCCGTTGGGTCGGTCAGACAGCCAGAAGCTGGCATTGTTCTTGTACAGAGCACCATCGATCAGAATGACATCCTTGATCAGATAGCCCCTGGTAGGAGCCTGTTCGACGCTGCCCAACCCCTCCATGGTTCGCCGCGGATGCTCGAAGGGAAAGAAACGTTTTGCTTCCCAGCCGGTCACTCGCTCCAACTGATTCGGCAGGAAGAAAGCGGGAGGCGCCGGGGTGACCTCGGCCGGCGCGATATCCCAGGTCTTGACTGCAAGGCTCTTGAGGTTCTCCGACGGCTTTCGTACCAACCGCTTTCTTGCCAGGTACGTGTATGCGGCCAAGCTCCAGCTTTTACGGTCCGATCCCTTCGTCTCTACATTCGAAATATCGTTCATCATGCAGCACTCTCATTGAAGGCAATCTTTCACGCTCAGTTGGACGCTACTCTTTCCAGAATGGGGGGAGACTGGAAGTGGGCATACCGATCTCGCAAGTTCTCCAGCAATAGTTCACCAGGCGCTTTCGCACAGTAAATGTATATCTTGAACAAACCACCGAAGACCATTTCACGATAGCGGTCGACAACTTCCTGGTCACTTGGCCCATCCGGCAGCCCCAGATGCAGTGTGAGCTTACTGTCCTCGACGGCGAATAACGGGAACTCCCAGAGGAACTTGGCGATGCCGGTCTTGGGTAGCCGGACGAACATATAGGCCTGGTTGCCCAAGGTATCCACATCACCGCCGCGCCGGCGCTTCCATTTCAAAAGCCCATCGTCCGGACGTGCCAGGCATTGGCCGATATCGTAATAATCGAAACCCTGCTCGATGGCCCACTCCAGGGCCATGAAAGTAGTGATGGAGTTGACCTCGCGCAGTCGTTTGGGGTCGCTGAAGACAGCCTCCGGGTAGCCAAAGCGAAGCGTGCTCCAATAGCGCTTGCCGGCCCGGGTTATTACACAACCGAAATGACAGGCGACAACCTCGTCGCCTTTCATTATCAGGTCGAGTCGGCCAACGGTCTGGGCGATGCGCACCACTTCCTGCGAGTCGAATTGTTTGGCATACAGGCCATGCCGCGCCTGAGCATAAGGCTGCAACATTTCCCGGTCGGCCTTGCCAATCGCCTCGTCCGTCAGCACCTGCTGCATACGGTACAGCGGCCGGCACTTGCGAATACTGCGGCGTAGTTCACCGTCGTAGCGGGCGATGATCTCCTCCAGCGGACGCCCCAGGGGGATGATGGCACTCAGGTAATGGGGCACGTACAGGGCCCCTGCACTGGGCATCTCGCTGATTAACAACCTATGGGACGCGGCGCCAGATTGTTGCGGGCCATCGCCAGGCTGGGTGTCGACCTCGGGCTTACCGCCGATGAGCAGCCTGGCCATTTCCCTGCGGCTCTTTCGCCCGACATACAAGACCTCGTAGTCGTTACTTTTCTGTAGCCGGAACCTGGCGATTTCCCAGCGCCACAAACACGCGCGCCCCATTATATCCTGGGTCCAAATCAAGAGCTTTCTTATTTCGAAGCGCATCGACGGCGTTATGAGCTTTCGTATGTGCTCTCTCATTTTAGTTTACCCGGATAACAGGTTATATGCTGTCAAATAAACACCCAATCACCTTTGGCACTTAAACGCCATAGGCTGCCAGATACAAAAATATTAAAGATCCGCGAAAAAGATCTGTCAAACACGCTTAATCATTGAATATTCAATGGTTAGCCAGTGAAAACAGTATGTTTTATGGCGCCATTTTTTCTTGTGGAACATCTTCACGGCCCAATCAGGTGAACAGGCTGGTAATCATTTCACCGAAAAGGACGCCGATCAGCAGGGCGGGCAGCACTACAAGCTCGCGCTTCAGGTCCAGCAGGCCCAGCTTGCGGTTGACCGGAAAAATCAGGAAAAGCGTGAAGAAGGTATGCAGCGCCACACCCCAGATGGCATAGGTCACGCCACCGATGGCCATGAGGACCGGCAGCAGGATAAACAGCGAAACGACCCGGATGATGTTGTCCATCGCCACGTATTTGGTCAGCCCCAGGGCCAACCAGAGCTGGTGTGCCAGCGTGAAGCGCAAGGTGAAAAGCGAGAGCGAGAGAATGGCCATGGTATTGCCGGCGCCGGCATAACGGTCGTCGTAAAGCCAACTGATCATCAGTGGGCTGGCAGTCAGCAAAAAACCGCAAGCAAACAGCGAGGTCAGGTCGAACAGCGCCCTGGAGCGGTAGTAAAGGCTGCGCACCCGCTCTTTGTCGCCACTTCTCGTCGCCTCACTGAAGGCCGGCAGGGCAACTGCCCCCGCCAGCCGCAGCAGGACCGACTGAATGGCCCCGAGGATGGCGACAGCGATGGAATAGACCCCTAGTTCCGCGACCGACATACTACCGCCGAACCAGATCCGGTCACCCTGCATTGCCAGGACCCCTACGGAGGACGACAACAATATCCAGCGTCCGTAATCGAACACCTCGCGCAGCGCAGCCGGTTCCAATCGCAGGCGGTTGCGCGGCCCCTGGAAGATCAGGTGACTGAGTACGGTGAAAACCAGTGTGCTCAGCAGGCCTGCGGCCACCAATGACCAGATGGAGCGGGTGAGATAGCCTGCCACGAGCATGGCTATCAAACCGACAAACTGCGCAATCAGCTCGGCGATCACCACCTTCTTCTGCTGGAAGACACGGATGGCCACATCGACCTTGGGCGACTGGAAGCCATAGATGATTGCGGCGACCCCAGACAAAGCCAGTACCATCGGTAGCTCTGGAGCGGCGTAGGTGGAATGGGCCGGCCACAGCTCGATGTGTTGCGTGAATTGTGCCCCCAGGGCCAACAGCAACGTGAGAAGGAACAGCACAAACCCACGGATGACTTGCACAGTCCACACGGTATCGAGAAACAGCGGTTCGTCGCCGCGCGAACTCTGAATGACGTTCGGCCGCAGCCCGACATCGGAAAGCATTTGCAGCAGCACGGATACAGTGGTCGCAATGGCCATCACGCCGAACATTTCCGGCACGAGCAAGCGGGTAATAACCAGATTGCCGCCCAGGCGCATGACCTGGGAAGCAAAGACAGCGACAAGGTTCAACGCACTGGCCCACATGGCCCGTTTGCGCAGGCTCAACGGAAGCGACACATCTATCGAAGGCATAGCCGCATCTCTGAACCCATCGCTAGAGACTCACTATAGTCACAATTCGCCATGGGGCTATCCGAGCAGGCTGTAGCGCGTGAAATCGCCCTCCGCCGGGCACAACAAAAACAAAAGGGCGACCCCTTGGGGTCGCCCTTTTGATGCCCGGAAACCGGGACTTTTATTTGGTAGGCACAATTGGACTCGAACCAACGACCCCCACCATGTCAAGGTGGTGCTCTAACCAACTGAGCTATGTGCCTGTCGTGTGGGGCGCATATTAGTGATCGAAAGCGTAGCTGTAAAGCGTTTTTTTCAGAAAAATCAAAAACTTTCGAAACCGAACGCATCGCGCTTGTTGTAGGAGCAGCCTCGTGCTGCGAAAGGACCGGCATGGGCGACTCAATACCGGCGGCAGGACTGGCGTCTGCGCAGCACAAGGCTGCCCCTACAATTCAACGACTACCTACAAAATCGGGCAATGAAAAAAGGGATGACCCTTGCGGATCACCCCTTCTTCGATTTGGTAGGCACAATTGGACTCGAACCAACGACCCCCACCATGTCAAGGTGGTGCTCTAACCAACTGAGCTATGTGCCTGTCGTGTGGTGCGCATTCTACTCATTCCAAAAACCGTGTCAACACTTTTTTTCGCGCTAACCTACTGAATCTTAAACTCTTTATAGAAAGGCGCGCTGGCAGGACCGAGTAAAGGATTTTCACCGGACGACTAGCGGGTGTTTATTATTATTGATAGCATCGGTACATTCGTTAAAAATATAAAACACGAGGTTCCTGCAGCATGGCTAACACCCCCTACCCCCAGTCCTACTACGCCGCCTCGGCCAACCCGGTGCCGCCACGTCCGGCGCTGCAGGGTGAGGTGGAAACCGATGTGTGCATCATCGGCGCCGGTTACACCGGCCTGTCCAGCGCCCTGTTCCTGCTGGAGAACGGCTTCAAGGTGAGCATCGTCGAAGCGGCCAAGGTCGGCTTCGGCGCATCGGGCCGCAACGGTGGCCAGATCGTCAACAGCTACAGCCGCGATATCGACGTCATCGAACGCACCGTCGGCCCCAAGCAGGCCCAGCTGCTGGGCCATATGGCCTTCGAAGGTGGGCGCATCATTCGTGAGCGCGTGGCCAAGTACAACATCCAGTGCGACCTGAAGGACGGTGGCGTGTTCGCTGCCCTCACCAGCAAGCAGATGGGCCACCTGGAGTCGCAAAAGCGCCTGTGGGAACGCTTCGGCCACAACCAGCTGGAGCTGATGGACCAGAAGCGCATCCGCGAAGTGGTCGCCTGCGACAACTATGTGGGCGGCATGCTGGACATGAGCGGCGGCCACATCCACCCGCTGAACCTGGCCCTGGGCGAAGCCGCCGCGGTCGAGTCGCTGGGCGGCATCATCTATGAGCAAACCCCGGCCGTACGCATCGAGCGTGGCGCCAACCCGGTGGTGCATACCCCGCAGGGCAAGGTCCGCGCCAAGTTCATCATCGTTGCCGGCAACGCTTACCTGGGCAATCTGGTGCCGGAGCTGGCCAGCAAGTCCATGCCATGCGGCACCCAGGTGATCACCACCGAGCCGCTGGGCGACGAACTGGCGCGCACCTTGCTGCCGCAGGACTACTGCGTCGAAGACTGCAACTACCTGCTCGACTACTACCGCCTGACCAGCGACAAGCGCCTGATCTTCGGTGGCGGCGTGGTGTACGGCGCGCGTGACCCGGCCAACATCGAGGCGATCATCCGCCCGAAGATGCTCAAGGCTTTCCCGCAGCTGAAGAACGTGAAGATCGACTACGCCTGGACCGGCAACTTCCTGCTGACCTTGTCGCGTCTGCCACAGGTTGGCCGTATCGGCGACAACATCTACTACTCCCAGGGCTGCTCGGGTCACGGCGTGACCTACACCCACCTGGCGGGCAAGGTGCTGGCCGAGGCCATGCGTGGCCAGGCCGAGCGTTTCGACGCCTTCGCCGGCCTGCCGCACTACCCGTTCCCGGGTGGCCAGATGCTGCGCGTGCCGTTCAGCGCCCTTGGCGCCTGGTACTACAGCCTGCGTGATCGCCTGGGCTTCTGATGTAAGCAGGCTTGGCCTCTTCGCGGGTGAACCCGCTCCCACAGGTACAGCACAGGATTTGAATATTGTGCAGTACCTGTGGGAGCGGGCATGCCCGCGAAAGGGCTTGAACAGGCAGAAGCTACTTGTTCAGGCTACTCACAGCCTGCCTGGCCGCAATCTCCTGCCCCGCCCGGGCCAGTTCATCCGCAGCCTGCAACCAGCGCTGGCGGTCCACCTGGGCCGGCAGTTGCCGCGGTGGCTGCACCAGCACCGCCCAACTCCCAAGCTTCGCCCACGCCGAGGCAAAGTCATCGAACGCCATCAGCTGCCGCCGGTGCATGCCCGAGCGCAACAGCACCCGCTGCTTGTAGCGGTCGTAGCCGATCAGCACGGCATAGCGTGGCTCGCTCCACCAGGCCGAACCATCCTCGTAACGCAGCAGCACTGGGTTGCCCGCCGCCACCTGGGTCAACAGCGCGTCCAGTTGCTTGTCCAGCGGATACACCACCATGCCGTAGTCGCGCGCTACCCGGGGGATACCCGTGTCCAGCGCCTCGGCGCCCTGCGGCAGGTTCAGCGGCTTGTCCAGCAGCCCCGGCGTGATCGGAGCCCCCTGTTGCGACAGCACCGCCGCCAATGCCATGGCCCCGCTGTGGTTGGCGTTGCCACGGTAGAACGGCACGCTGCTGATCTCGACCCGCTGTGGCAGGCCTTTGAGGTTGGCGGAGGGGGCGCCGGCACAACCGGCCAGGCTGGCCGCTACCAGGCAGGCAGCCAGCAGCCGACGAGGGATGGTCTTGAAGGAATGTTGCTGCATGGACACTCGCTTGCTTCAACGCCAGGCAGGCAGCGCCCGGCTCTGGCCAACGATCATAGGTCGGACAGCGGCGCGGGTATAGTCCGACACCGGCTAGTGCCAAATCGGACCAAGCGATAGACCTTTGGTCAATGGAACGTCACAGGCGAAGGGCTAGACTAAAGCAGTGTCTGGAGGGCCAGCGTCGGCGACCGAGCGCGGCCCATAGAGATGGAGGCACAAATGAGCCTGACCATGGCAATCCTCATGCTGGTGGGCATGTGGCTGAGCGTTGCAGCCGCCATGCTGTGGGGTGTACTGCGTATCGTGCGGCGTCATTCCCACCACCTGCCACCGCAGGCCCCCGCCAAGCCACAGCCTGTGCGCCGGGCGCGGCGGCATGCCGGGGTGCACTGATTTCAGAAGTTTCGAGGCCCATTCGCGGGTGAACCCGCTCCCACAAGATCCTCCACTGCTTTCAGAAGCGGCGAGTTATCTGTGGGAGCGGGTTCACCCGCGAACGGGGCGCAAGCGCCCCGCTTTTTAACATCAACCTTCTGCGGCTTCGCGCTTCAACCGCGCCCGACGGGCGAGGATGTTGAGGATCTCGATCGCCGTCGAGAAGGCCATGGCTGCGTACACATAACCCTTCGGTACATGGGCGCCAAAACCTTCGGCGATCAGCGTCATGCCGATCATGATCAGGAAGCCCAGGGCCAGCATCACCACGGTCGGGTTGTCGTTGATGAAGTTGGCCAACGGGTCGGCGGCCACCATCATGACGATCACGGCAGTGATAACGGCGATGATCATGATCGGCAGGTGCTCGGTCATGCCCACGGCGGTGATGATGCTGTCAACCGAGAACACGATGTCCAGCAACAGGATCTGGAAGATCGCCGCAGCAAAGCCCAGGGTAACCGTCGACGATACCTTGGCTTCTTCCTTGGCACCGTGCGGGTCGACGTTCTCGTGGATTTCCTTGGTCGCCTTCCACAGCAGGAACAGGCCACCGGCAATCAGGATCACGTCCTTCCAGGAGAAGGCATTGCCGAACACCTCGAACACCGGGTCGGTCAGCTGGACGATCCAGGCCACCGTGCTGAGCAAGGCCAGGCGCATGACCAAGGCCATGCTGATACCGATACGGCGCGCCTTGGAGCGATACTCCAGCGGCAGCTTGTTGGTCAGGATGGAGATGAAGATCAGGTTGTCGATGCCCAGTACGACTTCCATGGCCACCAGCGTAGCCAAGGCAACCCAGGCGGTAGGGCTAGCGACGAGTTCCAGCAAATATTCCATTGTTCAAATCCTGCAGCAGCGGTTGGGGGTCAGATTTCCTGGGTGTCTTCTTTCTTGTCGGCGTCCTTGGGCTTGTGCCCTTCGTTGCCGATGGCCTCGCTCAACGCCTGCTGTGCAGCCTTGTTGGTGTCGTCGATGGCCTGCTTGGCCGACTGTGCGGCCTGGTCGAGCATCTGCTGGGCGGATTTCTCGGCCTGCTCGCAACCGGCCAGGGTGAACAGGGCCAAGGCCAGCACCAGCGGCGTGCCGATGGATTTGAGTTGCAGCATGGGTTCCTCGCTTTCATATTCCGGCGGCGCGCACGGCGCCTGATGGAGCCGCATTCTAAAGAGCGTAATACATCAGGAAAATTCGTTTTTTCAGCGGTTATACTTCGGGTTTTACGAATCCGGAAACATACCGATGCTCAACTATCGGCAGTTGCACTACTTCTGGGCCGTGGCCAAGACCGGCAGCATCGCCCGCGCCAGCGAACAGTTGAACCTCACCCCGCAAACCATCAGCGGGCAGATCAGCCTGTTCGAACAGACCTACGGCCTGGAGTTGTTCCAGCGCGTGGGGCGCCAGCTGGAGCTGACCGAAACAGGGCGCCAGACGCTGATCTATGCCGAGCAGATGTTCCAGCTGGGTAGCGAGCTGGAGGCCATGCTGCGGGCCGGTCCGCAGGAACAGATCCTGTTCCGCGTGGGTGTGGCGGACGTGGTGCCCAAGTCCATCGTCTACCGCCTGCTGGCACCGACCATGGAGCTGGACGAGGTGCTGCGCATCAACTGCCGCGAAGACAAGCTCGAACGGCTGCTGGCCGACTTGGCGATCCAGCGCCTGGACCTGGTGATTTCCGACAGCCCCATGCCCAGCCACCTGGACATCAAAGGTTATAGCCAGAAACTGGGCGAATGCGGCCTGAGCTTTTTCGCCACCCCGGCGCTGGCACAACGCCTGGAAGGCCCCTTCCCCGCCTGCCTGCAAGATGCGCCACTGCTTATCCCAGGGCAGGAAACCGTGGTACGCAGCCGCCTGCTGCGCTGGCTGGGTGAACAGCAGGTGCAGCCACGGATCGTGGGCGAGTTCGATGACAGTGCCTTGATGCAGGCATTCGGGCAGTCGGGCAGCGGCATCTTCGTCGCGCCCAGCGTGATCGCAGAGGAAGTGTGCCGCCAGTACGGCGTGGAGCTGATCGGGCAGACCGAGGCGGTGCACGAGTCGTTCTATGCCATTTCGGTGGAGCGCAAGGTCAAGCACCCGGGGATCGTGGCGATTACCGAGGGGGCGCGACGGGAGTTGTTTCATTGGTAGAGGGCAGATTTGACGCCCCCGCATTTCAATGGTCATATGCCTGCCAGTTTCAGGTGCCCTGCGCCGCCGCGCGCAGGGTGAAACGGGAAGCCGGTGCGTCGTGTTACCCCACGACAAGTCCGGCGCTGCCCCCGCAACGGTAAGCGAGCGAACCCTTCGAGATACCACTGTGCACCTGCATGGGAAGGTGAAGGTTTCATGCCCCTCGCAAGCCCGGAGACCGGCCTGGAGCTTCACTTGGCAACCCGCGGTGGGCGGGCGCAGGCCGGTATCGGTGCGCGCGCCTGCGTGCACGGTGTGCCTTTGCGTGTTTTCCACCGGGATCCATTCATTCCTGCAGTAGTGGAACGACATGTCCCGTATCTTCAAGCTTCACCCCCTGGCGGCCTGCCTGGCCGTTTCCCTGCCGGCCCTGGCCGATGACCTCGACCGACAACCATTGGCCCTGCCCTCAACGGCCATCACCGACACCTTCGACAGCCACGCCATCGACCTGGCCACCCCGACCCAGGCTGGCTCGCGCCTGGGCCTGAGCGCCCTGGAGACACCGGCCAGCACCAGTAGCATCAGCGCCGAGGAGATCCAGCAGCGCAACAACCTCACCGTGCAGGACGCGGTGACCCGCTCACCGGGCATCAGCTACATCGGCTCCCCGGGCGACGGCGGCACGGGCCTGTCCGCCCGCGGCTTTACCGGGCACAACTCGGTGATGACCTTGTTCGACGGCGCACGCCTGTACACTGGTGCCGGCACCCAGACGTTCCCGATCGACCCGTGGATGGTCGAGCGCATCGATGTGATTCGCGGCCCGGCCTCGGTGCTGTATGGCGAAGGGGCCACCGGTGCGGTGGTCAACGTGGTCCCGAAAAAGCCGTTTGCCGGCGAGGTGCGCAACCACCTGCGCCTGGGCTACGGTTCGTGGGACCGCCAGCAGCTCGGCCTGGACAGCGGCGGCAGCCTTGGCGAGCGCCTGAGCTACCGCCTGGCCCTGAACCAGCAAGCCGGTAACGGCTGGGTCGACCGCACGCCGTCGCGCAGCCTGGCGTTGAGCGCCGCACTGCGCTTCGATGCCAGCGACGACCTCAGCTTCACCCTCGCCCACGACCGTGGCGATGCGCAGCCTGCCAACTATTACGGCACCCCGCTGATCGACGGCCGCTACCGCAGCAGCCTGCGCGACAAGAACTACAACGTGCAGAACGACGTGCAGCATTACGTCGATGAATGGACCCGCCTGAACACCGACTGGACGTTGAACGACCACCTCAGCGCCAGCAACCAGCTGTACTACATCAAGAGCCGCCGTCACTGGCGCAATGCCGAGGACTACAGCTGGGATGCAGGGCGCCAGCAACTGCTGCGTGGCAGCTACCTGCAGATCAAGCACAACCAGGAACAGTTCGGCGATCGCCAGGCCTTCACCCTCGACCACACACTGTTCGGTCTGGCCAGCAAGACCGTGGTCGGCGCCGAGTACAACAAGGTCCGCTTCAACGTCGACAGCAACGCGCCCTACAACGATGTGGGCGGCGACTACGTCGACCCGTGGCAACCGCAACCAGGTTGGTTCCACAGCGCCTCGCCACTGCGCCCGCAAACCCTGTCCAGCACCCACACCTTTGCCCTGTTCGCCGAAAACCGTCTGCAGTTGAGCGATCGCCTGTCACTGGTCACCGGTGTACGCCGCGACCAGAACCACATCGTCCAGGAGAGGCTGACCACCGACAGCCACAGCGACCGTAGCCTGCGAGGGGGCAACTGGCGCGCAGGGCTGGTGTTTGCGGTCAGCGAAGACCTGTCGCTGTATGGCCAGTACTCCACCAGCGAGGACGGGGTCGACAACCTCATCAGCCTCAGTGCCAACCAGATGCACTACGACCTGACCGAGGCCAGGCAGACCGAGGTGGGCCTCAAGCAGCGCTTCTGGGAGGGGCGTGGCGAATGGACATTGGCGGCCTACCACATCGTCAAGAAGAAGCTGCTGGTGGATGACCCGCTCACCCACGAGAAGCAACAGGCTGGCCAGCAGACCTCCGACGGCCTGGAGGCAACCCTGGAACTGGCGCTGGCGCACCAGTGGCAGGTATCGGCAAACGCGGCGATCGTGCGCGCCAGGTATGACGACTTCGAGGAAATGGTCGGCGGCGTGGCTCAGGACCGTGCGGGCAATCGCCCGGCAAATGTGCCGCGGCGTACCGCCAACCTGTGGCTGAGCAAAGGCTTCGGCCAGTGGCTGGAGGCCGGCATAGGCGCGCGTTATGTGGATGAGCGCTATGCCAACACCGCCAACACCCAGAGCGCCCCCGGCTACACCGTGATCGATGCCAACATCGGCTGGCAGGTGTTGCCGGATGTGCGGCTGGGGTTGCAGTTGAACAACCTGTTCGACCGTGAGTATGTGCAGTCGGCGTTCAGTGGGCAGCAGTGGCTGATGGGGATGCCACGGTCGTACTTTGCGACGGTGGATTACAGCTTCTGATCTGAACTGCCTGCACCGGCCTCTTCGCGGGTGAACCCGCTCCCACAGGGATATCACAGAATTCGAATACGGTGACGTACCTGTGGGAGCGGGTTTACCCGCGAAGAGGCCGGCACAGGCAGCACAAAAACATCTACCTCTCCGGGATAATTTAGTTATAAGATAACGTTTCAGTTGACATCGATTCCTAACAGCGACCTCCCATGACAAGCGCCAGCGCCACCCCCACCCTGCTCACCCAGCGCCTACAGAGCATCGATGCCCTGCGCGGCCTGGTGATCCTGTTCATGCTCCTGGACCACGTCCGTGAAACCTTCTTTCTGCACCGCCAGGTCAGCGACCCGATGGCCATCGACGCCACCGAGCCGTCGCTGTTCTTCAGCCGCACCCTGGCCCACCTGTGCGCGCCGGTGTTCGTCATGCTGACCGGCCTGTCGGCCTGGCTGTACGGCGAGAAACACCAAGGCCGCAGCGATGTCGCGACGTTTCTGTTCAAGCGCGGACTGTTCCTGGTGGCGCTGGAATTCACCCTGGTCAACTTCGCCTGGACCTTCCAGCTGCCACCCAGCGTCATCTACCTGCAAGTGATCTGGGCCATCGGCGTGAGCATGATCGCCCTGTCGCTGCTGGTGTGGTTGCCACGTGCCGCCCTGATCGCCCTGGGCGCAATCATCATCGCCGGCCACAACCTGCTCGATGGCCTGCACTTTGGCGCCGAATCCGCCCTGCATGTGCCGTGGGCAATCCTGCATGACCGGGGCTGGCTGGAGTTCTCCGAAAGCCTGCGCCTGCGCACCTCCTACCCAGTGCTGCCGTGGATCGGTGTCATCGCCCTGGGCTACGGCCTGGGCCCCTGGTTCGCCCGTGGCAGCGAGGCCGGCCAACGCCAGCATCGCCTGCTGCTGGCCGGGCTGATCGCGCTGCTGGGCTTTGTCGTGTTGCGCCTGGTCAACGGCTACGGCGAGGCGCCGTGGAGCACTTACCCGAGCGTCACGCAAACCCTGATGAGCTTCTTGAACATCACCAAGTACCCGCCGTCGCTGCTGTTCCTGGCGCTGACCCTGGGCTGTGGCCTGATGTTGCTGCGCGCCTTCGAACGTGCCGGCCAGGCCCGCTGGATCAGTGCCCTGGCGGTGTTCGGTGCGGCACCGATGTTCTTCTACCTGCTGCACCTGTATGTGCTGAAGCTGCTGTATCTGGCCAGCCTGGCGCTGTTCGGCCGCAACCATGGCGACTACTTCGGTTTCGACGGCATTGCCGCAGTGTGGCTGGCGGCAGTGCTGCTCGCGGTTTCGCTGTACCTGCCTGTGCGCTGGTTCGCCCGCCTGAAGGCGCGGCGGCGCGACATCACCTGGCTGAAGTACTTCTGAAAAGCGTTTTCACCCGGCGGCACGATGGTCTACCATGCCGGCCGCCGGTTTCCACCACGGAAACAATAGGGAATCCCAGGCCCGCCAATTCGGGCCAAACGGAACTGCCCCCGCAACTGTAGGTGCCGAGCCTGCTCCATCGATGCCACTGGGCCACGAACCCGGGAAGGCCGGAGCCAGGCGATGACGCACCAGTCAGGAGACCTGCCGGCCTACATTCACCAACCGGCGGGGTGTCCGGGATTGGCCATCAGTGTTGCCCCTGCCACCAGCGGGGGCTCGGCGATGCCTGTCCGTGCGTTCCTCACCCGAACTGTCCGATAGGAGATCGCCCAGCATGCTGCCCCGTTTTGCCACCCTGCTCGCCGGCCTGGGCCTCACCGGCCTGGCCCAGGCTGCTGCCACCCACTACCCGCTGACGCTGGACAACTGCGGCAAGCCGCAAACCTTCGCCCAGGCGCCGCAACGCACGGTCACCATTGGCCAGGCCAGTACCGAGCTGCTCTACGCGCTGGGGCTGGGCGACAAACTGGCTGCCACCTCGCTGTGGTTCAACAACGTGCTGCCCGAGTACCAGGTGCAGAACGCCAAGGTGCCGCGCCTGGCCGACAACGAGCCCAGCTTCGAGGCGGTAGTGGGCAAGCGCCCGCAGCTGGTGACGGTGCAGTTCGAATGGATGGTCGGTGCCCAGGGCGTGGTCGGCACCCGCGAGCAGTTCGATGAACTGGGCATCCCCACCTACCTGCTGCCGTCAGACTGCGAAGGCAAGGACAACCTGGTGGGCGCCGATGGCACCCGCCTGCAGGCGTTCCAGGTCGACACCATCTACAAGAGCGTCAGCCAGCTGGCGGCAATCTTCGACGTGCAGGACCGTGGCTCGGCCCTGAATGCCGAGCTCCAAGGCCGCCTGGACAGTGCCAGGGCGCAACTGGCCGGCAAGGACCTGTCCGCCACCTCGGCGCTGTTCTGGTTCTCCAGCGCCGACCTGCACATCGACCCCTACGTGGCGGGCCGCCAGGGGGTCGCCGACTTCATGCTGCGTACCCTCGGCGTGCGCAACGTGGTCGAGTCCAGCGAAGAGTGGCCGACCGTAGGCTGGGAAACCCTGGCCAAGGCCAACCCCTCGTGGCTGATCATTGCCCGCATGGACCGCCGCCGCTACCCCGCCGATGACTACCAGAAGAAGCTGGCATTCCTGCGTAGCGACCCGGTAACGCGCAACATGGACGCGGTGAAGCACGATCGCATCGTCATCCTCGACGCCGACGCCATGCAGGCCGGCATTCGCTTGTTCAGCGGCGTGCAGACGCTGGCCGCCGCCTTCGCCAGCGGCAAAGCAGCCCAATGATGATGCGCCTGCTACCCTGCATCGCCGTTGCCCTGGCCGCCCTGTTGGCAGCCCTGCTGGCCGGCACTGCCATCGGTGAAACCAACCTGGCGCCCGGCGTGGTCGGCCAGGTGCTGGCCAACCACCTGTGGCAGGCCGGCTATCCGGTCGACCTGATCGACGCCGGCATCGTCTGGAACTACCGCCTGCCCCGCACCCTGGTCGCTGCGGCCTGCGGCGCAGGCCTTGCCACCTGCGGCGTGATCCTGCAGGCACTGTTGCGCAATCCGTTGGCCGAGCCTTACCTGCTGGGGTTGTCTGCAGGCGCCTCGACCGGTGCGGTGCTGGTCGGCCTGCTGGGCTTCGGCAGCCTGGCGCTGAGCATGTCCGGCGGCGCCTTCATCGGCGCCCTGGCAGCGTTCGCTCTGGTACTGGTGCTGTCCAGGGCAGCCGGCCCCAGCAACAACAACGCCCAGGTGATCCTTGCCGGGATCGCCGGCTCGCAACTGTTCAACGCCCTTACCGCCTTCCTCATCACCATGTCGGCTACTGCCGAGCAGGCGCGCGGCATCCTGTTCTGGCTGCTGGGCAACCTCAGTGGCGTACGTTGGCCTTCGGTGTGGCTGGCCGTGCCAGTTGTACTGTTCGGGCTGTTGGTGTGCCTGTGGCATCGCCGTGCCCTGGATGCCTTCACCTTCGGTGCCGACTCGGCGGCGTCGCTGGGCATCCCGGTGCGGCGTACCCAGTTGCTGCTGATCAGCTGCGCGGCGCTGGTGACCGCCGTGATGGTGTCCATCGTCGGCGCCATCGGTTTTGTCGGGCTGGTGATCCCCCATGCCCTGCGCCTGCTGCTCGGCCCCGGGCACAGCCGCCTGCTGCCCGCCAGCGCACTGGGCGGGGCCCTGTTCCTGATTGCCGCCGACATCCTGTCGCGCACCTTGATCCCTGGCCAGGTGGTCCCCGTTGGCGTGGTCACCGCGCTGCTTGGCGCACCGGTCTTCGCGCTGATCCTGGTCAGCCGCCGGGGGCACCCATGACGGTCATGACGACGCTACGGATGGCCCCCTTGAGTTGCCACGACCTGGGACTGCAGCTGGCCGGCAACACCGTGCTCAGCGCTATCGAGCTGAGCGTTGTCGCCGGCGAGACCCTGGGTATCGTCGGCCCCAACGGCTCCGGCAAATCCTCGCTGCTGAAAGTGCTGGCCGGGCTGCGCAAGCCAGGCAGCGGCAGCGTGCGGTTGCAGGGCGAACCACTGGCACGGTTGCCCCGCCGCCGTGTCGCCCAGGCCCTGGCACTGGTCGAACAGCAGGCCGACACCCTCGATGCAATCAGCGTGTTCGACGCCGTTGCCCTGGGCCGCACCCCCTGGCTGTCGGCGCTGGCGCCATTCTCCCGGGAAGACCACGCAATCGTCGAGCAGGCCCTGGCCGACCTCGATGCCCTGCACCTGCGCGCACGCCTGTGGGGGTCGCTGTCCGGTGGCGAGCGCCAGCGCGTGCACATCGCCCGTGCCCTGGCACAGCGGCCGCAGGTGCTGCTGCTGGACGAGCCGACCAACCACCTGGATATCCAGCACCAGCTGAGCCTGTTGCAACAGGTGCAGGCCCTGCCGGTGACCAGCCTGGTGGCCCTGCACGACCTCAACCAGGCGCTCACCTGCGACCGCGTGGCGGTGCTCGACAAGGGCCGCCTGGTCGCCTTGGGCAAACCGCTCGAGGTGCTCACCCCCGAGCGCCTGCTGAACACCTTCGGCGTGCACGCCCACTACCTCATCGACCCCTTCGACGGCGCGCGCATCCTGCGTTTTCGCGCCCCCTGAACAGGAAGTTCTGCCCATGCCGCGCCCTGTCGCCCTGCTGCTTGCCAGCGCCCTGCTCGCGCCCCCAGCGCTGGCCGACTCCGCCCAGTCGCAAAGCAACGGCTTCATCGAAGATAGCCGCTGGAGCCTGCTCAACCGCAGCGTATTCGACCAACGCGACTACAAGCATGGCGGGCGCAACAGTGCCGGGCGCAACGCTTACAAGCCGCGCAATGAACGCAGCGGCAAGGCCGAGGAATGGGCCTATGGCCTGATGGGTACCTTCCGGTCCGGTTTCACCCAGGGGCTGATCGGTGTCGGGGTCGACGCCCACGCCTACCTGGGTGTGCAACTCGACAGCGGCGGCGGGCGCGTGGGCAAGGCACGCTTGCTCGGGGTGGATAACGAGGGGCACCCGAAAAACGAATACAGCCGTGCCGGCGCGGCAGTGAAACTGCGCATGTCCGATACCGTGCTGTCCTACGGCGAGCAACGGGTCAAGACCCCGGTGTTCAGCTCCTCCGACAGCCGCCTGCTGCCCGAGACCGCAACCGGGTTCTTCCTTGACAGCACCGAGTTCGACAACCTCAGGCTGGTTGCCGGGCACTTCAACGAGAGCGCCGACCGCAACGCTTCCAGCCATGACCAGGGCTTCGTGGTGAACTACTCCAATGGCCGCCAGGGCAACAGCTTCGACCTGGCCGGCGTGGTGTGGAACCCCGGCGCCGCCTTCAGCGGCAGCCTGTACACCTCACGCTACCAGGACAGCTGGAACCAGCATTACCTGGGCAGCACCCTAAGCCATGCACTCGATGAGCGCCGCAGCCTCACCCTCGACCTCAACCTGTACCGCACCACCGACACCGGCAAAGCGCTGTCCGGGCGCATCGACAACACCACCTGGAGCCTGGTCTCGCGTTACGACCACGGGCCGCACGGTTTCAGCCTGGGCTGGCAGCAGGTGGACGGCAACACGCCGTTCGACTACGTGACGCGAGGGGCGATCTTCATTGCCAACGCGGTGCAGATGTCGGACTTCAACGCACCGAACGAGAAGTCGTGGCAGGCGCGCTATGACCTGAACATGGGCGCCTACGGCGTACCGGGGTTGAACCTGACGGCGTTGTACGTGCGCGGGTTCGATATCGACGGCACCCATGTCGACCCTGCGGGCGGCTACGCGTACCTGGGGTATGGCAAGGGGGGCAAGCATTGGGAGCGCGACCTCGAGGCACGGTATGTGGTGCAGGGTGGCAAGGCCAGGGGCACCGTGTTTTCGTTGCGGCATAACGTGCATCGGGGCAATACGGCGCAGGCGGAGCTGGATGGGGACCAGATACGGTTGGCGGTGGAATGGCCCTTGGGGGGTGGGTTCTGATGTTTCGCGTGACCTGAAAAAATTCTGGGGCAGCTGCGCGCCCCTTTCGCGACACAAGGCCGCACAGCGGCCCCCAAAATCCATCAGGCAACCCAACTGCCGTATAATCGCCAGCACCCACTGCCCAACCAGGCCACGCCATGCCTCGCCTCCAGAAGTTGCTGTTACCCCTGCTGCTGGCTGCAGCCCTCACCGCCTGCGATCAGAAACCCTCCCGCGAAGAACAGATCCTGGCCCAACTGCCGCTGCAGGATGCCTACACGCACAACATCGAGCGCATGGCCGCGCTGCTCGGCCGCACGCACCCGCAGCTGTCGCAGGCGACGATCCAGGGCGTGCTGCGCAAGCACCTGACGGTCGAGGACCAGCGCCAGGACCTGTTCCGCCTGTACAGCGAAAAGAACTTCAGCGATGCCGAGTTCGCCACCATCGTCGAGGCCACCCAGGACCCGGCCAAGGCTCGCGCCCTGGAAGACACCGAGGCAGGCAAGCGCCTGAGCGAGAAGCTCACCGCCCTGATGCGCGAATCGGCCCGCGACGCGAAGGTGCAGGCCCTGGCCGAGCAGCGCATGCAACAGGTTGAAGACGAGCTGGACGCGCTGGAAGACGCAGGCTCCTGAACGCGGTTCCCCACTGCGCTCACAAGGCGTAAGGTTGTTCCCATTTCGTAGCTGTTTTTCGATCACTCGAGGTCAGGATTGCCACACACCAAGCACGGACTGCGTCTGGATCTACGCACACTCATTCTGGTGCTTTGCGCCCTTACCGCCGTGGTCATGCTGTGCGCCAGCTATTTCGCCAGCTACCGGGTGCAACGCCAGCTGCTGATCGACCATGCCCTGGAAGCCAACCGGGTGTATGCGATGAAGCTGGCCAGCATCACCGAGACCTTTATCGGCAACGCCTTGCAGCAGCTGTCGTTCAGCGCCGGCGTGCAAGGCCGACAGCTGGGTGACGCCGTCGCCCTGCAGGCGGAGACCGAGCGCGTCCTGAGCCAGAGCATGGCTTTCAACTCCACGTTCGTGATCGATGCCGACGGAGTACTGCTCGCGATTTCCCCCCCGCCCTTGCGGCACCTGGTCGGCAGCCACATGCACTCGCCCGGTGTCCAGGAGGCGCTACAGGCGCGCCGCCCACTGGTGTCGACGCCCTACATGTCGGCGGCCAACAACCTGGTGGTGGCGCTGTCGCAACCCATTTTCGACAGCAACGGCCGCTACCTGGGGTATGTCGGCGGCAGCCTGTACCTGCGTGAACGCAACATCCTCAACAGCCTGCTGGGCGAGCATTTCTACAAGGACGGTTCCTACCTGTACGTGGTCGACCGCAACCGCCGCCTGCTGTACCACCCCGACAGCCAGCGCGTGGGTACGGTGGTTGAAGGCAACGCATTGATCGACCAGCTGGCGACCCTGGGCAGTGGTACCCGGCAATTGTCCAACAGCCTCGGCGTGGAAATGCTCGCCGGGTTCGCCACCGTGCCCAGCGCCGGTTGGGGCGTGGTGGCGCAGCAGCCGCTGACCCAGACGGTGACGCCACTGAGCCACCTGATCCTCAGCGTGGTCGGCACCTCCGTGCCGTTGGCACTGGTGGGCAGCGTGCTGCTGTGGTGGTTGGCCATGACCATCGCCCGCCCGCTGTGGCAGCTGGCCGCCGGCGCCCGCTCGATGGACCGGGCCGGCACTGCCGAGCGCCTGCATCGGGTACCGGCCTGGTACTTCGAGGCGGCCGAGCTGAAGCGCGCGCTGCTATTCGGGCTGAACCTGCTGCATGAACGCATCGGCCGGCTCAACCGTGACGCCCAGACCGACCCGCTGACCGGCCTGGGCAACCGCCGTAGCCTGGAGTTCAGCCTGTCGTTGCTGGAAGCCGAGGGTCGGGCGTTTGCGGCGATCGTGCTGGATGTCGACCATTTCAAGCGAGTAAATGACGGCCACGGGCACGAGGTGGGAGACCAGGTGCTGCGTCGGCTGGCGGAACTGATGCGCCGCTGCTGCCGCGAGGGCGACTTGCTGTGCCGCACCGGCGGCGAGGAGTTCCTGATGCTGCTGCCGGGGGCCAGCCTGGACGTTGCGGCAGTGGTGGCCGAGCGGCTGCGGGTTACGGTGCAGGATACGCCGGTGGAACCGGTGGGGGCGGTGACGGTGTCGCTGGGAGTGGCGCATTGGGATGGCGAGGCAGAGAGCGAACCGGGGGATGCGTTGAGCGAGGCTGACCGGGCGCTTTACCGGGCCAAGCAGGAGGGGCGCAATCGGGTGGTGGTTGCCTGAGCGCCCTTGCCTGCCTGTTCCGGCCTCTTCGCGGGTAAACCCGCTCCCACAGGTCCCCCACTGCCCTCAAGGACGGTGCATAACCTGTGGGAGCGGGTTCACCCGCGAAAGGGCCCGAACAGACACTACACAGCTCAAGGCAAACCTATCGCCACATGAAGCAATGAACTTGGCAGGTTGTAACATTCATTGTCATAAAACTGTCTTGTTCCGGTCATAGGATTGACCCCAGCCTGACATTTTCACTTCATGGATGAGCGTCTCATGCGTCGTGTGGTTTTCAATCAGAAAGGTGGCGTCGGAAAGTCCAGCATCGCCTGCAACCTTGCCGCCGCCAGTGCCGCCGAAGGCTACCGGACCTTGCTGGTCGACCTTGACCCGCAGGCCAATGCCACCTATTACCTGACCGGCCTGGTCAATGACGCCATTCCTTCCGGCATCGCCGATTTCTTCCGCCAGACCTTGTCGCCAGTCACCGCTGCCGGCAAGAAGCACCGGGTTGCGATCACCGAAACCCGCTACCGCAACCTGCACCTGATCACCGCCAGCCCCGACCTCAGCGACCTGCAAGGCAAGCTGGAGAGCAAGTTCAAGATCAACAAGCTGCGCAAGCTGCTGGTGGAACTGGGCGAGGACTACGAGCGGATCTACATCGACACCCCGCCGGCGCTCAACTTCTATACCTTCAGCGCACTGGTGGCGGCCGAGCGGCTGTTGATCCCGTTCGACTGCGACAGCTTCTCGCGCCAGGCCCTGCACTGCGTCATGGCCGAGGTCGAAGAACTGCGCCAGGACCACAACCCGACGTTGCAAGTGGAAGGTGTGGTGGTCAACCAGTTCGCCGGGCGCACCGCGCTGCACCAGACCCTGGTCGAGCAATTGCGCGGTGAAGGCATGCCGGTGTTGCCGGTGTACCTGAGCAGTTCGATCAAGATGCGTGAATCGCACCAGGCCTCGGTGCCACTGGTACATCTGGCGCCGCGGCATAAACTGGCGCTGGAGTTTGTCGATTTGCTGGATGTACTGGAGCGTGCGGCCTGACAGAACCCTGGGGGCGCTTTGCGCCCCTTTCGCGACGCAAGGCCGGTACACAAAGACCGCGCCGCCTTTGAAAGCTGTGCACGGACTTGTGTCGCGATGGGCTGCAAGGCGGCCCCAAAATATCAATCCCGAAGCACTACCCGACCGTTCGTCCGGGTGGTAGATTCGCCGTCATGAAAACCACCCGGCACACCCGCACGCTGACCGCCTGGACGCTCTACGCCAGCGTCCTGTTCAGCCTGGTTCTGTGCGGCCTGCACCATGGCCAGATGGGTGGCCTGCGCCTGGCCGGCCTGGAAGGCGGTTTCTGCTCGATCAACAGCGAACACGGCGTAGCCATCGACCTGGATGGCGCCGGCGGCGACCAGCACATGGCACAGCTCGACTGCCCGGTGTGCTCCTCGTTCGGCATGGCCGTACCGCTCAGCAGCAGCGGCTGGTCGTTCACCCCGGCGCAAACCGTGGCCACCTCGCCCATCGTGGTGCGCAGCTGGGCGCAACCGCCACCGCGCTATCAACGCCCCGCCCTCAACCCCCGCGCCTCCCCCGTCGCTTTCCCCGCAGCCGTACTTCATTTCGCCTGACCTCAGCCGGGCGCGCCTGACTGCGCGCGCTCGCGGTCAGCCATGACCTTTGCGTGGAAGACACATCAACATGCTTCGCAATACCTCCCTGGTGCTCCTCATGGGCACCTGCAACCTTGCCTGGGCGGATGCTGCCCCGGTGGAACTGAACGCCACCACCATCGACGGTAAACGCGACGCCGCCAGCGGCGTGCAACTGGACGAGCCGATCCGCACCGGCTCGCGTCTGGCCCTCACCGCGCGGGAAACGCCGGCCTCGGTCAGTGTCTCGGACCGCCGCCTGATCGAAGAGCGCGGCGCCAAGGACAGCCAGGACGTGATCAACGCCATGACCGGCGTCAACGCCTCGGCCAACCCCGGCTTTGGCGGCTTCGTCGCCTATCGCGGCTTTACCCAGAACCAGGTTACCCAGTTGTACAACGGCATCAACCTGGGCTACAGCAGCGCCACACGGCCCGTGGATGCCTGGGTACTCGACCGCGTCGAACTGATTGGCGGGCCGTCGTCGTTCCTGCATGGTGCGGGCGCGGTGGGCGGCTCGATCAACTACATCACCAAGCTGGCCAGCCGCGATCAGCAGACCATCGACGGCCGCATCCGCTACGGCAGCTTCGACGACAGCGAAGTGGCGTTCGGCATCAACCAGGCTCTGGCCAGCAACCCCGCCGATGCCCGCCACTTCATGCGCCTGGACTTCAGCCGTGGGCATGGCAACGGCTACATCGACCGCAACGAACGGCACACCGACAGCCTGGCCTTCTCGTTGCTGAGCGACCTCACGCCGAACCTCACCCACACCCTGGCCCTGGAATACCAGGAAGACCGCGAAGACAGCCCTTACTGGGGCTCGCCGATCCTGCCTGGGCGCAGCACGATGAAGATCGACAACAGCCGCCGCTTCGAAAACTACAACGTCGGTGACGGGCGCTATGAGCAGCGGGTACGCTGGCTACGCTCGATCCTCGACTACCAGCTCAGCGACAGCACCAGCGTGCAGAACACGCTGTACCACTACAACGCCCAGCGCGATTACCGCAACCTCGAACGTTACAGCTACACCAACGATGACAAGGTACAGCGCAGCAGCCCTTACCTGCAGCGCCACGACCAGAACCTGCTGGGCGACCGCATCGAGCTGCGCCACGACAACCAGCTGTTCGGCCTGGCCAGCCAGTGGTCGCTGGGGTTGGAGTACTCGCGCATGCGCCAGACCCTCTACCCCACCTCGAGCAGCTGGAGCGATGTGGTCGATGCCGAGCACTTCGACCCCGGCAGTTTCGACGACATCCCCGGGGTGAACGCCGGCCTTACCAAGCAACGCCGCCACGAGGTGACCAACCGCGCGGTGTTTGCCGAAAACCGCGTGCAACTCACCGAACGCCTGGCCTTGCTGACCGCCCTGCGCTACGACTACCTGGACATGCAGGTGACCAACTACGGCGCGGTAACGCCAACCTCGCCGGCGTTCTTCGAACGGCGCTGGGAACCGCTTTCCGGGCGTATCGGCCTGACCTATGCGCTGACCCCGTCCGCCAGTGTCTATGCACAGTACAGTACCTCTGCCGACTTGCCGGCCGGCTCGCTGGCGGCAGCGACCTATTCCAACGTCGGGCTGTTCGACCTGTCGAAGGGCGAGCAGTGGGAAGTGGGCAGCAAGTTCGACTTCCTCGACGGGCGCGGCGCGGCCACGCTGGCGCTGTACCAGATCGTGCGCAAGGACTTTGCCGTGCGCGACTCCAACGACGCCAACCTCACGGTCCAGGCCGGGCAGCAGACCTCGCGGGGTGTCGAGTTGTCCGGGCGCCTGCAGGTGACATCCAAGCTGCTGGCCGAGGCCAACTATGCCTATGTCGATGCGCAGTACGACGAGTTCAACGAGGCCGTCAACGGTGTATCGGTGTCGCGCAAGGGCAACGCACCGGTGAACGTACCCGCCAACGTCGCCAACCTGTGGCTGACCTACAGCCTGACCCCGGCATGGTCGGTGGGGGCGGACGGGCGCTACGTGGGCTCGGTGTATGCCGACAATGCCAACAGCCTCAAGGCCCCGGCCTACACCCTGTTCGGTGCGTTCGCCCGCTACCGGCTGGATGAACACACCACGCTCACCGGGCGGGTACGCAACCTGACCGATGAGGTGTATGCCAAGCAGGCCTACAACAGCCAGTACTACATGGGGCCGCCGCGTACCTTCGAACTGGCGCTGGATATGCGTTTCTGAGCTTATTGCCCGCGTTCCTGTAGGAGCGGCCTTGTGTCGCGAAGGGCTGCAACGCAGCCCCGGCGATGCCTGCGCCCACTTCAAGATCCTGGGGCTGCTGCGCAGCCCGATCGCGACACAAGGCCGCTCCTACAAGGCCTGCGTCAGCTGCATAGCTGGTGGTTGAATCAGGTATCCCGAGGTCGCCCTCGACAAAGCGCCCTGCAGCGCCCGGTTATCTACTGGCAAGCACAACAATGATGGCGCGGCCCGACCGCGCCACTTTCATCATGCCTGCCAATGGAACCGGAGAGCACTCGCATGCCCGCACCTCACGAGGTATCCCCCGCCACCCTGCGCCGGGTGATCGCCGCCTCGGCCATCGGCAATTTCGTCGAATGGTTCGACTTCGCCGTCTACGGCTTTCTCGCTACCCTGATCGCCAGCCAGTTCTTCGCAAGCGAAGACGCCAGCGTGGCCTTGCTCAAGACCTTTGCGGTGTTCGCCGTGGCCTTCGCCCTGCGCCCGCTGGGCGGCATCGTGTTCGGCGCGCTGGGTGACCGCCTGGGGCGCAAGCGCATCCTGTCGCTGACCATCCTGCTGATGGCCGGCTCCACGACCCTCATCGGCCTGTTGCCGACCTACGCCAGCATCGGCCTGGCAGCCCCTGCGCTGCTGACCCTGGCGCGCTGCCTGCAGGGCTTTTCCGCCGGTGGCGAGTATGCCGGGGCCTGCGCCTACCTGATGGAGCACGCGCCCAACGGCAAGCGCGCCTTCTATGGCAGCTTCGTGCCGGTGTCGACCTTTTCCGCCTTTGCCTGCGCGGCAGTGATCGCCTATGGCCTGGAAGCCAGCCTGTCGGCCGAGGCGATGAATGCCTGGGGCTGGCGCATACCGTTCCTGATCGCCGCGCCATTGGGGCTGGTTGGCCTGTACCTGCGCTGGCGCATGGAAGAAACCCCCGCGTTCCGCGAAGCCATCGCCCAAGGCAAGGAGCATGAACATTCGCCGCTCAAGGAAACCCTGCGCAACCATGGCCGGGCGATCCGCAACCTGGGGGCCTTCATCTCGCTGACCGCGCTGTCGTTCTACATGTTCACCACCTACTTCGCCACCTACCTGCAACTGGTCGGCAACCTGACCCGCGCGCAATCACTGCTGGTGACCACCGTGGCGCTGCTGTTCGCTGCGGTCGGCTGCCCGCTGGCCGGGGCATTCTCGGACCGCGTCGGGCGACGCAAGACCATCGGCTTTACCTGCCTGTGGGTGATGCTGTGCGTGTTCCCGGCGTACTGGCTGGCCAGCTCCGGCTCGATGTCCGGTGCGCTGCTGGGGGTGATCCTGCTGGCGGTGGGGGCGTTGTGCAGTGGCGTGGTCACGGCGGCATTGCTGTCGGAAAGTTTCCCTACCCGCACCCGCTATACCGCTTCGGCAATTACCTACAACGTGGCCTATACGTTGTTTGGCGGCACCGCGCCATTGGTGGCGACCTGGCTGATCGGGCAGACCGGCAGCAGCCTGGCACCGGCGTTCTACCTGGTGGTGATTGCGCTGGTGGCGCTGGCGGGCGGGTTGGCGTTGCCGGAAACTTCGCGGATTTCGTTGCATGATGAGGCTAGGGGCGACAGTGCAAG